>OWIJ01000369.1_pt1 | contig 36230 bp, 20 predicted proteins | sample 1732821 | NCBI WGS metagenome assembly OWIJ01 (sample SAMN05065759, study PRJEB22554) | human gut metagenome | biome: ENVO:2100002; feature: ENVO:00000062; material: ENVO:00002003 | host: Homo sapiens | place: USA | reverse complement strand
CTACACTTCTAGCTTCGTCGGCAGCGTCAGATGTGTATAAGAGACAGGTAAATAACTGTATGTGTGATAGTTATGCTTTTATACACTTACTCTTACTTACCATAACATTACTCAATGAACTTAAGTCCTCAGAATCTATATACCTTTGCACCGAAAAATTTGATTGGTATAAATTTTAATGTAAAAAGGAAACAGTTTTATTCAAAGCTTAAAGAATGTCTAAAAAAATTATCAAGGGAATTTGTCTTGTCGCAACTCTCTTGCTTTTTACTATGTCAATGGATGCAACAACCGCAAATGGTGTTGGCAAAAGCGAGAAGAAGGTTTGGCAGGATTCAGACCCTAACAAGGAGAATTATTTTAACAACCGTCGTGCACTTGTAGGACCCGGTTGTATGATCAACAGCCTTTTCGATGGCGTTGAAGTGGTATCAGGAACAAAAGACCTTCAGAGTATTTCTAATGATGATTTGGATGATTATGCTACGATTCCGGCGCTTGTTGGAGCTACCGTAGTAGCAAGTCCTATTATCAGCGTGAAGGACAATCAGCATTATTATGCTGGTGGTACAGAGGCAGGTTTTGTCATTTGTGCAAAATCAAATGCAAGCATCCTTACTCTCGATTTAGCAAAGTTCTACAAAATACAGTTTCTTAAAGACGGTGAAAAGGTTGGTGACCTCCAGTCGATCTCTACCGGTAAGTCTGTCACTGGTCTTGGACTGTCGTTGCTGACATTCCCTGGTTCTGACCAGGTAAACAAATTGTACATGGCTACAGCTCCCGGTGATTTCGATGAAATCAAGCTCGTTCAGTGTGGAGTTGATGCCAAGTTGCTCTCTGCTATAAATATCAAGTATGCATTTGTAGGCAAGGCTCGTGAGTATACTATTACCAATAACAAGGAGAATGGTATTGCGAAGTATTCTCAGGAACAGAAGCGCGGAACGTTTACATTGAGTACAAGTAATTTGGGTGGTAAGATGATTGATGAGAATCTTACCAATGGCTATGCAGCTGTAGTAGGAGTGTTAGTTCCAGTATCAACTCCAGTTACTGTATACGCCAAGCCTTCTGATAATGAGGAGTCATTCCCTAAGGGAACGGAAGTGGGATTCAAGTTTAATGGTTTTAATCTCGCCAATCTTTCGGTAGGTTCAGGCATCGAACTCACACTTTTCAACAAAGAGAATAAAGAAATAGGCAAGTATGACATCTCTAATAAACTCCTGGGTCTTGGACTGATTGAGGATACCAAGGACGGTGAAGTCGTTATGAGAGCCCCTGCAGCCTTTTCTGCAGCAAAGATTTACTTCAAAGGAATCGGACTGACAGTTGGAGGCACCTCCGTCAACTACGCCTTTGTCCGCATGGCTCCTGATGCAGTTTCCCATCATTGTCCAATCAATGCCACATCAAGCCGCGATGTGTCTGGAAGTGTCAATCAGTTCCAGTTGCAGCACAATAAGAATATAGATGTGACATGGTATGTCCAAAGCTATCCAAAGGGTGCCGATGCTGTTGAAGTGGTTGCCACAACAGGCTTGGTAAGCAATTTGTCTCTTCCCGGCAAGTATGTTTTCCGTGCAACTGCTGCTGATGGTTGCTATGAAGAGACAACACTCAACTATGCTCCTACATATATTCCGGAGGAACACGGAGTGGATATCCTTGTCAATAAGGAGGGTGAGGAGCCTAAATACGTGTTGAGCGATAAGTTTGGCGGTGGTTTGATACAGATTTTTGATGGAATGAAGAACCGCTCAGCCATATTTACTACTTCTCTCAACGATTTCACCTATCGTCAGCCGGGCGTTTCATTGGCAGCCAACACAGGCCTCGTTGGCATCAAGACTGCTGATGGCTCTAACTTTGCTGATGGTTTGAATGGCAATACAAGAGCGTTCAATGGCAAGATGAAGGTTGGTTTTGTGGTATCTGCTAAGGCTACCGGACTCGATGCTAATGTGCTTAAGCTCTACAACATCAAGCTCTACAATAAAGGCAATGAAGTGACTGGAGATGTAACAACCCATTGGGATGCCATCTCAGCCGGACTTATCGGTAAAGAGGAAACACGTAAAATGTGTCTGAACGTTGATGTGCCTGCGGGCTGTGTGTTTGATGAGATTGTACTTTATAACACAGGCGTTCTTTCTGCCGACCTCTCACAGCTCAATATCTACTATGCGTATGTTGCTGATGCTGAGGCAGACAATGCTACAACCAATCCGGTCTATGGTGCTCAGGTGGTATCTACAAATAACACCAATGCATCCATCGACTTTGCTAACACTAAGATGTTCCATGTTGCCAACATTGGCAATGGCTACGACGAGTTGGGCAACTTGATTGACGAGTCGTTGGATACATACCTTACTCTCCCGTTGGGAGTAAACTTGGGTGGAGCCACAATCTCTGTCAATATGGGTAAAGTAGTTGATAAGGGACAGCAACTTGTTATGGTAACCCAGAATCTGGCTTTAGGATTGGGTGCAAGTCTGGGCGAAGGTCTTAAGTTGACCACCTATCTTGATGGTGAGGAGCAGGAAGAACTGACAAGCTGGAAGGTTCTTGGTGCTGATGTTATTGGCAGTAAAGGCGACAGCTATGCCGTGCTTAATCCTACCAAGTCGTTCGATCAGGTTCGTATCACACCTGTTAAGGCGCTCTCTGCTCTTGAGAATCTTCAGATTAAGGGCTTCGCTCTGCGTCCAGACATGAACGACGACGGAACCTTCAACGGATACGACGACCTTCTGGTTCTTGATGAGGACAAGACTCTTGCAGTTACTAAGTCATACACTGGAGCCAAGATGCTGTTGCACCGTACATTCACCAAAAATGCTACCAACGACAAGAAGGGATGGAACTCTATCATTCTTCCCGTCGATATGACAGCAGCTCAGGTTAAGGAAGCCTTCGGCGAGGCTGTACAGATGGCTGAGTTCGACCGTTTGGAGAACAACTGGATAAAGTTCTCTACAGTAAACGTTGCAGGTGATGATGTAGTGCTTCATAAGAACACTCCTTATATAATATATCCTACAAAGGAGCCGCTCGGCAACTATTCATACACTATCAACGGTGTTACGGAGACTCTCGACGGTCCTGTATATGTAGCCAATGGCATCAACTACGATGACCAGACATCCGAATTGACACACACGGTAAATGGCGGAGGCATGACCTACACCGGTTCGTACAGCAATCCGACTACGGTATCAGCGGATTCTTATATGTTCAGCAAGGGCGACTTGATTCACACTATTAAGCCGCACGATGTGAAAGCTTATCGTTGCTGGCTTAAGGAGGAAATGCACACGGGCAGAATATTGATGTTCTCGCTGGATGGAAACGGCATGGATGATACAACTGGCATCCATGTGATTGAGGAGAACAAGCAGAATGCAAACACCGGCATCTACAACCTTGGCGGTGTGCGTATGAACACCAGCAACGTCGATAAGTTGCCGAAGGGTGTGTATATTGTTAACAACAAGGTAGTGGTAAAGAAATAATATTATAACTGCATTATGAAAAAGAAGAAATACGTAGCTCCGGAGATTAGCGTTATCGGGATGGAGCCTTTACAGATAATGACCGGAAGCATTGGAAGTGACCATGGCCAGACTCCTGATGGTGACAAAAACAATGGATTTCTTGGCTGGACTCCTGATGGTGACGAAAACAATGGATTCAGCGTTCAGGAAGAAGAGGAAAATGGAGAATATGAATTCTAAATTCTATATAGATAATACATTATAATTTTTGATTGTCGTTGAGCGCCTTGCAATGCAAATGCTTCTGCAAGGCGCTTTCTTGTATGCTCGGCATGAGCTTATTCTAATGGGTGCAAGTCCCTAACGAGCCCTAATAGCGGGAATCGTATAGCCAATAGCAAGGGTGTCCACCGCGAGGTGGAATCTGAAAGAAGCTGGCGGCAAACATCTGACCTAACGTACAGAAACTTCATGCAAGGCATATGACCATGGATGAGATTGCAAGACAAATCAAAGTCCCATAGCTATTCGGAATGGTTGGTGTAAATGAAGTGGGTATAAGATGGAAAGAATAAGCCCTTATCCGAGGAGGTCTCACGGACGCATGGGTGAAGATGAATCATTCGATGTACCATGACGGAGTAAAGCTTACCGTGAGAAGTCAGCAGAGGTCATAGTACCCAAGGCACGTGTGCTTATAGGGAAGGACTGAATCGTGCAGTGCAATAGTAAATGAATGTTACCTTGTGAGACACCTCGTCAGATGTCCGAAAGGAACTCTCTATCCAAGACGATAGGACGGAATCCGACAATAGGATAGAAGTGACGCTACTCATAGGGATAGCTGAAAACAACTTGCCACACATCGCAAGATGAGAAAGCACGAAACCGCCGTATGCGGAACCGCACGTACGGTGGTGTGGGAGGTCGGTAAATGTGAAAATAGGAGGTGAATGCCTTTTATGATTAGCATTTACCTCCTACCCGATTATTAACTTTGATATTACGGACTAATACTTGATTTATTGTGTAATCTTACAAAGTTTACATACTTGGCTACCCTATGTTGGGGGTATTGTCGTATATAGTCACCTAATGTTAAACGTTATAATGTGGGAATGCCCGTCCGTAAAGGGGAAACGTGACTTCGTGGCAACGTGACATTATGCTAATGCGAACCTTCTCAAAACAAAAACGTTAAACGTTAAATAGGACAGCAAGGTGGGCTGAAGACACTCCTTCACCCTTCTACTCTATTCCACCTTGAGACTATTCCAAGTAGTCACTAAATGTGGTCATAAGTTACCACCCAGCGCGGCCTTAAGCTATCACCAACTCAGGCTATCAGCAACCCTCGGCAAGGTCGCGCTGAAGCCCCCTCTTAACTGCCCCTAAAAATGAATATAACTTCATCGGCCTACGAAGTTAACTTCATTGGCCTACGAAGTTATATTCATAGGGCTACGAAGTTAACTTCATTTTTTACCCCACTTTTGAGCCCAATCTGCGTGCGATTACTAAGTCGCTTCTCTTGCATGAGAAATCCACTTGTCCGCGTGCCGCTTTCCATCCCGAAGCCATCCCGAGACCATCCCGAAGGAATGGCGCAGGCTTTTGGGCCTTCCCCGGAAAGGGTAGGCGAGGCTTTGTATGCTCGGCATGAGCATTGTCTAACGGGTGGAAGTCCCGAGTAAGCCCTAATAGCGGGAATTACATAGCCAAAGGCAAGGGTGTCCATCGTGAGTTGGAATCTGAAAGAAGCCGGCGGCAAACATCTGACCTAACGAACAGGAACTTCATATAAGGCATTTAACCATGGATAAGATTGCAAAGCAAATCAAAGTCCCATAGCTATTCGGAATGGTTGGTGTAAATGAAGTGGGTATAAGATGAAAAGATAATGCCCTTATCCGAGGAGGTCTCACGGACGCTTCAAATAGTTTTTTTACGAAAGAAGCGGAGTAAAGCTTGCCGTGAGAAGTCAGCAGATGCCATAGTAGTGCAATACTCGATAACGTTGCACGAAGGGCTGAACCTAACAATTAAACGATAGTAATTGAAACATACCTCATGAAGGAAAGAATGCAGAAAACATTATCCCAAGTTAATGGCTGCCCCCAAAGAAATAGGTCGGAAACCGAATGGTATGGGGGAGTGCAGACCTTTATGTGGATGTGTGAAGACAACATCGTGGAAGTACCATTCGACAAGGAACACCTTTTCGAGCAAATCCTCAGTCCTTCAAATCTCAGCCGAGCCTACAAGGCAGTGATGAGAAACAAGGGCTGTGGTGGTATCGACAAGATGTCGTGCGAGCAGCTGCTCCCATGGCTCTTGACCAATAAGGATGAACTCATCCGTTCCTTGATGGACGGTTCTTACCGTCCGAACCCAGTGAAAAGGGTAGAAATCCCCAAGGACAATGGCAAGATGCGCCTGTTGGGAATACCTACAGTAGTAGACCGTCTGGTGCAACAAGCCATAAACCAAGTATTGACTCCCATCTATGAGAACCAATTCTCCAAGACGAGCTACGGCTTCCGACCGAGAAGAGGATGCCATGACGCACTACGAGGAGCGCAAAGGATAATCAACGAAGGCCACATATATGTAGTGGACCTTGACCTTGAACGCTTCTTCGATACGGTGAGCCATAGCAAACTCATAGAAATCCTCAGCCGTACGATAAAAGACGGCAGAGTGGTCAGTCTTATACACAAATATCTCCGAAGTGGTGTAATGAACAAAGGCTTGTTCGAAGCGAGCGAAGAGGGAACTCCCCAAGGAGGACCGCTAAGTCCGTTGTTGAGTAACATCATGCTCAATGAATTGGACAAGGAACTCGAACGCAGAGGGCTTCCCTTTGTACGCTATGCCGACGACTCGATGATATTCTGCAAGTCTAAAAGGGCTGCAATGCGAGTGAAGGAGTCTATAACCCGATTTATAGAGAATGTTCTATATCTCAAAGTCAACAAGGAGAAGACCGTAGTGTCGTATGTGCGCGGGGTGAAATATCTCGGCTACTCCTTTTATGTGATGAAAGGCAAATGCCAACTCACGGTACATCCAAAGTCCAAAGCCAAGATGAATGGCTAAGGCGTAGAATCCGCATGTGTATATGGAAAGCTTGGAAGAAACCCAAGACAAAAGTGGCAAACCTTATTAAATGTGGTATCAATAAATACCAAGCATACGAATGGGGTAATACTCGCAAGGGCTATTGGCGTATAGCAGACAGCTACATACTGCATAGAGCTATAACAAATGAGCATCTATGTAGGGCAGGGTATGCTACTTTAATGGATGCGTATCTCGAATGGTATCCAAAATAGGAACCGCCGTATGCGGAACCGCACGTACGGTGGTGTGAGAGGTCGGAAACGAAAGTAGGAAGAAAACTGCTTCGTTTTCCTCCTACTCAATTGAGTGGTTAGGCTACTCGGCTGTGGGCCTTACTTCTTAATCTTTTGGAATCCCAGGCCATAGACACCGCTGACGGGAGCCTGCGAGACGAAGGCGTGCGGGTCGATCCGGTTGACGACCTGCATCACCTCGCGGCTCTTGCGTCCGTGGACGATGATGAAGAGCATGCCCTTCTTGGCACCCGTGTAGAGGCCGCGCGCCTCGATGACGGTGCAGCCGCAGTTGGCCTCCTCGTTCATGGCGTGGCCCATCTCCTCCCATTTGTCGGAGATGATGAAGAACTGCACGCTCGAGCGCATACCGTTGATGACGTAATCGACCGACCACGACATCACACAGAGCGTGATATAGCCGTAGATGACCTTTTCCCAGGATTCGAGGACGAGGTAGCTGGAGGTGATCACACAGAGGTCGCACATCAGGATGACGCGTCCCAGCGAGATGTCGCGATACTTATTGACGATGGCGGCGATCACGTCTGATCCTCCCGTCGATGCGTTGTATTGCAGGGCGACGCCCATCGTCACGCCCATGATGACGCCTCCGACCACGCAGGCCAGGAAAGTCTGGCCGGCAAACGGGACTTGTCCCTCGAACACCTTCTGGAAGAAACCGACACTGAAGGAGAACACCGTGACGGCAAAGATCGTTCGGACGCAGAATCGCCATCCGAGGAGTTTCAGGGCTGCGATCATCAAGATGCCATTGACTACGGCGTAGGTGTAGGGAATAGGGATGCCCGTGCCCCAAAACAGGACGGAGGAGATACCTCCCAGGCCACCGATCGTGATTTGGTGGGGAAGCAGGAAGGCGCACCATCCCAGACTTCCGAGAATCATTGACACGGCAATGATGCAGAATTCTTTGATTTCTTTTGTCTTATTCATTCTGTTTGAAGTGTTGTTTCGCTGTCGTCAGTAGTTGTTGACTTGCTGTCGTCAGTAGATACGACTTGCTGTCGTTTGTCGCTGCTCTCCGCGCGCTCGCGCAGCCTCTGTCGCGATGCTTTTGGCTCGACGGTGTGCGTTTTTCGTGATGCCGACCGTCTGCTTTTTGCAAATTCGGTGCAAAATTACAAAGAAAAAACGAGACTTCGGCGGTCTCGTCGTTTCATTTTGCTCTCTACGGTCAAAAGCCTCTCGGTTTCAGGGTATGAGCTGGTGCTAATACGTCCTGCTGAGTTGGGGAAAACAACAAATACAAGTTGTCTTCTATGTGGCCAGGTCGAATCACCCCATTTTCCGGAAGAACCAGTTTAGAAGGGCAGTCCCACGGCGAAGTGGAGCGTCTGCGCATCCTTGAAGTGGCCGATGTTGAAGAATCCGCTCTTGCCTGTGTCGTAGGGCAGGTGGAGGCCGAGACCCCAATCGACGCGGAGGATGAAGAAGCCCACGTCGTAGCGCAGTCCCACACCCGTGCCGAAGGCCACGTCTTTGAATATCCGCTTGAGCTGGAACGTCGTCTGCTCCATCTCGTCGTGCTTCTTGAGCGTCCACACGTTGCCCATGTCGAGGAAGGCCGCGCCATAGAGCGATCCCACAAGATGCGGGCGGTATTCCAGGTTGGCCACAAACTTCAAGTCGCCTGTCTGTTCCACATAGGAGAAGAGGGGAGAGACGCTGCGGTATCTTCCCGGTCCTATCTCGCGGGCGTTGAAGGCGCGGATACTGTTGGCGCCACCCACGAAAAACTGTTCCGTATAGGGCGCATAGGTACTGTTGCCATAACTGAAGATGCCGCCTGCTCCGACGTGCGCCACCAGGGTGGATTTCTCGCCCGTGCTCCACTGCTTGGTGAAGTTGGTCTCAAACTTCACAAACTGTGCGTAGGGATTTTTGAACATCAGTTTGCCCTTCTCGTCCCACTTTTTTCCAGCCACCATGTAGCCCAGCGACAGGAGGTTGGAAGCCTCCGATAGCGTCGTCCACCACTTGATGGGGTTGGGCGTCCCCGCCTTGCTCTGGTATGTGTAGCTAAACTCCAGTTTCGGTATAAACTGGTCCGAGAAACTCATGGCGAGGTAGGGCAGCTCCTCTGTCATCTGGTCAAACCGCTCTGTATGGCTCGGCATGTATTCATAGGTCAGCAGCAAGGGCGAAAACTTATATTCGCTCCGCTCCGTCGGCTTCCAGTTGTACGTCAGTTCTCCCGACACCACATGGCGCTTGAAGTAGGCCTTGCGGTTGATGACGCTCGTCGAGGCGCGCAGCGTGGTCATCGGCGTCTCGTAATAGACCTTGCGGCGCCGGCGCACGGTGGCCGGGTCCTCGCCCCTTGCGATGGCCTCCTGTATCCTGCGTCGTGCCTTCTCATGGCGCTGCTTCGCCGTGCCCCGGAAGGGGATGAGCAGTCGCGGCAACTGGAGGCTCACCTCGCCACCATACTCGTAGCTGCTCATGCCCGAGGTCTCCTGGTTATCTGATCGTCCCCAGGTCCATTCAAATGCGCCGTTGGCGCGGAAGTTGAGGAGTTCGCCACCCCGAAAGGCGTTGCGCTTGGTGAGACCCATTATCAGCTCCGGCCCAAACTTGCCGCTCGTCTTACCCTTGCCGTAGGCTTCGATGAAGAAGTCGTAGGGCTTGTCAAAGACGCAGTCGGCCACGACGTCGAGCTGGCTGCATTGGTCCGTGCTGTCGATGGGTACGAACGAGAGGCGCGTCTGCGAGAAGATGCCCGTGGCGTTGAGCCGCTGCTGCGTCTCCTCCTGCAGGCTCGCGCTGTAGAGATCCCCCCGCTTCAGTTTGATTTGGTTGCTCAGCACGCGGCGGCGCAAGGGCGAGTGGGTGCCGTTGTAGCGTACGCGCAGGGAACGTCCGTGGCTCGTCGTGTCGATATTCTCAAAGAGGCTGCGCCGCAGGTTGACGTTGATGTTGCGGATGGTCCAGGTCCTCAGGGCGCGCCCATCGATGGAGTCGAGGAGCTGAAGGTTCACCGCCACCGTTCCCGGTCGCGAGACCGAGTCGGCCAGATAGCTTGCCATTCCCTTCTCATAGTAGAAGTAGCCATTGTCGCGAAACAACTGTGTGATGCGCTGGCGCTCGCTTTCGAGCGTCGAGATATCAAAGGGCGCGCCACTTCTCGTCATCGCCTCGTCGGCATGGGCGCTGATGAGGCTGTCCTGGCCCGGCGTGAATCCGACGTAGCCGAGCGTGTCGATCGTCCAAAGCTGGCCCATCTTGACGGCGTATTGCAACTTCATCTTCTTCGGGTTCTTCTGCGGTACGAGACTGTAGCTGATGTCGCCATTGAAGTAGCCGCGCTTCTTGAGCAGGTTTCTGCCCACCGTGGTGTGGAGGTCAGGGTTGGCATAGCTCATCAGCACCGGCTGCGTGCCAAACGCCTTCACCATCCATTTGTCAAAGGACGTGGTCCCCTGAGAAAAAGCGTTCCATATCCATAGACCGATCTTCAGCGGCGACTGTAGGGTAGGGCTTCCGAAGAGCGAACCGTTGGGCTTGGTGGCGAGCACCACGTCGAGCTCCTCGCGCACCGAGGAGGCGTGCTCCGACTTGTCAGCATCCACATACTCCGTGGGCTTCATGCCCGTATAGAGCTGCTCGCCGTCGGGTATGGCGCTTGTCGAACTGCAGCCCGTCGAGAGGAGGACCACGCCGATGGCGGCCCATAGGAAGAGGCATATCTGTTTCATGGGAGTTTTCGTTGTGTGGAGTCAGTACGGATGACGGGGATGACGGCGTCGTCGTCAGACTTCAGTTTGAAGATATCCTTGAAATGGCGCAGCTTCCGTCGCCAGGAGAAACCACCTCCGAAGACGCTGATGTTGCCTTCGAGCCAGTCGTAGGCCTCCCGCTCGTAGTAGAGCTTGAGATATTGCGTCTCCTTCTGGTTGAGTCTGTACTCCAGCGAGAAGTTGTCGAAGTAGGCGCCGTTGTCGTCCGCCGCCGAGGCTCCTGTCGAGACGCGTCCGCCCATGCTGATGCGCAGTCGGTTGTTGAGGATGCGTTTCGAGAATTTGAACGTATAGTCTGTGTGGAGCGCTCCTGTCGCGTCCGCCGTGCTCTCGAGGTTGGCCGTCAGGTCCAGTCCCATCGACCGGAAAGCGCTGCCCGTGATCTTGTTGACCTCCGTCTGCAGGAAGCTCGCCAGCGCCGAGTTCATGGCAAAGTTGCCCACGTTGCTGTCCAGGTACATTCCCGAGGCCAGCATGGAGACGGCCAGTTTCGACCGCTCCTCCGCGCTCTTCATGTTGAGCTCGTTGCGCATCTGTGCGTCCTCCGGTGCGTCGATGACAAACTCCACGCCCATGTCGGGGAACGTCTTCGACAGTCTCACGCCGCAGTCGAAATCCACGATGCGTCCCTGTGAGTTTTCCGACGATGCCACGGCCGTCTTCACGTTCTCCGTGGCCGTGATGTTGAGCGTCGGCTTCATCGGGTCCCCCGTCCATTGTATATAACTGCCGTCCTGTATCTGGAACGTGCGCAGCGGGATGATGGGCAGCGAGTATTTCATCTCGCCGTTGCTCAGCGTGTAGCGTCCGCGCAGCTGCAGTTCGTTGGTCGGATCGTAGGTGAGGAAGAGCGTTCCTCCTCCGATCAGGTCGATGTAGTTGGAGTGGTCCGCCGTGAGGTAGCAGACGATGCGTGCCTGCTCGTCCACGTTGACGTTGAGGTTCATGTTCAGACCCGTGATGTCGGGGCGGTTGAGCGTCTCGGGGATGGTGTCGCTGAAGTTGCTAAACTGCACGAGGTTGTCCAGTTCGGAGTCGGATGTCAGTTGTGCGTCCCTCATGACGTAGGCCATGTCCGTGGCTCCCAGCACGTCGATCTTTCCCCCCAGCCATAGGTTGTTCAGCGGTCCGCGCATGAGGCCCCTGAAGTTGACGAACGCCTTGCCATAGGCCTCCGATCGCGCGTTCTCCTTGGCGTCGATGATCTGGAAGTTGTCCGCCCTCATTCTCACGTCGAGATACATCTTGTTGAAGTCGCTGAAGTCGAGATAACCCTGTATGTTGAGTGGTCGGTCGTTGTTGGCAAACATCTCGAAGTTCTCAAACTTCAGTCGGCTGTGCTCGATCGTCACGGGGTCGTCTGCGAAGCGCATGGAGACGCCGTAGGGCACGCTGACCAGTTGTGTGGAGTCGAGGTAGAGTTCGCCGTTGATGTCCAGCTGGTCCAGGGGTCCGTGCAGCGAGAGCGTTCCCTCTCCGGCTCCCTGCAGTCCTACGATCTGATCGGGCACGAAACCGTTGACGAAGTGGAGCGGGAATTGGTTCATCGCCAGTTCCGCGTCGAGCAGTCCCTTGCCCTCGTCCTTGTAGGTACCCGTGAGCGTTCCCACCTCCTCGTCGTCCTGTCGGATGATGGCATCGACATAGTGCGATCCGTCCTCCTTCGGCATATAGACCACCTCGGCCCCCACGTTGCCCATGGGCGCGTTCTCATAGATGAAGTTGTGGATCGTCATGTCGCCCGAGACGGTGAGGTCGCTCTCCGTCTGCACGACGTGGTAGTCGCCGTTGAGCGTGCCCGAGATCTTGGGTGCGAAGGGCAGCACCGCCAGCACCTTCTCCAGTTCAAACTGGTGCATGGCGAGGGTGACGTCCTGCAGCACCGTCGTGTCGGCGTCGTTGGAGTAGAGTTGCACACCCGTTCCGTCGCTGGCGCGCAGGATCATCTTGGCCGATACGCGGCTGTCCTGTCCCAGATAGACGTAGTTGTCCTTGTTCACGTCGAAAGCCTTGTAGCCGAGGATCGCCGTCGGCGAGGTGATGTCGAGTTTCACGCCGTTGCCCTCCATGGCCGCGCGCAGTCCCAGGTCCAGTCCCGTCTTTCCCTCCTTGTCCTTGACGACGGCATGGGTGACGAGTCCCTTCTCGAAGAACGATCCGTTGATTTGTCCGCTATACGGATAGCTATTGGATGGCAAATTGCTCACCGCCATGTCGTAGTTGAGCGTACTGCCGTCGCTCTGCAGGTTGATGTTGAGCATGTCGATCGTCACGTTGTCCTGATAGACCAGCGAATCGACGCTCACAAACCCGTTGATACCCGTCTCCGGCGACGACGTGATGTCCGCCTGCGCCGCCCGGAAAGCGTAGCCGCTCTGCCGCAGCAGTTGGCTGATGAAGTTGCTCGTGCCCGTATTGAGGATGAAGTGGCCGTTGGGCAACTGGCTCAGCAGCGCCTTTTGGTCTATCACGCGCTCCTCCGTCTGCCGCTTGATGGTCTCGGCGATGCGCGTTCCCACCTCGGCCAGATGGCTGTAGCTGCCCTCGAAGTCGGCGTCGAGCTGGAAGTCTCCCCCCGTGATGTCGGCGTGGGTCGTGTCGCGTCGGCTTAGCACGTCGAGCGATAGGTCTCCCGGCGCCAGCGTCTGGTCCTTCTCATGGAGCAGCAGGTTGCCCACCAGTCCCTTCACCATCAGCTCGTCCTTCTGGTCTGTGAACACTTGGAGGTTGGCGCGGGTGGAGAGGGCCAGCGGCTGCTCCGTCAGTCCCAGTTGGTAGAGATCTGCCACCGACACGTTGGCCCCTACGCGGCCCTCCACGGTCTTGCCCCTCATGCCGCCGTCGAGCGAGAAGTCGCCAGCGAGCAGGCGTACCAGCGCCGTGTCGCGCCGTTCGGTGAGCAGCAGCCGGTCTATTGATCCCCTCACGCTATGTGTGCTTCCGAGGTTGGACCTCACGCTGATGTCGGTCTCCGCCTGCAGATTATACGCCTTGTCCACCAGGCCCAGCCCCTTGAGGTCCGCCTTCTCCAGTCTTCCTTTCAGTTGCGCCTCCAGCTGGTTGCCCTTCAGTTGCGCCATCACGTCAAACGAACCGTTGAGCAGTTCGTGGGGCGCATGCTTCTCCCTGCTGGTCAGCCGTAGGTGGGAGACGGGCCCTTTGACGTAGTGGGCATTCTTCAGGTTGGACCCCACCTCCACGTCCGCGTAGCCCGAGAGCACAAACGGATAGTCCTTCACGCCCAGGCGCGCCAGGTCTGCGTGCGCTATCTGTCCGCGGAAATGGCCGTCGATGCGCTTCCCATCGACGCGTCCGGAGAAACCGAATTTGCCACCCACCATCGGGTTGCGACTGTCCACCTTGGCCGTCATCCGCCCTTTGTGCAACTGCAGGTCCGCCCGGATGCCGTCGAGCGTATAGTCGCCGTAGCTCATCTGCCGTATGTCCGCCCTGACGATCGCCGTCGATCGCGGGTTGAGCACGTCCGTGCCTCGTCCTTCCGCCGTCAGGTGACCCGTCAGCACCCCCAGCTTCATCGTCGGAAGGAAATGGCTCAGGTCGAAGCGCGTGGCCTCCAGGCGGGCGTCGTAGCTCTCTGAGGCCGCGTGGTAAGCCCCGTCGATATGGATCCATCCGCTCCCTTCCGTCACGATCAGGTCGGCCTTGTAGGCCGAGGGACCGATCCCCACCGACCCGTTGAAGCCGATGCCCCTCGGTAGGCGCACCATCTTCGCCACCTCCCGTGGCAGGAAGTGGTAGGCGAAGTCCAGGTCCTCCGTCCGTCCCTTCAGCCGCAGGTCAGCCCGCAGCCGATTCGTCGCCGTGAGGTTCTCCACCCGTCCCGTCGCGGTCAGGTCGAAGTGGCGGTCCATGCGGAGGTGGATATTTTGAAGCGTGGCCCGCTGCAGGTTGCCCGTCAACTGGCCCTTCACCGTGATGCGCGACTTCGGTAGTGCCCGCAGTACGTCGGCGGGCAGGGACGCCAGGAAGGGCCGCAGGTCGCCGAGGGCCGTATGGCCCGCCAGTCTCGCCAGCATCTGTCCTGGGTGGCGATCGGCGAAGGCGTTCATGTCCATGCGGAACGTCCCCCTCAGGTCGGTCTCCGGCATGGTGAGATGGAAGTCCTCTAGGGCGAGGCGTGTGCTGTCGGTGTGGAAAGTTCCCTTGAGCGTGTTGACGCGCATTCCGCTCTGCTCTGCGAAATGGGCCGCGCGGATGCGCAGGTCGATGGTATTGGCGGCATAGCAAAACGAGTCGATGCCGAGATGCAGGTCGCTGAGGCTGATATGGGCGGCGTCGAAACCCCTTTTGGCGCGGGGCACGAAGTTTTGGTCGTAGGCCAAAGCGCCGTCGTGCCAGTCGAGCGCCCCTACCTTGTATGTGTTGTCTTTCAGTTGGAGAACCGCCCGCCGCGCCGTGGCCTCGCCGAAGTGGGCCTTCACGCTCATCGTGTCGCCCGGCAGGTGTAGCCTAAAGTCGGTGTGGGCCAACTGGAGCCGGTCCACGTCTATCTTCCATAGCACCTCCTTCTTGGCCGTGTCCTTTGGCATGGTGTCGCCCAGGGCCACGTCGATGTAGCCTCCCCTGATGTCGGCGAGGTTCACCTTCGCCCGCTCCTCGCCGAGGCTCACGCCGTGGCTCACGAGGTGGAGTCGCTCCAGGTCGGCCTTGATGCGCAGGTCGCCGATGAGTTGGTCCGTGTTCATCCGCAATCCCTTGAAGGTCAGCCAGTCCACCTCCACGCGCCCGCTGAGTAGCGGCAGCATCTGCACATGGGTTGTCAGGCTCCTCACGTCGGCGATAGTGTCCGTCTTTCCGGGCAACGAGTCGTTGGGCTGCAAGGCTTTCAGGCCCTGCAGCCGAAGGTCCAGCGGAAAACTGAGGCGCAGCTGCTCGACCGTAATCCTCATCCCCGTCTTCTCCGACGCCACCTGGGCCGCCCGGTCCACCGCCCACTTTTGCACGGGAGGGCAGTAGAGGAGCAGGGTGAGTATAAGAAACAGTGCGATGGGCGTGATGACAACAGCCAAAAGCACTTTTAGCGTTTTCTTCATGTGCGGAATCTCTGAACGACTATGCGATGATTGCTTCAAAGTGCAAAGTAACGAAAAAAAAATGAGATGTGCAAAAAATACCCGTACATATCCTTTTGTACTGTCTAAATAACACCGAATGGGTACAAAAACAAAAAAAAATTGCAGAAAAGATTTTTCTATTCGATAAATTTTTGATACCTTTGCCGTAGTGATTCAATCACACATGCCTGGAGTTTTCAGACGTTAAACTAATTAATAACAAAAAAAAAAGGAGAGAAAGCTTATGAAGAAGACATTACTTTCAATGGTGGCATTGCTCGTAGCAGGCCATGCAGCAATGGCTCAGAACGGTTTGACTGAAATCCCCGATCCGGATGGTTCGCAGTTTATGTGTACGGTATTGTCGCCGAACGGCAAGTATATCGGCGGCGTGTGCTATGGCGAGAACGCGGGATTCATTTTTGACGTCCGGGAACAGAAGATGGTGAAATACGCAGCTCCCGATCCCGATACCGACGTACAGTTGAAGGGCATTGCCGACAATGGCGTTGCTGTGGGATGGAACGGTCCTGCTGCCATCTTCGATTTCGCCAGCGAGAAATGCACCACCTACGGCGAAGCCGAACAGTATCTCTTCACGGGCATCAGCCCGAACGGAAAGCTCATCGTGGGTGCGCGCTACGACGGTACCGACGACGAGGGCACCCCATGCCTCTTCAACGAGGGCGTGCCGACAGACCTGCCGCAGCCTTCCAACAAGTTCCTGGGTGCCGAGAGCGCGGGTGCCTCTGCCCTTTCCGTGTCCAACGATTCCATCATCAGCGGCTATTGGGTTGACGCTATGGCCACCCGTCCCGCACTCCTGTGGGCACCCAACCGCGACGGTGAGACCTTCTCGGCCTATCCGTTCTCGCGCGGCTATTTCGCTTCCTCTTATGAGTCGACGATGCCCTACAGCATATTCAGCTGCGACCAGACCATCATGAGCGCCAACGGAAAATACGTCGTGCTCAATGTGGAGAAGCTTCTCGACGATGGAGGCTCCGAGTTTGGCGTAGCGCGCTACAATACGGAGAACGACCTCGTCGAATACTTCATGGCCAGCCAACTTGAGGGCATGGAGGATAGTGAGCTGTACGGCTTTGCCGTTTCCGACGACGGTACCATCGTCGGCTGCTGCGGCAGTCTCTATTCCGGCCGCACGGGCTTCATCTGGAAGAAGGGCGAGACGCTTCAAACGCTCGCTGAGGCCTTCCCCAAGGTTGCGAAATTCGCCGAATACGACGCTGGCGGTATGAACTCTCCTTGCGGCATCTCTGCCGACGGTCGCTATATTGCCGGATTCGCCTTTGTCGATAGCGAGACTGTCGATGAAGATTCCGAGGAAACTGGTGGAATGACGACTTGGTTCTTCGACACGCTGTACGAGATCAACGACGTGGCCGCAGCACCGGCATCCGAGGGAGCTGGCAAGGTGGTTGCCCGTTTCTCTGCCGATGGCAAACGTCTGAATGCTGGTTCCAAGGTGCGAGGCTTCAACATGCTGCTGATGAAGAACGGCAAGACCATGAAGACTTTCAACAAGTAGGGCGCGCAGGCTCTATGAAGCCATCATCTCGTCCGAGATAAAAGACGATCATCTCATCCGAGATATAAGAAGAAGGAGTACACCGGTTTCTTTGCTGGGCGTGCTCCTTCTTTTGCTTTTCCACTCTCCGAGTGTGACAATATCTCTCCGTGCGTCTATTAGGATGAGGCGGAGTAGGGGACTTGTCTGAGCTGGCGGCCTACCGCTTCACGAGGTGGCCGAACTGCGTGAGGTGGATGTGAAATCCTTAATGTAACATGTAACATGTAACATGTAACAATGTAACAATGGTGGCTGCATCTCCCCATGGTGAGATTTCTTATAAACCCCGCTTTCGAACCTCTAACCCCCGCTTTCTTGCTCATATTGCTTAAATCCGCAATGTCATAATACTCCAAAAGTTTCTTCATTCTATTCTCCACAAGAACTTTTAGACATAGTAAAGGTAGACAGTCTTTGTTTTACAGCTACAGATGGTGGAATTACATTTGGAGGTGGTGAATCTTTACTTTATTAGGACATGGGAATCTGAGCCTATCAATCTGATACCAACTTCTAAGTATAAAAAATGTGAAAAATCACAATTTCTCGGTATTGTGCAATTTCTAAATACCCCCTACCTTTGCACCCCGATAAAGGAATGGATATGAAAAAAAGATTAGGAATAATTAGAAAGATTAAAAAGAAACACATCTTTCTGGCCTTATTGGCCGTGATTGTTCTGGGAGGTTTGGCGAAGGCTTACTCTGCCTGGGTGGGTACTACCCGCATCGCTTTCCTCAACTATCAGGCTATTGCGCTGGGACAGATTTCGCATGCCAACGACAATGCGATGATTAAACTGAGTGAAATCACAACCGATGATTTCGATCATCTGGATGATTACGATATGATTATCGTGAATGGTATGGGTCTCCGAATCGACGAGAACCAGCGCAAGCAGTTGGAAGAGGCTTCCTACAAGGTGCCGACACTGACTCATGCTGCTACCAACTCGGCTAACAATATCGTATCAGTAGATAACTTCGATGCCGATTATCTGATGCAGTACATCGAGAACGGCGGTAAGAAGAATTATCACAGTATGCTCGCTTACATCCGTAAGTTTATCGACGGTAAAAAGTTCATGGCTCCAGAGCCGGAACGTGTAAATGAGCGACCAGACTATCTCCTGACTCATTTCGACCCGAAGGATGAAAAGGGCGATGAACTGGGCTTCAACAGCATCCGCGAGTACAATGCCTTCCTGGCAAAGAACGGTTTATATAAAGAAGGTGCTCCTACCATCTTGCTTACCGGGTTTATGGGTGCTGCTCCTGATATGGAGAAGGCTTTCGAGAAGAAGGGATTCATGGTGTATCGCATCAATAAGCTTCAGAGCTTTATCGCCGGTCATCATGCCGACAGTATTCAGGCGAATGCCGTAGTAAATATGGCGCACGGCAGACTGGGCGATTACTTCGTAGAGTTTCTGAAGCAGAAGAATATTCCACTATTCTCACCTCTTAATATCAACCGTTTGACCACCGAGTGGGAGAGCGACAAGCAGGGAATGAACGGCGGCTTCATGTCGCAGAGCATCGTGACTCCGGAGATTGATGGTGCCATCCGTCCATACGTGGTTTTCGGACAGCGCATCAACAAGGAGGGCTTGCAGGAGGTTTACGGCATCCCTGACAGAATGGAGAGTTTCGTGGAGAGCGTGCAGGGCTATGTGAATCTGAAGAACAAGAAGAACAGCAGCAAGCGCATTGCCATCTTCTACTTCAAGGGTCCTGGTCAGAATGCACTTACCGCTTCGGGAATGGAAGTGGTTCCATCGCTCTACAATCTCCTGGTTCGCTTGAAGAATGAGGGATATAATGTAGGCAAGTTGCCAGCCAATCCTCAGGAACTGGCAAAGATGATCCAGGCTCAGGGTGCCGTCTTCGGAACCTATGCCGAGGGAGCCTATACCAAGTTCCTCCAGTCTGGACATCCTGCCCTGGTTACCGCCCAGCAGTTTGCCGGATGGACCCAGAAGGCTTTGTCTAAGAAGATGATCAAGGAGATGAACCAGCTCTATGGTTCCTTCCCTGGCAAATATATGGCTACCGATGATGGTAAGTTGGCGGTGGCAAGACTGCAGTTTGGCAATGTGGCCCTGCTTCCACAGGTGATGGCAGGCGTGGGAGGCGACTCCTTCAAGATTGTGCATGGCACCGACCAGGCACCTCCTTACACCTATGTTGCCTCTTATCTCTGGGCTCGTTATGGTTTCAGTGCCGATGCGCTCATCCATTTCGGAACCCACGGCTCGCTGGAATATACCCCGAGAAAGCAGGTGGCACTCGGCAGCAACGACTGGAGTGACCGATTGATTGGTGTGGTTCCACATTTTTATATATATACCATCGGCAATGTAGGCGAGGCGATGATTGCCAAGCGCCGCACCTATGCCCAGACCCAGAGCTATCTCACCCCTCCTTTCAAGGAGAGCGAGTTGCGCCAGACCTATAAGCAGTTGAGCGATGCCATCCAGTCTTACGAGAAGAAGGCATCTGCCGAACAGTCGCTCAAGGTGAAGGCGCTGACCGTGAAGATGGGAATCGCCCGTGAACTGGGACTCGATGCCAAGCAGATGAACAAGCCTTATTCTGCAGATGAAATCGCACGAGTAGAGAACTATGCAGAAGAGTTGGCTAATGAGAAAATTACCGGTAAACTCTATACTCTGGGTGTGCCATACGATAACGATGATATCCGCACCAGTGTCTATGCGATGGCTACAGATCCTATTGCCTACGGCATGTTGGCAGTAGATAAGCTGAAAGGTCGTGCCCAGGAGGGTGTGGAGAAGCACAAGCAGCTTTTCGCCCGTCTTTATCTGAGCAAGGCTCGCAATACCGTGACCCAGCTTCTGGGTTCAGCCTCGGTTTCAGATGAATACATCTGCCGTTATGTAGGAATCACTCCCGCCGAACTCCAGATGGCTCGCAAGGTTGAGGCGATGCAGGCAGCTCCGGATCCTATCCAGATGATGATGCAGATGGCAGACCAGATAGGTGGAGCGAAGGAGACGAAGCCAAAGAAGGTGGACCACCGTACGGTAAGCGAGCTCCGTGCAGCCAAGGTTTCTCGCAAGAAGAAGGTTCCGCAGATGAGTCGTGAGGCTTTTGAGAAGATGGAGCAGACCGGCCGCTTCCCTGACAAGATGATGGAAGCCATCAAGAAGGGACAGAAATGGTATCAGGAAGATTTGAAAAGGGCGAAGATGGCGAAAACCGGCAAGGGCAAGTCATCTCAGACCGGAAGATCTTCTAAAGATAAGGGTATGATGATGTCGAAGGCACCAAAATATACCCGTCAGCAGATTCGTCTGGCTCAGGCGATTACTACCATAGAGCATGCCTTGCAGAATGTAGGCAAGTATTCGGAGGCGCTCCGTCAGAGTCCGCTCAACGAGATGTCTTCTCTGATGAATGCCCTGAATGGCGGCTTTACAGCTCCGTCTCCTGGTGGTGATCTGATTGTGAATCCAAACACCCTGCCTACCGGTAGAAACCTCTTCTCCATCAATGTGGAGAATACACCTTCGGAGGATGCCTGGGAGAAGGCGAAGGAACTTTGCGACAATACCATCAAGATGTATTGCGAGCGACATAAGGGTGAATATCCTCGTAAGGTGAGCTACACGCTCTGGAGTAGCGAGTTTATCGAAACTGAGGGTGCTACCATCGCCCAGATTCTCTATATGCTCGGTGTAGAACCGGTAAGAGATGCCTTCGGTCGTGTTACCGATCTGCGTCTCATCCCATCCAAGCAGTTGGGCCGTCCTCGCATCGATGTCGTGGTTCAGACTTCCGGTCAGCTCCGCGACCTGGCAGCATCCCGTCTCTTCCTCATCAACAAGGCGATAGAGATGGCGGCAAATGCCAAGGGTGATAAGTACGACAACCTGGTGAAAGCCGGTGTTACCGAATCGGAACGGGTACTCGTAGAGAAGGGTATGTCGCCAAAGGAGGCACGCGAGGTGAGTATGTATCGAGTGTTTGGTGGCGTAAACGGCAACTATGGCACCGGCATCCAGGAGATGGTAACCGCAGGCGACCGCTGGGATAAGGAGAGTCAGATTGCCGAGGTTTATATGAACAATATGGGTGCTTTCTATGGTGATGAAAAGAACTGGGAGACCGTTCGCAAGGCAGCTTTCGAGGCAGCGCTGACCCGTACCGATGTGGTGGTTCAGCCACGACAGAGCAACACCTGGGGCGCCTTGAGTCTCGACCATGTATATGAGTTTATGGGAGGTATGAACCTTGCTGTGCGCAACGTGACCGGAAAGGATCCGGATGCTTATCTCGCCGACTATCGCAACCATAGCAATATGAGAATGCAGGAGGTGAAGGAGGCTATCGGTATCGAGGGCAGAACCACCATCTTCAATCCTGCCTATATCAAGGAGAAGATGAAGGGTGGAGCCAGCAGTGCCAGCACATTTGCCGAAATCGTAACCAATACCTACGGCTGGAATGTGATGAAGCCAAAGGCTATCGACAAGGAGATGTGGGACGAGATATATAATGTATATGTCAAGGACAAGTACCATCTCGGCACCAAGGAGTTCTTCGACAAGCAGAATCCGGCTGCGCTGATGGAGATGACCGCCGTGATGATGGAGAGTGCCCGCAAGGGAATGTGGAAGGCTACTCCTCAGCAGCTCAAGGACATTGCCAAGCTTCATACCGAGACGGTGAACAAGTATAAGCCTTCATGCTCCGGTTTCGTCTGCAACAATGCCAAGCTCCGCAACTATATAGCCAGCAAGACCGATGCTGCTTCTGCCAAGGAATATCAGCAGAATGTAGAGCAGATCCGCGATGCTGAGGCTGCGAAGAACAGCAGCGACAAGGGTATGGTGATGAAGAAGGAGACGCTGAACGAGGACGCTCAGAAGACCACCACTGTGGTGAGTGGAATCGTTGTAGGTGTCATCGTCATCGTAGCTTTCGTGCTGTTGGCTGTCCTGATTCGCAGAAGAAGAAAGAATATGGTTGAATAGAAATGGAGACATTAGTTTTAGTAATGATGATATTGGTTTGCTTCAGTTTTGTGCTGAAGCAGACCTTCCACGGAGTGAAGGAGATTATGATCATCTCGGTGCTCGTAGCCTTCTTCGTGGGAATGACCTGGCCATTCGCCATCGAACAGTCGAAGACGCAGATTGCGGCCTGGATAGCCGACCAGAAGCTGATGCTCGATATGGCGGTGCTGCTGAGTATCGACGTGGCACTCACGATGCTTTTCTGTGTGCACCACGTAGATCTGAAGACTTCGGAACATGTGAGCCGCCGCAAATGGGTGTTCTTCATCTTCCTGAAGTACTTCCCGGGCTTGCTGGTTTTCCCAGTGCTGTTCAGTGTTCTGGTGATGACCATCTTCCTGCTTCCCGGCGTATCGTTCCAGGTGGTGGCATGGATGCTTGCGGTAGTACTGCTGCTCTTGACTCCGGTATTCACCTACGGTTTGAGATGGCTCTTGCCGGAGCGACCGATCCGCTTGGAACTGCTCTTCCTGGTAGAGGTGCTGCTCGGATTGATGGGCATCATCGGTACGGTGAATGGCAGGACAGCCGTGGCAGGATTCAACAGTTTCGATGCCCTCTCGCTTTTCGGCGTCATCGCCATCGTCATCGTGGGAATGGCTATCGGATGGGGCTGCTATCGCATCAAGATGCAGCGCTTATCCCAAAAGTTATAAAGGCGCAAGCCCCAACTTAACATTTAATATTCAACACTTAACATTATAAAATAAAGATGAATTACATATCAGACGTATTGTTTTGGATTTCCACAGGCATGCTGGTTCCTGTGATTATTTTGTTGATTTTCTTCTTCCTCAGAGCCTTGCTGCTCCTTGGAGGTTTCTTCGGACAGTATCTTGTAAAGCGCAAGACGGGTGCGGAGATTCGTGAACAGATGAACACCCTGACACTCGACAACATCGATACCCTGGGCGATCGCTTGCCGAAGAACAAGCAGGCTGTCATCGTTTCCTATATGAAGAAACTCGTGGACAACCGCCAGAGCAAGGCGCAGGTAAACCGTATCCTCGACCAGTATGCCCAGTTTGTTGAGAAGGATCTTTCTCTTCCTTCTACACTCCTGAAGATGGGTCCGATGCTTGGACTGATGGGTACCTTGATTCCGATGGGTCCAGCCCTGGTCGGTCTTTCTACCGGTGATATTGCTTCGATGGCTTACAATATGCAGGTGGCTTTCGCTACCACCGTAGTGGGATTGTTCTCTGCAGCCATCGGTTTTGTAACCAAGCAGACCAAGAACCGCTGGTATACCGAGGATATGAGTAACCTCGAGTTTATGGCAGACCTTGTAAGTGAAGAGTGAAGAACGAAGAGTGAAGAATTCAATAGTAATAATTTATGAGACAAAGACGTAGAAGTCGTCTCTCGCATGATGGCGAGGATGATGATCCGATGAGCGTAGTGAGCAACCTCTTCGATGTGGCGATGGTATTTGCCCTCGCCCTGATGGTAGCCCTCGTTTCGCGCTATAATATGACGGAAATGTTCAGCAAGGATAACTTCACGATGGTGAAGAACCCTGGCAAGGAGAATATGGAAATCATTACCAAGGATGGACAGAAGATCAATCGCTATACTCCTTCTGAAGACCAGAGCAATAAATCTGGCAACAAAGGAAAGAAGGTGGGCATCGCTTACCAGCTGGAGAATGGTGAAATCATCTATGTTCCGGAAGATAAATAAACGGGGATTCAAATCCCCTCAAACAGAAAATATTTTTGTAACTAAATAAAAAAAAGAAAAGAAAAATGAAAAAGTTTAAGACAATGATGGCCATGATGTTGGCTTTGGTTTCTATGTGTGTAGTATTCAGCTCTTGCAGCAGCGATGAGGATGAAACAGTGGCAGCTGCCAAGGAGATTGCCGGTTCATACACCAGCTCTCTGGATATGACCGTAATGGGCGAGACTTCTACATACGATCATGTTACTATGAAGATTGAGGCTGTTGATGATGCTACCGTCAAGATTACCTTACCTGCTTGTGGCGAAGGCATGATGGCTCTTCCTGCCCTGGTGGTTCCTGCTGTAAAGGTTTCTGGTTCCAATGGTGCTTATGCATTCGCTCAGGAAAACTATGCTGGTACTGTTACCGTGAAAGGTGCAGAGAAGAACTACACTGTAACCTTGCAGGGTACTTTGAAGGACAAGACTCTGACCGTCAACTATTCTATTCAGTATGGCAAGATGCCTATGCCGATGATTGCTAAGTTTGTTTGTACAAGATAAAAGGATTGTTTCAGGATAAGTTTTGATATAACTCGATGAAACAAAAGATATTCGCACTATTCCTGATCCTTTGCGGATTGTGCCTGAATCTGAAAGCCGAAACCCAGGGCGATGTCGTGGGTAGGGTGCTCGATGATTCGGGCGCACCGCTGGCGGGTGCTACCGTCCAAATTTTGCATGCAAAGGGTGGGGTAATAACTGATAAAGACGGATATTTCCGCATTCCTTACAGCAAGGATGGAGCGGTGAGAGTGAAGGTGAGCTTTGTGGGCTATCAGACTCAGACTTTCGTACTGAAAGCGGATGAGAGAAAAGGTGAGCAGCATGTGCTTCGCCTTCAACCGGATGCTACAGCCCTCGATCAGGTGGTAGTTACCGCAACCCGTACTCCGAAGGCGCTGAAGGATGCTCCTGTGGTAACCCGTCTGATTACCGCCAATGATATCAAGATTGCCGATGCTACCAATGTCCAGGACCTCCTCACAGAGCAGATGCCGGGTCTGGAATTCGGCTATGCCATGAATCAGGAGACTTCGCTCAACATGAATGGTTTCGGCGGAAACGCCGTGCTCTTCCTCGTAGATGGCGAGCGATTGGCTGGTGAAACCATGGATAATGTAGATTATAGTCGTCTGAATCTGGATAATGTAGGACGTATCGAGATAGTAAAGGGTGCAGCTTCGGCGCTCTATGGTGCCAATGCCGTAGCCGGAGTCATCAACATCATCTCCCGTGAAAACAGCGAGCCTTGGACTGCCAATGTCAATACCCGCTACAACAACTTCAACAAGGAGTGGCGCCACGGTGGAAGCTTCAGTTTCAATGCCGGAAAGTGGAATTCGCAGACCAGCATCCAGCGCACCACATCAGATGAGGTGCAGCTCACCAGTCCTTTCGATACAGAATCCAACATCCTCCATATTTATGGTGGCGAGACCTTCAATGTGAAGGAGCGACTTACCTACAAGCTCTCTGACAAGGTGAAGCTGATAGGTCGTGGCGGCTATTTCGCCCGTGTCAGCAATCGCGGCAACTACGATGACCACTATAAGGATTATTCTGCCGGACTGAAGACCGTGATGAATCTCTCGGAGAATGATAATCTGGAGATTTCATACGGTTTCGACCAGTATGACAAGACCCGGTTTGTGAATAATGAGCGCACTCACGATCACGATTATACCAATCGTCAGAACACCGTCCGTGCCCTCTATTCCCATATCTTCGGCAAGAATACATTGACGGCAGGTGCTGATTTTCTGAACGATTATCTCACCACCTATCAGTTTGCCAACAATGGCTCCAAGACTCAGAATTCATACGATGCCTTTGCCCAGTTCGATTACAATCCTTTGCAGTGGTTGAACATCGTGGCAAGTCTTCGCCATGATTACTTCTCAGCATCCAGCCAGCATGCCACCACCGGTCGTCTGGCTCTGATGACCAAGTGGAAGGGCTTTTCCATCCGTGCCAACTATGCCGGTGGATTCCGTGCCCCAACCCTCAAGGAGATGTATATGAACTTTGATATGGCGGGTATGCAGATGATTTATGGCAATCCGGATCTGAAGCCGGAGAAGAGCAACAACTTCAACCTGGCGCTGGAGCATACTGGCAGAGTGAAGAATGCAGGCTTCTTGACCGGTCAGTATAGTCTTACCCTCATGGGCTATTATAATAAGTATGATAAGCGCATCACTACCGAGGATTATGCCGATTATACCCCGGGAACCGGTCAGCCGGATGTGGCTTCCCGTTATTGCAACGAGGATGGAGTAGAGGTGAGCGGCATCGACTTCAGTGCCCAGTACCGTTCGGATATGGGGCTAGGTGTGAAACTCGACTACAGCTATCTCCATGTGGGTGGCAGAAGCGTAGATTCCCAGTTCTCCCAGCCTCGTCCTCATACCGCCACCTGGCGTCTCGACTACGATCGCCAGCTCTGTTCGTTCTATCGTATCAATGCCGCTCTGTCAGGTAGATACCTGTCCTCTCCAGATACGGACATCGAGAAGCATGACCAGACATATCAGTTGTGGAAGTTCACGCTTCAGCAGCGATTCCTGGATGCCGTCAATCTGAATTTCACGGTAGATAATCTTTTCGATTATACACCTGAGAAGTATTATTGGAGTTCGGCGATGACCACCGGTCGCACCTTCTCTGTGGGACTTTCGGTTGACATCGACCGCATCGTGAATCTCTTCTAGAAACCGCCATCTGGCAGTCGCCAGACCCCAAATAGGTTAAAAAAGCCATAGTGAAGGATGCTCTTCTTCAAATTATGCCGTATTTCCGGTATGAAATCGTAATTTTGTAGTGATTCAAAATCTATTCATTCAAAATTATGATACGAAGAATCATTCTAACTATGGCTTTTTTGGCTAGCCTTTCATTATCAGCCAAGGATGTGAACATGGGCAGTTGGAGTAGGGAAGTTGTCTGGGCGGATGGCCTACCGCTTCACGAGGTGGCCGAACTGCGTGAGGTGGATGTGAAATCCTTAATGTAACATGTAACAATGTAACAATGTAACAATGGTGGCTGCATCTGTCATCGTTGTCAGTTATTTGCATTTTTATCAATTATTATCTCCCAATATCCATTTCGTTTACCGTTTCTTCTATAAAGAACACCTTTTTCTTGTAAGTGGACAGTAATAGTTTTCACAGTTCGTTCCGACTTGCCCATCTGTGCCGCCATCTCTTTCTGCGTAACGATAGGATTGTTTTGCACTATTCGAAGCAATGCCATTTCCTCCAAAGTGCAATTTTTGCACTTTGAAAGTAGATTTTCTTCTGTTTTTGCACTTTGAACGGTATTATTTGCACTTTGAATTTCAGTAATATCTTGCGTCTTTTCCATTCTATGTGCATCATTCGGTTTCTCAGGTCATGTTCCTCACCAAGCAACATACTACGGAAAAAGTTTACCAAATAGATGGTAGTCTCTGTAATCGACCATCTCCTTCACTTCCTCTGCTGCCCAGCCTTGCTGGCGCATGAGGTCCACAAATTCGTCTTTTTTCATGATGTTTTTTTTATTTGTTTTGCTTTTCATGACCTGGTATCCTATCGAATCCAAGTTAGAGTTGTTTCTGAGCGCAAAGGTACGGAGCTTTTTCGACATGACCAAAAGTTGTGCGTTATATTTTTGTGTCTTTGCATAAGACAATACCCCACCAAAAAAAAAGACGAGGGTAACCTCAGAAGGCATACCCTCGTCTATAGATATTGAATTGTTAGGATTGAACGACAATCCCTATTTTACACAAGACTTCTTTCTTACTTGCTCCAGTCGTCCTCTTCCTCTTCCTCATAGTCCTCATAGCGGCGAACGCCAAAACGGCCGGGCTTGTCCACAGGATCTGGCGAGATAGGTATCGTCGTGGTACCTGGCGAGCCTGTAGCCATCAGCGCCTGCTCCGTTTCGATGACATACGATAGGGGCTTTACATAATTTTCTCTTTTCGCTTTCATATTACTTTATTATTTTACGATTATTTTACGTCCATTCTTGATATACACGCCCTTGGGCAGACCCTCGGTAGTGTTGCCTACCACTACACCCTGCAGGTTGTAGATCTTGCCCGATGCGTTGGCTGCATCATCTACCATATCCGTGATGCCAGTAGGCTCGTCCTCACCGATCACGCAGAACTTAACTTTGCTGGCACCACCACTGGTAGGCACGATATAGTCTTTGGTACCTTTGTCCTGGATGGTCATATAGTATCTGAGCGGCGGGATATGAGCTTCTGCGTGAGTATTATAGACAAAGCTGTTCTGCTCAGAGTCGATATAATATCCCTTCTTGGCTGCAGTGTAGGTATTCTCCATCACGGGATAGAAGGTATAAATCTCATCGATAGTAGCAGTGTACTGTGGTTCTCCTGCATTGCTCTTATAGGTAACCGCACCTACATTGAGCGAATGGCTGCCAGCAGTCTTAGCCTTTATCAGATAGGGGGAATAAGCACTAATCTTGTCGTTGGCTGCTACTGTCTTGAAATACACTACGGGTGCATTGTTTTCAGCGATAACTGCATAGACCTTGGCAAAGTCAAAGTCATTCAGCATCTCGTCGGTCAACGTAAAGTCGAAAGGCACGAAGAATGCGTTCCAGCCAGTGTTGTTATAGTTCTTGGTCAGCGTAGTGCTCACGCCCTTCACACCAGCCTCGGCCACCACAATCTTGTTGACCTGATCCATATCTATATCCATGGTTCCGTCAGCCGCTACTTGATAATAGGACTTGTCATAGACCACCAGTACGCCATCGCCTACATGGGTGATACCGTAAGTGCCGTCAGCGTTGGGCGTAGCGGTAAATCCTGGAGAACAGTACTTTGACACATCGCTGCTATAGGTGCCGCCCTCGATGGCGAGAGTCACGGTCTTGCCTTCTGTGGGCTTGGCATCTATCAGCACAGCATCGCCTTCAGCCGTGATGGTACCGTCCTTGATGATAGCTGTCACGTCACCATAGGGCGCGCAGAAGTTGAGAGCGGCCTTACCCAGATTGCCTGTGCCATCTCCCCAATTACCTGTGTCGCCAATGCCCTTGCTGGTCATGGTTCCACCATTGACCACAAGATTACCTCTCTTCATGGCAATAGCACCAGCCGCACCATATACTACAGCGCCGTCATTGATAGTGAGCGTGCCAAACTGCGGATGATAGATGGCATAGTCGGCTGTAGAGACCAGCGTGCCACCATTGATAGTGATGGTGGTGGTTTGGACCCCACTGCCGTTGCCTGCTATTGCATACCATCCACTCTCTACCGTACCACCATTGATAGTAACCTTACTGTTATCATATGCACCGATACCAAACTGACCATTGTCGGCAGTTTTCTCAGGGATAACGGAGTAGATATGGCCGCTCTCCATCACAAACTCGCCCTTACTACCTACATATACCAATGGCTTGTCATAGACACCATACTGATACGGAGTCTCTGCATAGATCTTACCCGTGCTGTTCTCCTTGGAGTCCATGAGAGTAAGTTTGCCCGATACCAAAATGTTTTTATAATCGGCATTTGCACCCTTGATAGAATGACCGTTCATATCAAGGACTATATCCTTCCCTGCATATACCGTGAGGTTGCCGTCCGTAGTCATGTCTACATCATTGATCACCGTCACGGTCTGTCCTGCTGTTGCTGCATCAGCAGCCTTCTGCAGCGTGGCATACTTTGTTTCGCCTACTTGGGCGTAGTAAGTGGTGACAACATAGACACCATTCTTCTCCTCAGCCACAGAGTTTTCATCGAGCAGAGCAGAAACATCGCTGCTATAGGTACCGCCTTTCAACTTAAAGGCGCTCTTTGCATCAGCCACATTATTGTCGTTTATCAGCTCCACGGCAGCCTTGGCACCGCTCACCTTAGCCTCGCCATCAATCTTTATGCTGGTTGTGGCAACAGCAGGATAGTTGGCATCGCGATCAAATACTACACCGCTCACGCCAATTATTTGTCGCGCATCACCCACAGTTCCTGTTCTCGTAGCATCGCCTGTGGCGTTAATCTCACCACCAGTCATCGTCATCTCACCACCACGCATGAGCACGCCCACGCCGTCGGCCACATTGATGGTTCCACCTGTGATATTGAGTGTTCCCTCATTAGGATGATAGATACCACAAGCAGCCGATGTGTCATCGTAAGGATTAGCAGTAAGCGTACCACCACTAACGTTGATAGTGGTGCCGCCCATACCCTCAGAGCCATTGCCAGCGATACAAGCGAGACCACTGCCCTTAAGTTCGCCACCCGATACATTGACCGTGGCGCCTGGGTATGCAACAAACACAGGTGTGCCCTTGCTCACTACCTTACCACCCTTTATGTTGGCGGTAGAGGCAACTGGTGTCTTGGCATCACCTCCAAATATCTGAATCACTACATTAGAAGTTCCTGAAACAGTAGAAGAGTTGCTAAGAGTACCGCTCTCAAGGTTGAAGATACCGCCTTTTCTTACATAAATGCTATAATTAGCCCCCGTACCGTTATAGGTTCCACCTGTACCACTATCCTTAATGGTCAGATTGCCACCTTCGGCAACGGTCATAGATGAGAATATCAAATTCTTGCCATTCAGGTCCAATGTGACGTTCTTCTTACTGATTTCAGGAGCTCTGCCTTTCTCGCTACAGTCTTTCAGCAGAACGACCGTAGAACCGGCAGGAGCTTCGTTGATAGCTGTCAAAGCCGTTTCATATTTCATGCCACCTTCAACCTGAGCCACGAATTTACCCACATAATAGGTTCCTTCATGCCCAAATGTCTCACGGCCATCATCTGTATTAACGTACGCCGACACATCAGAAGAGAATACACCTCCCTAAATATCAAATACGTTAGCAATGTTCTGCTTGGCATCCTGTGCCTTACTATTAAATACCTGTATGGCAGACTTGGTACCCACAACGTTTGTGTTTTTATAGCCATTTGTTATTTTAATCTTAGCATTGGCTGTATCGTAGTATCCACAATCGTAGTCATAGACAATACCGCAATTTCCTATCTGCGCACTTGCGTCACCCACCTTGCCTACGAAGTTGGCGTCGCCAGTAGCGGTGATATTTCCTGCTCTATAATCGAGCGTTCCACCACGCATCACGATACCAGCTCCATTAACGGCAACAATGTTAGGAGCGCCATAATAATATTTTATTGACAAGGAACCTTGTTGCGGATGATAGATGCCACAAGCGGCATAACCAGGAGTCTGTATGCGTCCAATAAGCCAACTATTTCCCTGTATGGTTATAGATGTTCCGCCCATCTTTTTATTAGCATCATAGGTTCCATTGCCCATTACTGCCGCATTGTCTAACGACTCTAACACGGGCATAGATTTTCTATCATTAGACTTTGTAGGACCAACCGTTACGGAAGCTCCACGTCCTCGTGGACTTACACAACCCTCCTGTGCCTTAACATAACCGCCAATAACCTCTATAGAAGATGCCACATCTCTTTGCCCAGTAACATCGCCATAGGCCAAAATTGCAAAATTTGTTGTTGAAACCACCGTACCGCTTTCAACCATTATTTTAGCACCTTCATAAGCAGTAATGCTTCTGGTCAGTTGAAGAGTGCCAGAAGCGGTGTAAGAAACCGAATAATTGTTATTTTTATCTACGCTAAGCCCATTAGCTTTCGAATCAAGAATTTTCAGATAAGTAACTGTTCCTTCCGTTCCGTAAACATCAATTTTGTTTCCCGTAACGGTATGGTTTTGCAGGTTAATGATTATTTGCTTACCTTCAATGCGAAGGTCATCAAACGACGCATCGGCAAGAATATATATGTAGCCTTTCTTGCCTTGTGCTACCGAATTGACCGCCTCTTCCAGCGTGGCATACTCCGTGAATCCAATCTTTGCCACATTCTTTGCCACATTCTTCGCCACATTCTGCGCCACACTCAACGTCGCGCTACATACTGCCATCAACAGCATGGCGAGAAATTTGTGTAATGTAAAGTTTCTCATATCTTTAATTATTTATGAGTTGGAATGTCCCCTCTGCATCCCGATTAGACATTGATTCAGACAGTTAGTATCAGCAAGCGAGGTCACATAAGACCGAAGGAGACGATGAATACCCATCCCCCATTGACCTTTATTTATACACGTCTCTCTTCCCTTAGGTCGCGGGAGTAAGGTATGAAGTCGCTGGGGCTGAGCACCATACCGACTTAGCAATCTACGCTTGTCATGAGCGCGATAGAGCGTTCTAATGAGAGTGCAAAAGTAAAAAGAACTTTTTTTATCAATTCATTTACCCCCCCCCGTTCACATTATTTAACTCCACAACCGCATATTTATCCTTCGTTAGCACGGCAATCATCCCCTATAGGCGTAGCAAAGGGAGAGACGCGACCAGCATCATCGCCCCTCACGCGACTTCATGCGTCTCTCCCAACCTCGGGGGAAACTTGATTTTATAGACGATATAAGTGGAATTCGTCACCCAAGGGCCATTGCATCCTATACTTTTTGCCCTTTATTTGTGATGTTGATAGCTTGCTATCTTTCCGATTTGGGGGCGATAGCGACTGCCGCGCCCCTGTTTTTTGACCTCGCCGATGCAGTCTCCGACCCCGCAAAATACGCGTTTTTGTGTGAATCCAACGCGCTTTTCCCTGTTTTTTGAACGGAGAAGAGGGTGGGGGAAGGAGGTTTTTTGTTAACGAAGGTGAACACGCGGGCGGACGAGAGGCGGCGCGTGGGCTTGCGGCGGGCGTGTCTTTTTGATTGCAATATGCTGAGTAGTAGAGGGTTATATGGTGGTTGAGGCTATTGGTGGGTGTTGGTGGCGTTGGTGGAATTGTTACATGTTACATGTTACATGTTACATTAAGCGTTCGCGCAATTCACGGAAGGGGTGAAAAAATAGGCCAAAGAATAGTATATATAAATAATAAATTATTTATATATACTATTCTTTGAGCTCGACAATGCCCAAGTGGATTTCTCTTAACGTAACATGTAACATGTAACATTGTAACATTGTAACATGATGGCTTCCCCTCTTCTCCCCACTTGCCCGCTCTGCACAAAGAACGTATTGTAAAGATAGTTTCGAGCGGAAGCAGTAGGTTCACATAGCTTTGCTATGTGCCAATTTTCCTGCAATGAAAAAAGTTGAAAAATATTTGTGATTTTATTTGGTGGTATGAAATATTCTTCGTACCTTTGCAGAAGATTTAGCGGCGCTCGGCAACTTGAGAGCAAGCTCTCGTTGCGCTCGCTTGCAAAATCTTTGTACCATCATTTGAGACTTGCGGAACAACCCCATAGAGGACCCGCGATGGGCGTTTCTTACGACAGGAGTGAAGGGTAAGCAACTATCGGCGTCGGTCCTAAGCTACCATCGGCAAGGTCTCCATTTTGATTCATCTTTAAAACCTTCAACGCAATGATACAGAGTTCTTCCATAGATGAGATTGTTTTTCATAGATTTGGGTTCGCCACTCTAAGATGTGAATCTTGGCGGGAGAATCACATACCGAGCTTTCCTCGGCAACTGCCTCAGAGATTACCTCGCCAACTGCTATCGCGGTTTCCTCGCCATCGGCCTTCTTGCTCAATTCTTCGCGGCATGATGATTTTTTTCGATGGGCTCTAAACTTTCTTTCTCGCGATGCGTCCTAATATGAAAAGAAGAAATCATGATGGAGATAGATGAGGCTTTGAAGACCCGGTACGGTACGGAGCGTCCCTTCACCGTCCCCGACGCCTATTTTGATCGCGTAGAGGAGGAGGTGATGCGGAGCGTGGCTGCCGACGCAGCGCAGCCCGTGGTGCGCGTCGTCCGCAAGTCTTTATGGAAGCAGTTGTCGCCCCTTGTGGCAGCCGCTTGCGTGGTGGGCATGATTGTCCTTGTCGGACTCGGCGTGAGCTCGACGAATCCGCAGGGCGACATGGCGGCGACCGTGTCCCACGCCCCCAAGGTCTCGAAGGCGGAACCCTATACCGACGACCTTGACCGGCTCGCCGACTACACGATGATGGACGAGGACGACGCCTACGCCTATATCTCCGGAGAATAACACTTAGAGCCTATGAACCCGTTCAGAAAACGACTCCTCCTCACGCTCCTCCTGCTCTGTGGCCTGACCGCCGCCTCGGCGCAGCACCACTTCGACGCCCAGGCTTTCGAGGCCGAGAAGCAGACCTACATCGTCCAGCAGGCACACCTCACCCCCGAGGAGACCCGCCGTTTCGTGCCCCTCTACAAGGAGATGGTGGCCAAGAAGCGCAAGATCCACGGCCAACTGCGCCAGCTGCGCAAGCAGTCGGCGGACAACGATCGTGCGGCACGCGCCCTCATCGAGCGCCGCGACAACCTCGAGATCAGCATGCGCCAGGTGGAGCGCGACTACCACCTGCGGATGCTGAAGGTGATGAGTGCGGTGAAGCTCAAGGCCGCCCTCGACGCCGAGCGCAAGTTTCACCGCATGAAGTTTCGCAAGGCCGCCAGGAACGGCCATTAGCCCCTCGCTCGTGCCCGCAAGCAGGTTTGGCACAATTCCCTCGTATGAACATCATTGCATGAAAATCATCGTATGAAAACTTCCCAGATATTGAGAGTGATATGGCTGTCGGTGCTTCTTCTGTTGCCCGTCAGCGAGTTGGTGGCCCAGGAGAGCCGTCCGAAGCGCGAGTTTCGCGGCGCCTGGATCCAGTGCGTCAACGGCCAGTTTCTTGGCCTCGGCACGCAGGAGATGCAGCACACGCTGTCCTATCAGCTCGACGAGCTGCAGAAAGACGGCGTCAACGCCATTATCTTTCAGGTGCGCGCCGAGTGCGACGCGCTCTACGCGAGCCGCTACGAACCGTGGAGCCGCTTCCTGACCGGTCGCCAGGGCACGCCGCCATCGCCCTATTGGGACCCGCTGCAGTGGATGATCGACGAGTGTCACCGCCGCGGCATGGAGCTCCACGCTTGGATCAACCCCTATCGGGCCAAGACGAAGGACACGCGCGAGCTGGCCGTCAACCACATCGCCGTGACCCATCCCGAGCGCGTCTTCGACTATGACGGACTCAAGATCCTCGACCCCGGCCAGCGCGAGAACTGCGACTACATCCTCCGCATCGTCGGCGATATCGTCAGCCGCTATGACGTCGATGGCCTCCATATCGACGACTACTTCTATCCCTATCCCGTGGCGGGCGTCGCCATCCCCGACCAGGCCTCCTACAACCGCTACGGACGCCAGTTTGCCTCCGTCGCCGATTGGCGCCGCGACAACGTCGATGTCTTCATCAAGGCCCTCGGCGAGGAGATCCACCGCATCAAACCGTGGGTGAAGTTTGGCGTCTCTCCCTTCGGCATCTACCGCAACAAACGGTCGGACCCCAACGGCAGCGCGACCAGCGGACTGCAGAACTACGACGAGCTCTATGCCGACGTGCTCAAATGGGTGAACAACGGATGGATCGACTACTGCGTGCCCCAGCTCTACTGGGAGATTGGCCACAAGGCCGCCGACTACCAGGAGCTCATCGGCTGGTGGAACCGCCACGCCGCCAACCGCCCGTTGTATATCGGCGAGGACGTCTTGCGCACGGTGAAATATCCCGACCCGCAGAATCCCCGCGTCCACCAGTTGGGCGCCAAGCACCGCCTCCACCGTCAGTGTGCCAACGTCAAGGGCACGGTGCTCTGGTATGCGAAGGCGGCGGTCGATAACCCTGGCAACTACGGCACGGTGCTCCGCACGGACTACTGGCGCTATCCGGCCCTGCAGCCCCTCATGCCCTTCATAGACAGCGAGGCGCCCGAGAAGGTGCGCAAGGTCAAGGCGCGCTGGACGGCCCAGGGCTACACGCTCCAATGGCTGCCGGCGAAGAAGGCCAAGGGATGGCAGGACGAGGCCCACCAGTATGTGGTCTATCGCTTTGCCAAGGGCGAGAAGATCGACCTGTCCAATCCTGCCCGTATCGCCGCCATCACGCGCGAGCCGCGCTACGTCCTGCCCTACGACCACGGCAAGACCAAGTGGGTCTATGTCGTCACCGCACTCGACCGCATGAGCAACGAGAGCGAAGGCAAGGCAAAGAAAGTGAAGCTATAATCGAGGGGGATAACAACCGAAGTTTCGCAAGTGGTTCAAGAACGGGCTGAAGGCCCAAAAGCTCCTAGCCCAG
>OWIJ01000346.1_pt1 | contig 37506 bp, 57 predicted proteins | sample 1732821 | NCBI WGS metagenome assembly OWIJ01 (sample SAMN05065759, study PRJEB22554) | human gut metagenome | biome: ENVO:2100002; feature: ENVO:00000062; material: ENVO:00002003 | host: Homo sapiens | place: USA | reverse complement strand
TGGGTGGCTAATAAACATCAATCCACAAAGTCACTCAAGAACGCAGACGTCACCGAGATGGACTCGTGGGACGCTATCTATTCCTAGGAGGAAATTATGGGACTACAAAAGGCTAGCTTGAAATTATCGGGGCTCAATATGCCTCAAGAACCAATTAAGGTCGTTATGCCTAAGCTCATCGACAAGGTGCATCACTGCGATATCCATGGCGACGTGCGAGTGTGTGTCGAGGAAGGGCAGGAAACGTCATGCCCGATCTGTGAGCAGGAAAAAATCCAGAAAGAAACAGAACTCAAAAAACTACGCTCAGAAGAACACTTTCGACACAAACAGTTGGTCTTTTTCTTGGGAGACGAACCGTTCTCTTTGGCCGATAACAATCAGACATTCGAAACCTACAAACTCACGGCAACTAAGAACCCAGACCACCAGAAGCACGCTTTCAATGTCGCCAAGAGATTTGCCGTTAACTTCTCTAAGCGCAAAAAGGAAGGACGGGATAGAAGCAAGATCGGGCTGATCTTCCATGGCATCTACGGCGCAGGTAAAACACACCTCGCTAGTGCTATCGCCAACGAGGTAGCCAAGCAGGGCTATATCCCCTACTTCTGGACGACGCGATGGCTCTTTTGCTTGTTTAAAAACGGCGCAGATTTGTCGCACTTCCGCTTGATGAACTTTCTCACGGAATGCCCGCTATTGATCTTGGATGAGGTCGGACGTGGTGCAGGCAGCGAATTTGAGAGCAACTTGCTCATCGAACTCCTCGATGCCCGCGCTCGACTTGGTAACCCAACCGTCCTCATTACCAACCTTACTGGCGAACAGTACAAAGACATGCTCGGTGGCGCAATCACTAGCCGAACACAAAGCCTTTTTTATCGCGTCCAGTTTGACTGGGAAGACTACCGCAAAAAGCAAAGCCTGAAAGACTTGCCAATTGAACAGATTTTTTGATGGAGAGAACAATGACCGAAGAAACGCCAGCGCAGAAGCCTTTTGACAACCCTTGGAAAGCATGTTGCATCGAGGGATGTTGTATCAGCCCTAGCATCATACGTAATGGGCAGGCTTATTGCTCGTTCCATGTCAACCGAACATCTAAGCAGTGTGAACTCATCTCGGCAAAGCTGAAGAACCCTTTAGTGATTCCGCTCATCAAGATCGCGCACATCTATGAACAGTCGCATGATGAACTGGATCAATCCTTCTTATGCAATGAATTTAATGCCTATGCCCAACGATTGAACGACAGTGAGCAACTTAAGCTCCAGTCAAACCCGAACTACATCCCGATGTTCGTGGACGCGACCTTGATGCCTAAGGAAGGCGCCGACTACGTCAAGGCCAACCCACTTAATCGCCTATTCAAGGCTTTTGAAGAATTGGTCGAGTACGAAAACAACCGCCAAAAGCAGGAATCTAGAGAAAAGCGTGAGGAATCGATTGTCCAGTCTGTCTCTAAGAAAACCGTCGATGCCATCAAGCTGATTCATCAGAAATTTCCACCAACCAGCGTTGCCATGGATGACCAGTCACTATGAGTTATCGCGTGTACGACTATGACGAATACGATCCTCGAGAAGACAATGCCTGGGGCGTCTTTTATCGGTTTGAGGACTTTGTGAAGGAGTACAAGGACAAGCTTGCCTTCTTAGAAGACAAAACCGACAACGGTTGGCATCTACTCCATCTCAGTGGTGAGATCAATGACGGCGTCTTCTTTAGTTACGAGGATGCCGAAATGGGGATCTATGACGTTACCGAAACGCTGAGGGAGGTGCAGGCAGAAAAGACGGACTTGGGCTTTGTCTTGACGGCTGAAGAAAAACAACTCGCTATTGATTTTTTAACTAGGGTGAAACCCCTTCTTGATGAACTCTACGAAACCGCGATTCAAGAAGCAACTGAAAGAGGGGCTTTTAGCTATGACTGAACTCCAAAACACAAACATCGCCAATCCAGTGGACTTTGACGCTGAAGACCGAAAGGTGTTGCGGGCTATGTCTTACCAACTTTCGACACTTCGGAAGTTGGTCGATGACGTGAAGTCCCAGAACAAGGCTGCTTGGGAATGCATCCAGTGGCTCAACATCGCAATCATTGTGCTTCTCCTTATTGTGCTGACTCTTGCAATCACATTCTCTAGGAGTATCAATGCTTTTTGAGATGAGCGAACGTGACTATTCCATCATGGCTGAACACAAAAACTCAGACATGTGGATCCAGGGCTACACCGATGCTCGTGAGACGCCAGTGATTACCGACTGGAAGTCGGACGACATCAATAAGCTCAAGGGAGAAGACTTGGAGGAGTACCTTAAAGGATACGAGGCAGGTATGGTCGAGCTTACTCGCCTCGTCATGCTTTGTGGCAAAAGGGCTAATTACGACAAGTGGCAACCTACACGCCGAAAGATTAAAAGGAGAAAACAATGATTAAGTTTGAGGTTGAAGGAGAGGTTGTGCCAAAGGGACGCCCACGCTTCACGCGCACTGGTCACACCTATACCCCAATCAAAACTGTGGTCTACGAGCAACGCGTAAAGCATGCTGCCCGAAAAGCGATGGGCGACTTGGAACCGTTCGATGAGCAAATTCAGCTTGAGATCAGAATTGGCATGCCAGTGCCAAAGTCTTGGAGCAAGAAAAAGCAACTTGAAGCCCTGACCAAGCCTCATACCAAGAAGCCTGATCTGGACAACCTCGTGAAGGCAATTCTGGACGGCATGAATGGCGTCGCCTATAGAGACGATTCCCTTATCTACAAGTTTTCGGCGTACAAGGCCTATGCCCTTGAGCCGTCCGTTGAGGTCACGATCTATACGGCTCGTGAGCTTGAAGCATTAATGTTTGGAGGAAATCAGGATGGAAAGTGAAATTAATTCGCCAGAAGTGTGGCTACGCATGCGCAATGAGTTTGGTGAGAACTACCCTCGTGAAGGTAGTCGATGCCTATTCCACCTCTATAGCCGTGCGTCTTTTCGCTATGAGAAGGACGCTGACCGAACACGCCACGCTAAACGCACGACAAATGGACGCTTCATGTTCGACATCCGTGCGTATGGGTATCGCTACGGCTTGAGGGTGTACTTGCCAGAATATAGCTGTTCGGTGTCGGTCAATGACGTTCAGGCTTGGGTGCATGCCGCAGGGCCCGACTACTACAACGGTTATGGTCGTGATGGTGAAGAGAGCTTTTTGAAGAACTAAGGGGTGACGGATGGATGAATTGGAGCGGTTATTGCAAAACTGGGGGCGATGGGCGCGAGAAGGGTCTAACCATAGAAACGTCTCTAGTACGCTCGTCATCATCAACCGATTGAAGCTCTACTCCAAAGGAGAAAACGATGAGGAGCAGGCCGAGAAACCCATCTCCTGCTCTTCACCACCTCCAGATGAAGCAGATGCCATAAGGGTAGACAAAGCCTTTTGCCAACTGCCTTCTATACGCGTTGACGACCGACAAGGACGCGATCTCTTGCGCACTATGTACCTTAAGCCGTGGGTGAGCTTTCCAAGCGCATGCCGACGGGTTCGAGTGTCAACTAAAAAGGGCAGGGAACTCATGGAGAAGGCACGGCAAAGACTGGGGTATATTCTTGATTCAGAATCGCCCCCTACCTATTAACGACAATTTGTAGATATGGTATACTTCAGTTATCAATTGTTGACTCTCATAAGAGCAGACCTTATGACTAACGAGCGCCGGGGGCGCTTTTGGCATGCCTGAAGAAAACAGGATGCTCGTTAAGGTCGAGCCGATGAAAAACGAGATTGGTACTAGTGGTTGTATGTCTGGGTGATCTCCAGAACTCTCCTTTGAGCCCTGCAGGTAGAAATACTTGCGGGGCTTTTTCTATTGGTCTTTACATGCCGTTAATGAAGTTATGCGGATATCCGGGGTGTGGTCAGCTCATCCCTCAGGGTGAGAACTATTGCCCGCTCCACAAGAAGAAGGCAGCAGAAAACAAGAAAGCCTACCAAGCTCAACGCGAAAAACAAAGAACTTGGTCAACAGGTACTTCAGCTCAACGTGGCTATGGGTACCGATGGCGTCAAGCCCGACAAGCCTTCTTAAGGCAACATCCCTTCTGCATTGAGTGCGAGAAGAGAGGTATCATTAAACCAGCGACCGACGTAGACCATATCAAACCACACAAAGGCGATATGGCTCTCTTCTGGGATCAAAGCAACTGGCAACCTTTATGCCATGCATGCCATAGTAAAAAGACCGCCAGAGAAGATGGTGGCTTTGGGAACAGCGAACTATGAAACGAGATTGGAATATTATCCGAGACCTATTGAAGGCGACAGAGGAAGACCGTTTACTTGAGTTCCTCGATGACAAAGACGCTGAGGTGGATCGCGCTAGCACTGAAGCGGAGCGTGAGAAACTAGAGAAAATTAGTTTTGACTACTATGGTCATCTTGAGCTCCTTATCGATGATGACGCTATTCGCGGCATCACGGTTGATTGCTCGAACCTTGGGAACTGGAGCTATGGCGCTGGTCGTCCAAGGTTATCCACATCTGGCTTTGACTTGCTCGATGCGCTGCAGTCCAAGACTGTGTGGACGCGAGTGAAGGATTATGCCAAAGAGAACACACTACCGATCACTGGCGCATTGGTTCGTGAGGTTCTATTAAGAGCCATACAGTCACAGATTTAATAAAGCATATTTGTAATACAGAAAATGGGAGGGGCGGGTCAAAAGTCGCGCCGATAGCGCTCTAGACCGCGCCCTAACCCAATTTTTTGTGCGTGCAAAATTCTGAGCGGGTTTTTCCGAAGGGGGAAGCCCGCTTTTTTGTGGAGGTTTTTGATGGGACGACCACGGAAAAGTGACGCTGAGAAAGCAGCTCGTGGGACTTTGCAACCATCACGAACACTCAGCGCTCGACATAAAAACATGTTGTCGAGTGACGCCACGCTCATCGCGACAGAGCCACCAAGTGGGCTGACGAAAGACGCGAGAGACGCGTGGCAAATCGCCGTCGCCTTTACTCCAAAAGGTCTCTTAACTCCTACGGACGCGCCGATTCTGGAGCGATGGTGCAGAAATTATGCGCTCTATCGCAAGTACCAAAAACGGTTGGAGTCCAGCACCACCAGTCTGATTCTCGTTACCGAAACATCGACGGGCGCGAAGAAGGAATACATAAACCCCTTATTTACAGTCCTCGATCAGATCGAGAAACGACTAGTCATGCTAGAGAAGGAGCTTGGGTTCACGCCAGCTTCGCGCGCGCGTGTGAGGGCGCAAGTTCCTGAGGAAGAAGAAATAGATGAGTTCTCCAACTTCTAAAGACTATTTGGCCATCGCCAATAAGTACATCGACGACGTGCTTAATGGGGTAATTCCAGCCAAGAAAGAGGTGCGTTTGGCGTGCAGTCGACAGAAGAAGGACTTGGTTAAGTACGGCAAAAAGAACTCTATCTATTACTTCAATGAGGATGAGGCAAATCGCATCTGTCGATTCATCGAGCTACTTCCGCATACCAAAGGGGAGCTTGCAGGGCAACCGATCAAGCTTGAACCGTGGCAAGTGTTCATCCTGACAACGGTTTTTGGGTGGAAGCGCAGGGTAGATGATGGGCGTCGATTCCGTCGCGTATACATCGAAGTGTCGAGAGGGAATGGCAAAAGTTGTCTGTCTAGTGGCGTCGCCCTTTATTGCCTTTTAGCTGATCGAGAGCCGGGGGCAGAGGTTTATTCCTTCGCCACGACCCGAGATCAGGCGGGCATCGTGTTTGGTGACGCCAAAGTGATGGCGCAGAAGTGCGCTGCTTTACGAAAGAAATTCGGCTTGGAAGTACTGGCGCATTCCTTATATGTCAAGGACACCAATAGCACCTTCCAAGCGAAGAGTGCTGAAGGCTCGACATTGGACGGCTTGAATACGCATCTAGCCATCATCGACGAGCTTCACGCCCATAAGACACGAGACGTTTATGACGTGGTGGAAACGTCCCTTGGGAAGCGTCGCTCATCGCTCCTCTGGTGTATCACCACAGCGGGTTTCAATACTTCTGGCATCTGCTACGAAGTACGAACAATGGCACGAAAGGTGCTTGAGGGTAAGGTCAACGACCCAACTCAGTTTGCCGTGATCTACGGCATTGATGATGAGGATCCTTGGGACGATGAGAAGTCCTTGATCAAGGCTAACCCCAACTGGGGCATTTCTGTGAGGCCTGAGATGATCACCTCGCTCTTGCAGAAGGCGAAGGCTCTTCCCTCTTCTATTAACAACTTCAAGACAAAGCATCTGTGTGTCTGGTGTGCAGCCGCAAGCGCATGGATGGACATGGCCAAGTGGAACGCTTGTGCCGTCCCTGAGCTGTCGCTCGATGACTTCATTGGGGCGCCCTGCTTCATTGGTCTTGACCTTGCAGCAAAGAACGACATCACAGCGAAGGTATTGGTCTTTCCTATGGACGGCGGTAACTACGCAGTCTTTGGGAAGTACTACCTCCCTGAAGTTGCTATTCATAACGGCACTAACGCCCAGTATTCAGGGTGGGCAGCCGAAGGGTTGATCACTGAGACCCAAGGCGCAGTCACCGACTTTGAGCAGATTGAAGCTGACCTCAGAGAGGATCTCTCCACCTTTGATGTTCGAGCGGTCGCGTATGACCCTTGGAACGCCACTCAGTTGGCCACGCGTCTGGCTAACGATGGCGCGCCAATGGTGGAGTTTAGGAACAGTGTGATGAAGCTTTCTCAGCCGATGAAGACGCTTGAAGCCCTCATCCAGGGCAAGCAGATCACCCACAACGGTGACCCAATTCTCACTTGGATGATGAGCAACGTGGTGGCGAAGGTCGACGCCAAAGACAACATCTTTCCTCGTAAGGAAGTCAATGCCAACAAGATTGACGGCGTTGTGGCGACCATTATGGCACTGGGTGTGGCTCTCGAAAACCCTGTGGTGACTATGGACTTTGACGGAGAAGACGACCCCTTCTCTGGATTTGAGTGGTAACTATGTTCTCTAAATTCACAAATTGGATTACTTCTTGGGGAAGTGGTCTCTCGACTGGAAAAGGTCAGCAGATCACAGCACCTCAGCAAGTCATCTTTGATCACCTCGAAAACGTTGGGACAGACCGTGCCCTTCAAATCGCTGCGGTCTTTGCTTGTGTGGAGCTCTATGCCAACACGATAGCTAGTCTCCCGATTTTCGTATACCGCGACAAGGCGGATGGACACCGAGAGGAAGAGCGAAAGCACCCACTATGGACGCTTCTGCACAAGCGTCCTAATGCGTGGATGACTCCTTCTGACTTCAAGGCGACGCTAGTCGTTAACTACGTCCTGCGGGGCAACGCCTACGTGTTGATCCACTGGAACAAGAACGGTCAGCCCATCGCGCTTGAACCGCTCCCCGCGGAGCAGGTGACGGTCTCGATGGTTGATGGTGAGCTTGTCTACAAGTTCCATCAGGACGGCAAGGACACCTACTACCAAGCTAAGGACATCGTCCACTGGAAGGGGGCAGGCAGCGGCATCGTTGGGCTCTCCAAGATCGACTACATGCGTGCCTCTCTATCGGAATCGGTTAATGCGCAGATGAATGCGACGCGCCTTTTTGGGGCTCGATCTAAGCCCTCTGCAGTGCTCCAAACCGACATGGTTTTGAGTGCTGACCAGACCAAGGAGGTGGTGAAGCGATTCAAGAGCATGGTCGAGTCAGGTGGCTCTCTCGTGATTGCCGACCGTGGCTTAAAGTACACCCCGATGTCTCTCACCCCTCAGGACGCGCAGTTGCTCGAGTCTCGTCAGTTCTCGGTTGAAGAGATCTGTCGTTGGTTTGGAGTACCGCCAGTGATGATTGGGGGCAGTGGCACGACCACTTGGGGGAGTGGCATCACGGAAATCAAACGAGGCTTCCACAGTCTCTCTCTCGCTCCTATGTGCAAGCGCTTTGAAGAAGCCTTTGCGCTGAAGTTGGTTAAGGCAGAAGAAGACCTAACCATTGAATTTAACTATGACGCTCTCTTAAGAGCAGACCCACAGACACGCTCTCAGCACGAAGCAACGCTAGTCCAGAACGGAATCATGACGCGTAACGAAGTGCGGCAGCTTGAAAACCTCCCACCGATGCCAGGTGGAGATGTACTCACCGTCCAAAGCAACTTGGTGGCGATCGACAAGGTCAGTCAGATCGGTGAAGGGTCGAACACTCAGGGGTCTAACGACGGATCCACGATTAAACAGTGAGGCAACTATGGCAATGGAAATTAAGGCCGTAAATCTTGAAAACGTAAGTGTTGAAGGCCGAACTATTACGGGCTACGCGTCTGTGTTTGGTGGCGTGGATTCTTATGGCGACACCATCCATCAAGGGGCTTTTGCCGAAGCTTTGAAGAAGTACGGCACCCCGAAGATGTTCTTCAACCATGAAACGCAAGACATCCCGATTGGGAAGTGGTTAAGCGTCGAGGAAGACGAGAAGGGTTTGAAGGTCGTCGGTGAGATTGGTACCGCAAACCCTGACAGTGAAAACATCTTGAAGGCCATTCAAGAGGGCGTTGTAGACGGTCTCTCGATTGGCTTTTTTTTGAGTCGTGATGGCTACGAGTACAAGGATGATCAAGGTCGAGACATCACCAAGGTTGCTCGACTTTACGAGATTTCAGTGGTGACTTTCCCAGCTGATAACTCCGCACGCATCGCCGAAGTGCGCTGTGAAGAGGTCAAAGATCAGCTTAAGGAAGTCAAAACAGAACGAGATTTGGAACACGTCTTGAGGGATTTAGGACTGTCCAAGAGCCTAGCTCAAGCGCTATGGGCGAAGGCAAAGGACGTAATAAGTGCTCAGAGGGATTCTGAGGATGTTACAGCGTCTCAACTTGAAAAGGCTGCCGACCTTGTGGCACGCCTCAACAATTTAACGAAGGAATAATGTAATGTCCGAAATTGAAAATTTAACTGCCCAGTTGGAGAAGGTCTCCAAGCAACTGGACAACACGGCATCTTCTGCTGACGTGAAATCGCTTACGGAAAAGCAAGAACAGTTAGCCAAGCAGATCGCCGATCTTGAACAGAAGAGCGTCAAGCCTGCCAACTCTGGTAAGGATAGCGCTCTTTCTTTAGGTGAACGCTTCACGAAGAGCGAAGCCTATACGAAGTTCTTGGATACGAATGCTCGCACCGAAATCACGCTCGAAACGCGTGGTGATCCGATGTTGACTGGTACGGCCGCACCCGGCGTGATCGTTCCGTACTACAAGCCTGGCATCGTTGAGCAGGCCACCCGCCCGTTGACGATTGAAGCCCTCTTCACGAATATCCCGATCTCAACCAACTCCTTTGTGTATCAGCGTGAAGAACCTGCTTCTTTGACGGCAGCGATTACGAAGGAAGGTGCTGAGTATCCTGAATCGTCCGTGAAGCTCTCCTCGAAGCAGGGCAACATCTATGACGTCGCGCACTCTGCTCGAGTGTCTCGTCAGTTGATTGCTGATCTTCCTGCCTTCTCTGCCTTCTTGAATAAGCGTATGGCCTATGGCGTCAATCGCGCTGTGGAAGATGAGTTGGTGAAGGGTGATGGTTCCGACCTCCACTTAGCGGGCTTGTTGCACGAAGGCAACTATGTGCCTCACGGTGCTAAACAGGCCGCTTTTGGTACTGCCACTCCTAACCTGACCGACTTGCTCTTCTTTGCCTCTACGAAAGTTGCCGTGGCTGGTGGCTACGTCAACTGCTACTTGGTCAACCCGATGGATTGGTTCAAGTTGAGCATCTTGAAGGATTCGACTGGTCAGTATCTGGTCGACACGGCTAAGGATTCTGGCATCTCCTACTTGCGTGGTATCCCTGTGGTTCAGTCTCAGGCTATTCCCGAAGGTAAGTTCCTTGCCATTGATACCGTCCAGTACGGCACGATCTACAACCGAGAAGAACTCACGATCGAACTCTTCAAGGAAGACCGTGACAACGCCGTGCGTGGCTTGATCACTGTCGTGGCAACTCGTCGCCTTGGCTTTGCAGCTGAAAATCCTGCTATGGCTTGTGGTGGTGATTTGATCCTCCCGACGGCTTAATTAGCCGACTAACCAAGAGAAGCCTTGCCTAATGGTGGGGCTTCTCTTCAGGGGTGTACCTATGAAAATCGAAGTTAAACGAGGGCTCATGTCTCTAGTGGGCACTTTTAAGGAAGGCGACATTGTGGACATCGCCGATGTCTATGCCAACAACTTGATCAAAGCAGGTTACGCCGTGCCTTACAAAGAAACCATTTTGGTCACGAAAGAGGTAAAGGATGCCAAGCCTAGTAACTCTCGCCGAAGCAAAGGCGCATCTCAGGGTCGAGCACAATCTTGATGACGCTCTCATTATGGGGCTGTGCGAAGCGTACAGCGATCAGTGTGAACACATGCTTGAGCGAAAGGTGTTGGGTGAAGGTGGGTTGGCTGAAACGGTTGAAGGTGTGCCTTGGGGCATCAAACTGTGGATCCTGGCACACGTTAATACCTCGTATGAGAACCGTGAGAGTGCAGGGACTCAGGAACTGAAGACCTACGCGCACTTAGGCGGGTTACTCGATCCATTTAGACATTGGGAGCCACTCGATGATTCTACCGACCGTTGGTGAGCTTAATGAACGAGCGACACTCTATCGCGTTGAGTCCGTCCCTAATGGGGATTGGGAGACCAATAATAAGCGTCATTTGATCGCGGTTGTTTGGGCGAAGGTCGAGGTCATTGGTGGGTCTCGGTACTTGGACTCCATCAATACCGAGAGTGCCGTCACGCATCGCGTCTATGTGCGCTACGTCAAGGGCTTCTCCAGTCCACTGGACTTACAGCAACTCACAGAAATAGACATCGATGGCTTCACTTATCGTGCCAAGCGCATCACAGATGTCAACAACGCCCATCGCTTCACGCTTATTGAGTGTGAGCAATGGCAGGCGGTAACTGAAGATGGCAATTGAGTTCACCTTAGACAAGCCGATTAACTTCCCTCAGCTTGATAACAAGGTTATTAAGAAGGGGTTTAGGAGTGTCGGTCGAGAGGTCACCAAGATCGCTCGTAAGAACGTCAGTCGTCGAGGTGTCGTCTCGAAGCCTGGTGAGTTTCCTGGGCTTCACTCTGGTCAGCTACGCAAAACCATTAAAGCTCGAGTTTCACGCTCGGGCTTTTCTGTTTTGGTGAAGAGCTTTCCTACTGAGGCGGCTGACTATCCCTACTACGTGTTCTATGGGCACCGTGCGCCATATGCAGATCGCGTGGCAGGAGGGAAACAAGACCGACGGCAGCACGGTAAGAAGCGCGTCGGTGACAAGGTTGCAGCGCCTCGAGCTAACTGGATCACTGCGGCTGCGGATACCTATGAACGTACTCGCTATGGCGCAGTGATGAACAAGCTCGTGACCGAGGCCATTAAATCAGGAGTGATTTTGGGATGAAGTTAAGACCTGTCATCGAAAGGTTGCGACAACGATGCCCGAGCTTAAAAGGCAGGGTTGGTGGAGTTGCGCAATACGCCATGTTGGAGTCCACCACCAAGTTAACGATGCCATATGCCTTTGTCGTTCCTTTAGGGGAAACGGCTGAGTACTTCAGCATGGCATCCGCTCAGTCATACCGGCAAACCGTAGAAGCACAGTTTGGTGTGTTGCTTTTTCTCTCCCTGAAAGGCGACAGCCGAGGGTATGACGCTTTTGAATTTTCACAAGACATCCGAGCAGAGGTGTTCAAAGCCCTGCTTGGGGCATGTCTACCAGAAACAGATGAGATCACTTTTGATCAAGAGGTGATCTTCGATGCGAACAACGCCCGACTGGTTATCCAGTGGGAGTTTAACGTGCCCTACGACATCGTGGACGAGGAAACCGCACACGGTGAAGTGTTGGAGCAATTGCCAGAGTTGGAAGGTATTGACTCTCAAATCGATCCAGCCCCGGCTGATTGGGTCGATGGTGTGCCCGTTTCTTTTCACTTTAACAACTCTAAAGGAAGCTAAAAGTGGCTATTTCTTATAACACGATTCCAGAGAACATTAAAGTTCCTCTGTTTTACGCCGAAGTGGACAACACTCAGGCGAACACTGGCGCCAACGATCTGGTGGCGCTCGTTATTGGCCAGATGACCGAAGGCACTGCAGAGGCAGGCAAGCCCGTGTTGGTCTCTAGCGACAGCCAAGGCAAAGAATACTTTGGTCGTGGCTCGATGATCGCAACGATGCTCACTGCCTACTACAACAACAATGCAGTTGGTCAGGTTTGGGCGCTTCCGTTGGCTGATCCAAAGAGTGGCTCTAAGGCATCTGGCACGTTTACCTTCACTGGCACGGCAGGGTCTGCGGGTACTGTCTTCGCGTACATTGGCGCAACTCGCGTGGCTGTGGCAGTTGCTCAGGGCATGACTGCTAAGGAAGCATCTGAAGCTTTAGCCGCCGCAATCAACGCTAATCAGGATCTCCCGGTGACGGCTCAAGCCTCCGAAGGCAAAGACCAGTCCGTGGTGACAGTTAATGCCAAGAACGCCGGTTTACTCGGTAACGATATCAAACTCTCGCTCAACTTCAATGGCGTTGCGTCTGGTGAAGTGTTGCCTGAAGGCTTGATGGTCGAGGTCTCCAAGGTTGCAGGTGGCGCAGGCTCGATCGCCTTTACTGGAGTGAAGACGGCTCTCGGTGATGAACAGTACGACTTCATTGCCTTCCCTTATGCGGATCTTTCCCTCTTGAATGAGTTCAAGTTGGAGATGAACGACTCGACTGGCCGTTGGTCTCCGATGCGCCAGATCTATGGTCACGTCTACAGTGCGAAGCGTGGTGCCGTTCAGGATCTTATCTCCTTTGGTCAAGGGCTTAACGATCAGCACTTGACTGTGATAGCCGTTGAACCTGGCATGCCAAATCATCCAGTGGAAGTTCTCGGTGCTTATGTGGCTAAGACGCATCAGGCCATCCAGAATGATCCCGCACGTCCGACACAGACCTTGGAATTGGCAGGGATCTTCTCGCCGAAGCCTGGCGAACGATTCATCCTCAACCAAAAGCAGACGTTGCTCTCTAAGGGTATCGCGACCAATGCTTGTAGCAATACAGCCGTCATGATCGAGCGCGCCATTACGACTTATCAGGTCAATTCCTTTGGTGTTGCCGATACATCGTACCTTGACAGCGAAACCCTCCACACCTTGGCATACATCATCCGTCGCTTGAAGAGCGTGATTACTTCCAAGTTTGCTCGCTACAAGTTGGCTAATGACGGTACGAAGTTTGGCGCAGGGCAGGCGATTGTTACGCCGAGCATCATCAAAGGCGAAATTCTTGCTGAATACGCCAAACTTGAAGCCGAAGGCATCGTTGAAAACCTTGACGCCTTTAAGAAGGCGCTCATCGTTGAACGCAGTGCTAAGGATCCCAATCGCATCAACGTGCTATTGCCACCCGACTTGGTCAATCAGTTGCGTGTCTTTGCCACGTTGGTTCAATTCCGTTTGCAGTACTAATAGGAGTCTAAGAACATGGCAAAACGTATTGCAGGTATCTGCTATGTGACGGTTGACGGCACGCAGTTGGAGCTTAAGAGCGACACTGGGCTTGAAGTCCAGATGTCCGAAACCGTCAAGACGGCCATCATGTCTAGTAATGGCACAACGTACTATCAAGAAGTCCCAACTGAGCAGTACATCAGTGGTGAATTCGTCGTGCCGAAGGATTTTCCGTTTGACAAGCTTGAAACAGGGGATGACATGACCATCACGGCTGAATTAGCCAACGGCATGGTTTATACGCTCTCTGGTGCTTTCGTGGCTGACGGTTTGACCTTCAGCGCGACTGGTGGCACTGTCACCTTGAAGTTCGTTGGTAACAAGGCCGTGAAGTCCTAAGAGGTGTCGACATGATGAAAGAACGACGCGTCGTAACGCTCCCTCTCCCGTATGCCATCTACCAAGGTGACAACGAGATTACGGAGCTTTCTATCGTTGAGCCTCGCTTCTCTGACTATAAAGCCTATGGTTTCATTGCCAATGGCGAAAACATCAACATGGACGCCATGTTTGATCTAGCCAGAAAGTGCACTGGGCTCCCGCCATCGACGATTGACCAGTTGGAATCTCCCGAAATCACGAAAGTGATCTCTGTTCTAACTGGTTTTTTCGAGCCCTCGGACGAGTCGACGACCCACAGCAGTTAAGAAATGTTGTGTTTAATCTCGCTAGGTTTTGGCGTATGTCTCCTAGCGAGATTGACGATCTGCCTATTTCTAGTGTGATCGAGTACTGCGAACAAACACAACGCATCATTGATGAGGAAACGAAAGCATGGCAGACAAAACGCAGACCTTAACCGCCCGCTTAAAGCTCGTCACGTCCGATTTTAATAAGCACATCAATGAGGCCACCAAGAAGATCAAGATCGTTGATCGTTCCTTCAAGGAGGTCTCTGATCGTGCGGGGGCAATTGGTCGAAAATTAGCGATCCCTTTTAGTGCCTTATCTGGCATTGGCGCAATCTCCATCAAGGGGGTGGTCAGCCAGTTTGTCACTTTAGGGGATTCGATCGACAAGGCGGCGATCCGCGCAGGTGTGACGACTGGAGCGCTCCAACGCTTACGGGTAGCCGCTCAACTGAGTGGCATGAGTGCGGAGCAGATGGACAAGGCACTCTCTAAGCTCACCTACCAGATGGGGCAGGCGTCCGCAGGGAATAATGACAACCTTGTGACAATGTTCAAGTCCTTAGGAGTCCAGTGGAAAGATAGCACTGGGAAAGCGAAGGACGCTGCATCTGTGATGCGTGAATTGGCTGACGCAGTCAAGGTCAACACGGATCCCACGAAGCGTCTTCAGATGCTCACTGGCATTTTCGGGGATAAATTAGCCGCAAACCTAGTGCCAGCCCTACAAGATGGGGCGGAAGGGCTTGACGCCATGGCTAAACAAGCTGATGAGCTTGGGTTGGTCATGTCGAACAAAGACGTCAAGGCAGCAGCCGCTTTGGGCGACAAGATGGAACTGTTCAAAGGGGTACTAGAGGGCATCACCTCGAAGGTTGGTGCTCGATTGTCTCCTACTTTGATGAAGCTCATCGACAAGCTCCAAGCGCTCGTGTTGGCTAACAAGGAAATCATCACGACCAAGATCTCTGAGGCGATTGAATCGATTGCTCGTGCAGTCGACAAAATCAACTTTGAAGAGGTCATATCGCAGATTTCTTCCTTTATTCGCTATGCAGTGAAGGGGATTGAAGCGGTTGGTGGTCTTAGCACCATCGTGAAGGTTTTCGCAGGGATTATGGCTGCACGTGGCGTGATCGCCATCGCCAAGATGACCTCTGCGGTCGTCTCCTTTGGTGTCGCACTCTATGGTGTAGTGGGGATTCCTGGACTGGTGGTTGCAGCAATTGCTGGCGCAGCTTACCTAATCTACAAACACTTTGACAAAATCAAAGCCGTGGCCACAAAGGTGTGGGCTGGCATCTCTGGCTTCCTGAAGGATCGTTGGGGCATCGACTTCAACGCTGCTTTCAAGGGGTTAAGTGATCGATTCGGCTCGCTCTTTAAGAGCCTAGGCATTGACTTTTCCTCGTTTAGTTCTTTCTTTACGAGCTCTTGGGACGCAATTTGCCGTTACGTGAGCAACCTCTGGAAGGACAGTGGGGGAAACATCTTTAAGTTCATTGCGAGCTACTTAAAGGACGTTGTCAAGGTCATTATGGGCGCTTGGAAAGCCCTTTTTGGCTTCTTTGGTGACCTCTTGGCCGAGCCAATCGCCAAAGCAAAAGCGGCCTATTTATCGTTCGAGGACTTCTGCATAAACCTCGTGAAGAAGATTGGTGAAAAGTTTGCCAGTCTCTTCACTGGCATAGCCGACATGTGGCGAAACGCCTTCACAAAGGCCGCGTCCTGGCTCCCTGATTGGATGACAGGAGGCAATAGCACAGGCGTCAACGTGAATGTGGCTAATCCCGCCGTCATGTCGATGGCAAGCCCGACATTCCCGAATGCAACTCCGCAGGGGATGAAGGGTGAGGTCACCGTGACGGTTCGCGCAGCCGATGGCGCAACTGCGTCCGTGGACGAAATCCGTGGCCGTGGTGGTGATTTGGTCGTTAATTCAGGTGGTTCTTACGACTTTTAGTCCTTGGTCGTAAGAAGGTGTATTGGGTTGGTCTGGGGAAACCTAGACTGACCTTTTTTTTATCAGTGAAGGCAAATAAATGGCTACTAAAGCTCAAGAACAACTGCGCACTGCGTCGTTTCGAGGCGTGACCTTCAATGTGTTGGAGACTAGCCACACGGTTGGCCGTCGTGTCATCGTGCATGAGTACCCTAATCGAGACGTACCCTTCGCCGAAGACATGGGGCGATCTGCCAAAACCTTCACGATTACTGGTTTTTATTCTGGCTATGACTACATCAAGCAGATGAAAGCCCTTGAAGAGAAGATGCAGACGAAGGGCACAGGGGAATTGATCCATCCTTGGGCTGGTCGCCTGATGGTCGTCCCTCAGAATGCCTCGATTAAGTACTCTCAAGCCCTCTTGCGTGTAGATTTTGACCTCACTTTTACCGAAAGTGGGGAGCAAAAGTTCCCTGATGAAGGGGTAAACACGAGCTATTTGGCAAAAAAGAGTGCAGAAAACCTCTTTAATACCTCGCTCAGTCACCTCTACAACACCTTGACCATCGGTAGCGCTCAAGACTTTGTGAAGTCGACTGTGGCTAAGAACATTAACAAGATGCTTGGCATCGATTCCATGACGGTTGTCAACCAGCTTTTTGGGATTTCTGATGCCCTGGCGTCTTTTATGAGGGATGGGCTGGCGCTTTTGAGCAATAGTCCCAACTCTTTTGGCGAAAAACTCGCAGGGATTCTTGGGCTTTCTCGATTTGCCACGTCCACTATGGCATGGCGCAATGTAGTTCGTGAGGCGTCCAAATTCACCAAGGACGACAGCGTGAACACCGAGTCCTCAGCGCTCTTCTCGGAAGGTACATCCGACTATGAAGAAGCCAAAGCAACTGAGGATTATGCGTCTCTCCTGCGACAAGTGATGATCTCTAATGCCGTTGGAGCGGTCGCCAACGTTGGCACGTCTCTTGATCGAGCAAGTGAATCGTCAGCCGTCAAGGTGATGGCTTATGACGACCTGATCGCGATGCGCGACACACTCTTGCAGACGATTGATGAAGAGATGTTCAAGACTGACAGCGATGAGGTCTATCAAGCCTTGTTGGATTGTCGTGCCTCAGTCTTTAAAGATCTCACTACCAAGGCTGAATCTCAAGCTCGACTCTTTGAAATCACGCCTACAGGGGTTTTTCCTGCTCTGGTGATCGCCTATGACATCTACGAAGATGCAGGTCGTGACCTTGAAATTGTTGGACGTAACAACATTGTGCGTCCAGGATTCGTGCCAGTGGCACCATTAAAACTGCTGAGTAAATAACGATGGTTGTAGATAACGATACTGTGACTGTTGAGGTGAACGGCAAAGAGTTCCGATGGTGGGAGGGGGTCACGATTGACCTTGAGCTGACAAACATCACTCGAGAGTTTGCCGTGTCGTTTACTCAAGACTTCTCTCGGGAGACACCATCAGCTTTTGATGGGCTTCCGCGTGTAGGGGATGAGGTGAAGTTGTGGGTTGGCGAAGATCTTTTGTGTACTGGCTACATCACCAAGTCTCAGTCGTCCTATTCAAGCTCCTCTGTCACGTTGAGTATTAATGGGGCTAGCAAAACGATAGATCTGGTCGAATGCACGCTCCCAATTGGGGCAAAACATCGCGTCTCTAACGTCTCGCTCAAAGACGGTGTGGAGATGCTTGTGAAGAACTACGGAATCAAGGTCGTCGATGAGGTCAAATCCTCCAAGAAAGTCTCGCTCGATGTGTCGCCGACCAAAAAGATTAAATCAGCCCTAGAGGAATTGATCCAAGGGCAGTCGATCATCCTTACCGACAACGGCAATGGTGATCTGGTCATGACTACGGCGGGTAAAGGCGGGCTGGCTCATGATGCTTTGAAGCTTGGCAGGAACGTGCTTGAGGGATCTCGAAGTGTAGATGGCAAGAGCCTCTACTCTCAATATGTTGTGGTTGGTCAGTCGACTAACGGAAATAGCGACAAAGCTGTGACAGCGAATCAGACCAAAGCAAGTGCGTCCATCGATGGGGTTAGAAAAAGAGAATGCGTGTACCAACAGAGTGGCGACGCCAACATGGGGGCAATGCTCCAACGAGCCACGCTCTTGAAGAACCACGCTATTGGGGCTTCTGAAACTTACGAGTACACAGCCCAAGGGTGGCGACAGTCCAATGGCGACTTATGGAGTCCGAACACCACAGTTCAGGTCTATGACGACATCTTTAGAACCAGCCAAGTGTTCTTGATCGATCGCGTCACGCTGACTAAGGACAACTCAGGGACGAAAAGTAAGCTGCATCTGATTCACCCAGAGGCTTTGTTGAACACTGATGTTCCTGACCTTCCAAAGAAGGCTAGCACGTCAAGCAACGCTTCTTACCAGTTCACTCATAAGGGTGAGACTGGAGAGGCTCAATGGACTAAATAGCATGAATCTCAGTGATCTTGGCGAGCGCATTTGGGCGCTCTTGAGTCGTGGTCGTGTGACTGGTGCTGATGGCAACAAGCCTATGCGAACGCTCCAACTTGAACTCTTATCTTCGGATGCCAGAGACAATGTTGAGCACATGGAACCATACGGTTTCACAAGTGAGCCGTTTATGGAAAGCGAAGCATTGGCCGCGTCCCTTTCGGGCGACCGAAACCATACGGTTGTCATTACCGTGGCTGATCGACGATACCGCCTCAAAGCCCTTAAACAAGGTGAGGTAGCGATCTTTGACGACCAACATCGAAAGGTGCACCTTACCCGAGATGGCATTGTGATCGATGGGGTTAATTCGCCGATCACCATCAAAACTGGTGGCACCGTGGACGTAAAAGGACAAGCCATCAATCTGACGGCGTCCAACATCAAATTGAAGGCTAGCAATATCGCGCTTGATTCGCCAATGGTCAATTCCAGTGGCGCGATGAAGTCGGTCGGTGATGTGTCTGGTGCAGGCATTAGCCTCAGTCGTCACACCCACCAAGGCGATAGTGGTGGCACGACAAGCACACCTAACTAAGGAGTGGTGAAGTGGAATATTTCATCAATGGGAAAGCATCGACGTTGAGCGATTACCAAGGTGATCAGCTCGAACGAGCCGTGATCATCAGCCTATTTACATGGCGCAGGGCAGATCCTGATGACAAGTTGCCAGGATCCAGCAAGTACGGTTGGTGGGGTGACACCTACGCTGAGGTCAAAGGCGATCGCATTGGATCCAAACTTTGGTTGCTTATGCGCTCAAAGCTCACTAACGAAGTATTGGCTCAAGCAAAAGAGTATGCCGAAGAGTCGTTGCAGTGGCTGATAGAGGATCGAGTGGCAACTTCTGTGACGGTTGAAGTGGCGCGTGGCGGGTTAGACCAACTCAACTTGAAAGTGATTATTGCGAAGCCCGATAAATCTGAATTGAATTTGAGATTCCAGAACGTATGGGAGAAATAAATGCCTTTTGAACGTCCTTCTTTAGAGAAGATCACCAACCGCATTAACGCCGACCTAGAGGCACGGTTGAAAGTCTCTCAGCTACGTCGATCTGATGCCAAGGTATACGCCCAAGTGTTGGCAGGCATCTCTCACGGTCTTCACGGATTCATCGAATACATCGCGAAGCAGTTGTTCTTTGATTCCGCAGAAGGCGAATTTCTCGACCATTGGGGATCCATCTTTGGGATCTACCGAAAAAGCGCAGCTAAGGCCACTGGTGAGGTGGCCTTTGTTTTTACTGGTAAGGACGCAGTGGAAATCCCGATTGGATCTATCCTCCAGTCTGAGACTGGTCAGCAATACCAAACTACGAGTCCTGCAGTTGGGGCTCTCGTCCATGTAGAGGCACTTGTCGCAGGGACAGCAGGCAACCTTTCCTCTGGAGAGCAGCTTTCCCTCATCTCCACGATCTTGGGCGTGCAGTCGACTGTGGCGTCCAACGGTATCGGTGGAGGTGCTGAAAAGGAAAACGATGATTCATTGCGTACACGCCTTTTGGCTCGCGTTCGAGAACGCCCCCACGCAGGGACGAAAGCGGACTACGAGGCTTGGGCTTTGGAAGTGCCAGGCGTCACCCGAGCTTGGGTATACCCGCTTGAAGGTGGCGACGGCAATGTGGTCGTCCGATTCGTTTGTGACGGCTTAACTAACATCATTCCTGATGCCCAGATTGTCGAGAAGGTTCAGAACCATCTGGATGAAGAACGACCAGTGACGGCTCGTGTGAAGGTCTACGCCCCATCGACGCAAAAGATCAACTTCACGATCTCCAATCTTGAACCGGAAAACGAGACGGTTAAGGCACGCATCCGTGAGGCTTTGATCTCGCTCTTTAAGCAAGAATCCGCGCCAGGGAAGCGCCTTTATCTGTCGCATATTCGAGCGGCCATTAGTGGCGCAGCAGGTGAAGTTGACCACACGTTGGTTAGTCCTGACGCAGATATCGTGCCAAAGACTGGTGTCTTGCCAATGGTAGGAGATATTACATGGCGGTAACGGCTCAAGAGTACACACAACAGATCAAGCAGATGCTTCCTCAGGGGTTGGCTTGGAATGCTGACGACACTGCATCGTGCATGGCTTTGATGTTGGAGTGTTGGGCGATGGAGTTCTCTCGCATTGACGGCCGTGTAGAAGCCCTCATCAATGAGGCAGATCCTCGACTGTGCATTGAGACGTTCCAAGAGTGGCTCACTCAATGGGGCGTGCCTGACGATTGCTTGAAGGCTTGGGGAACGGTGCTCATGGATGAGTTAAGCCCTCAGATGTTGCGACAAGCCCTCGTCCAAAAGGTCACCACGATTGGGAGTCAGTCGATCCGCTTCTTTGTCGAGATGGCAAAGAGTTATGGCTACACCATCTACATCGATGAGTGCCGTCCATTCATGACGACATCGACCGTTATGGACGCGCTCTACGAGACGCCGAGTTGGTATCACCACTGGCACGTCAAGATCTTCACTGGGCAAGCAGGGAAGGTCTTCTATCACGACACCTTAGGCAACGTCAAAGAGCCTCTCTCTTGGTGGGGCGACAAGATCATTGAGTGCTTATTGCGTCGTTACGCTCCTGCTCACACTGTTTTGCATATTGGTTATATCCAAGGTTAATAGGAAAGTAAAAATGGATCGTGTTTTTCAATCTGGCGCAATAGCCACGCCACCGAGCCCGCCGAATGCTGAAACGTCGAAGGGTTATCCAACCAATGGGAGTGCCTCTGGTGGCATCTCTGCCACGATTGTGGGTGACCACTGGTATCACGGCATCACAGAAGAGCTTTTGAACGCCATTAAGGGTGGTGGAGTCACGCCTGATATCAATCAGCTTGACCAGCTCAATCGCTCAATCGAGAACCGCATTAATCAGCGATTTAACGACCTTAAAAAGGCTCTTGAGCAGTCGGTTGCCGATGTGATGGGTCGAGTTGGTCAGCTTGGCATCCCGACTGGCGCAATCATGGCGTTTGACTTAAACGGCGCGCCGAATGACGGCTTCTGGCTTCCTTGTGACGGTCGCGCAGTCTCCCGCCAGACTTACGCTGCACTCTTTGCAGCAATTGGCACCCGACATGGCGCAGGTGATGGCCGAACAACGTTCCATCTACCTAATCTCAATGGACTTGTCCTTCAGGGCGCCAATGGTGGAAACGTTGGTCAGCAACTCGCACCTGCGATTCCGAATATTTATGGCACGTTCGTGGCATCCCCTGGCACTGATAGTGCTCCTCGTGAGGCTAACGGGGTCTTTGCCTTCGATGGCCAGCAATTTAATGCCGCCATTAAGCGTGGCGGTAGCGACGACTGGGCGTCTCGCTTCACCTTTGATGCCTCTCGCTCCAGTGGCGTATACAAGAACGGCGTGAACACGGTTCAACCGCCCGCCATGCTCGCTTACTTCTGCATCCATATCTAAGAGGTGAACAATGGATTTCCTTTATTTAGCAGATACTTCTGACACGCCACCGACAAAGCCACTTAACCCTGCGACAGGCTATCCATCGAATGGAGATCCAGTCAATGGGAAAGCACCGACAACGCTTGGGGCTTGGATCTTTTATGCGTGGAGCGAAGAATTCAAAAACTTGTTGACCACATTAGGTATTGTTCCAGATGCAAACAACCTTCATCAACTAGCGGACTACTTCACGCGGTACAAGGCTGAAATCGCCGCTATGTTACCGGGCGATAAGACCGACTACGCGACAAAGATGAAGGATATCGACAACAAATTATCGAACCTAGATTTGTTTAAGCGGACTGCAGAAAGCACCTATGCCAAGACAGCAGACGTGGACAATAAGCTTGGTAGTTACGTAACGAGATCCTTACTTACCACAACACTTCAGCCTTATGCGAAGACTGGGGACTTGTCGGCTTATGCCCGCACCTCGGATTTAACCCCCTATGCGAAGAAGGAACAGCTTAGTTCTTTAGCGTCTAAAGGGGACGTTAATGAGGTACGTCGCGATCTTAATAATAAGGCGGACAAGTCGGCGCTTAACTCTAAGGCCAATAGCTCGGACTTGAATAAGTATGTACGAAAAGAAGGGGATCGCGGTGTACTCAAGGGGTACTCTCGGCAGGAACACAGAGTTCAAGACGGGGGCATCCTAACAATTGATATCAATTCTCCCGATGATTTGTCAGTGAATATCTCGGGGAATGTAACCGTTCAATTTACTAAGCCCGAGGAGGGTCCGATTGGAACCAAAGTAATCCATTTCTGGACAATTGGAAATTCCACAATCACATGGCAGAACTGCACTTGGTCTGGAGGAAATCCACCCACTTACGGCAATCCAAGTATGGCCTTAATTGTGGTGGCTCGATTCTCTCGAGGTTGGACGTATACCTCAGCATTCGTTAATACACAAGGATAGCCATATGAAAATTTACCGATTTAACGACAAAGATTATTCCTCCGAGTGGGCGCTACGTGATGCGCTTCCTAATGTGAGTTTCCCCTGCCTCACGGAAGAGAATGAGCAAGAAATTTGCGCTCTTCTTGGCGTGGAAATTGTCAACTTACCTGACCCTGAGTTGAGCGAAGAAGAACGCTTGTCCGTGCGAAAGCTTGCCCGCTCTCGTGCTGTGAACGCCATCATCGTTGAGGTGGATGGCATGAAGTTTGATGGGGACGAAGTTGCTCAAGGGCGTATGGCTCGTGCTTTGAAAGTGGCAGAGTTGAACAATCTTGACAAAACCGCGTGGGTCTTAGCTGATAACACTGTGGTGGAAGTCACCAAGAAACAGCTTGAAGAAGCCCTCACCAAGGCAATGCTTCAGCAAGCCACTCTTTGGACGAAGCCTTATGAGGATTCTGACAATGAAGCACCCTGATGCGATTCAAGTCCTTTTAGCCATTGACCAACTGGCAAACACTCTAATCGGTGGCTACGCCGATGAGTCGCTTTCTTCACACGCATGGCGCATGCACGCACGTGGGAAAACTAACGTTTGGCGTTGGCTCATTGACCATCTTTTCTTCTGGCAGAAGGATCATTGCTACCAAGCATATTTGTCTGAAAAGAAGAGAACTCAGTTACCGCCAGAGTTTCGAGGAGAAGGAAATGCTTAATCAAGGCATGATGCTTAACGGGGCTTTAGGGTCAAAGCGACTTTATGAATATACGGTCACAAGGGGCGGGCGCTTCGCGCCTGGTTGGTGGTACGTAACTCCAACACCTTCAAACCCACCTAAGGATGGACAGGTTACTTTCTACCCAACAAATATTAGTGTTCCACCTATGAAAATCCAAGCATGGCTCGCCTTAGCTAATACGAGGTTCGTCCTAGCTTCTACTTCGACAGATGCACGAATAAATAAAGATCTTTGGTTTTTCTGCGCAGAAAATAACTCACAAACACTTTTAAAAGTAAAACCACGCGATAGTGGGGGAAGGATCTCGCGGGATAACGAAAACGCCCCTACGCCCTTTCCACTCGCCCACGGCGAAATAATCCACTGCTACATCGGCACTGTCCCTTATAAATAACCCGACACAACTGCCTCGCACCTGCGGGGCTTTTTCTTTGTGACGAGTACCGCGCAACTACTGGGGGACAATTAAGTTGAAAGGTGGCTCAGTCTACAGAAAGGATTTTTTATGTTAACACCAGAACAAATCGAAGAGGCGCGCAACGTCTTTGTGAGCGCAAGTTTTGCCACAGTGTGTGGCGCGTTCTCTTATCTCTTAAAGCGCAAGGAGGGCGAGAAATTCAAATGGGCGGAATTCATTCTTCACCTCGGCACGAGCGCCGTGGCGGGCATTATCGCTTACCACATCATCCACTACATGGGCATCCCACCTGAACTCTCTGGCGCGTTGTGCGGCGCCGCAGGGTGGGCAGGAACAAGAGCGATGCGCATTTTTGAAATCTACTTCGCTATGCGCTTAGGTCTCGATAAGAAAACGCTAGACGAGATCAACAAGAAGGACGAGCAACCATGGTAAAGAGACCATTCAACGATTGGGATGACGACGCCCTTGCGAAAGCGGGGCGACTTGTTGCGAAGTTCGAAGGCTTTAGCCCTACCGTGTATCGATGTCAAGCGGGCGTGCGCACCATTGGATACGGTCACACACGGGGCGTGGTGGACGGTCAGACCATCACCAAAGAGGATGCGCTTAGGCTACTCATGTCCGAGCTCTCCACGCTACAGAAGGCGCTTGCTAGCGTCATCCACGTCGATGTGACCGAAGGGCAATTCGTCGCCCTGCTCTCGCTGGTCTACAACATTGGCATGGGGAATTTCCGCACGTCGACGCTATTGCGTGAGCTTAATGCAGGCCACGTCCTTCACGCCAGTGAGCAATTCTCCCATTGGATCTACGTGAAGAAGCAACCGAACAAAGGTCTCATGAATCGACGAGAGAAAGAGCGCGAAGTGTTTGATTCGTGATGGTGGCGAAAGCCGAAAAAAAACAAAGCCGGAAGGGATAGCGACCCAACCGGCTTTTTTTGTTTGATCTGCTGGTCAAGACCATCGGGGATCCAGCACAACGCACAAGGAAATTATAGAAATGAAAGAAAGACAGGCGTTTTGGTCTGGAGTGCTTAGAGGCGTGATAGGCACAGCTGCCTTCTTCGTAGGCTTGGTGACGGTGATTTATTACGTCATGCAAATCGTGTTAATGGTCAAGTGATGCCGCCGAAAAAGACAAAGCCGGAAGGGATAGCGACCCGACCGGCTTTTTTATGCCTTATAGCACAGGAGAGACTATGTCGATATGGACTCCCCTCGACTCTATTTTATCAAACCTTCGGGTCGGGGATTTACTTATGGAACAAGATTTAACATGGCAAGCGACAGTAGCGGTTGTAAGTGTGCTCGTCATTCTGGGAAGCGTTGCTTTAAGGACATTTTCATGGGCAATCCGCGCATCCAAATTCGGGGAATTAATCCCGAAGGAGTTTTGGGCTTCTAGCCTTGGGAAGGTTGTGAAGTGGACATTCATGCTCTCTGTCCCTGCGCTCCTCATCATTGTGTGGGCGTTCGCCTTCGGATATGCCTATGAGACATTACTGGCGTGGTAGACGGAGAGTTCGCCGGCAGTTGATCCCATAAGCTCAGTGTACGCAGTTGGGGTGATTGTGCCAAGAAATAAGGGCTCATTATGTTGATAAATAAAGAACTTTGTGCTGTAGCCGTGGCGCTGTTGGCAGTGTCTTCCATCGGCTATTGGCTAGGAGCATCTCGCACGGGTGCTCGCTACGAGAAGATGATTCAAGCAAAAGAAATTGCCGTCCTAGAGGCGCAACAACAAGAGAGGAAAGAACACGATGCAAAGCTTATTGAAGCGACTAATCTATTGCGTGACGAGCTTAACCGCACAACTGATCTTGCTCGCGCTCGTGGCGCTGACGTTGAACGGTTGCGCAACGCAAACGCCAAACTACAAGCCCGAATCAAAGCCAGTCCCGCACGCGCTGACCGAGAAGCACTTGCCCGATGCTCACAACTACTCACTGAAGGTGCAGGACTGGTTACAGAGGGTGAAAGACTTCTACTCAAGCATGGAGCAGAACACGACTCATTGATAAGGATAGAGAAATGGCAATAACTTTGTTACTTTTTGGACTAGCTCCAATTGCGCTAGTGCTGGGCTACTATGCCTACTGTGCCTACATGGCGACATTGAAGGTCAGAGCAGTGGAGAAGATACTAGATAAGTTGGTGGTCACTGAAGAGGAGAAGGTGGCGGTCACAAAAGCCCTTGAGGAAATAGTGAAGGGAAATTAAAATAGAAAAATATTGGGCTCGTTGTCTAATAAGCTTCGCTTTTTTATAAGCCCTCTTTATCGAAATTGAGAAGAGGGTTTAGCTTTTTCTTCGTTGGGGTCTCTGTTGGGGTCTCAGAAATTCAATCTCTTCTCTTTGACTGTGCCACAGCAAACACTGTCTCCCTCTCCTTCCGCCAGTTTATCCCCTCGCATTTTTCTCGCTTTTTCTCACTTATCCCCGAAAACCGCATATTTTCGACTCCTTTAAGCCCATTGTGAGGTATCATTTTCTGTACCACTTTCCCACTTTTCCCCGATTTTCCCCACTTTCCCCCGTCTCAGTTGGGGTCTCAGTTGGGGTCTCAGGTATAGGGTTCGCGCAAAATGAAAATCACCTCGCCAAAATCTATTCCTACGTTGCCCGTTGGCAAACACTCGATCGCCCCTAATCTTCGTCTAAAAGTTCGAGCAGGTAACTTTAACCCTGCTTGGATCTTCTATTACACGTTTAATAAAAAGGCTAAGGAGATATGGATCGGTTGTTACCCCGATATCTCTATGGCGTTAGCGAAAGAAATAGCCTCTAGTTATCGAGCCGTCCTTAAGCAGGGAATAGACCCGAAGGATAGGATTAAAGAACTCGAAGAAGCCGAACGAGCAAAACAGGCCGCGTTAGAAGCACAAAAATTTACGGTCTCCGATCTGATTAAAGAAGCCGTACCCGTCATTCTGGAGACCAAACAAGGACGCAACGCCAAGCACAAAGAACAGTGGATCAATACCCTAAATACTTATGTCGTTCCAGTGATCGGATCGATGAAGGTCGAGGACGTTACGCGAGACAACATCATAGATGTTCTAAAGCCTATTTGGTTTACTAAGAGCGAAACGGCTAGCCGTGTAAGAGGGCGGTTAGAATCCGTCTTTAATTACGCCATAGTAAAGAACCATAGAACGGCTTCGAACCCTTGCACGTGGCGCGGTAACCTTGATTTCTTCTTACCGCCACCGAGCAAGATTAAGAACGTCAAGCACCATGTGGCCTTACCTTTTGACGAAACAAGAACCCTGATTGATAAGTGGATGAAGAAAGATAAGCTGTCGGTATCGGCTATATGCGTGATGTTCGGGATACTTACGGCAGCACGTGTCGGGGAGTTCTTGTTCGCTAAGTGGGGCGAGATCGACTTTGATAATGCGGTTTGGACTTGTCCGCCAGAACGCCGTAAGGACGGCAAGAAGTATCCTCACCGCGTGCCATTGTCGCGACAAGCGATTGTCTTATTGACCATGTTACTAAACGGCGAGCCTCGTGAAGATATGCCTATTTTCGCGATTAACGGACGGCGCATTTGTCGTGATACCCCTCGCGTTGTTATTCGAAAGGCGATGAACGGGCGCGGCACCATGCACGGTTTTAGATCGACCTTCAGGGATTGGTGCGCTGAGAACGGTAAAGACCGCATACTTGCCGAAAAAGCCTTAATGCACGCCACAGGTAACGAGGTCGAGCAAGCCTATCAACGTTCAGATCTGCTCGAGCAAAGACGCGTACTGATGCAAGAATGGGCTGATGCGTTGTTTGGTGAGATCAAGGCAACCTAAAAATTTTAGGCATAAAAAAAGGGGGCATCAAGCCCCCAATTTTGTGGTCGTGTATTAAGTAAGAATTCGGCGATCTTTAACCGCTCGTTGTTTCGCTTGATTAGCCGAGTACTCAGCAAATGCGCGATCACACTGTACGGTGTTCCAACACTTACGGCTTTTATACCATGTGGCACGTGGCAAGATGCCCTTCTTCACTCGACGGTAGAACGCCGAGTTTGACGTGTTGAGGTACTTGATAATATCTTCACGCACAAGCCACTCACCCACGTCTTCTTTGTGGATGCCCTCGCCAATAAGCCGTTGGCGAACGCCTCGCATATCAACTTTAGCCATAGAACCCTCCATTAATTGAAGCCATTACTCTCGAAACGCTTGGTCGCCTTGACCACATCGTTAGGCAATTTTTCGACTGCACGGAGAAGCGCTACCAAACTCTTTTTAACTTCGCTTTCAGTAAGCGAAGCTTCGGTGTTACGTCCGTTTTTTCGCAAGGCGTTAATCTTATCGATCGATTTACGTGCCTTATTCGCGTGGTAAATTACCGTGCCTAAGTCCTCGTTAAGGCGATCTAAGCGCGTGCTAAACATTTTTTCAACGTTGATTTCGACCTTCTTCTTGGTCGATTTCCCATGGCCTTGTAGATTCTGATACATTGTCTTTTTACCTTTCCCTCATTGGTTAATTTCCACTATTCCCCATTTGCGCATAAACGCTTGTCGTTGCTTAGTCGGCATAAGGCAAACCTGTTTAGCCTTCTCAAACACCTTGTCGATGACGTCTTGACTTAAATAACGCTCGTATTGGTTGCACTTCGTTATCGTCTTGTCGTAGCCCAAGCGAATAAGCATCCCACCGAAATAATCGTAGGTAAGCAATATCGGGGCTTTTTCGACCTCGATCTTTAAGAAGTCGCAACAAGCCTGAACGCTATCGAGTACGAGATCGATATCACACCCTCTAAAGACATAGGCGGTCGTTACGCCCGATTCCTTCGCTACATAAGCGTCTAGAACCGCTTTATTAGCCTTTTGGATTTGCTCGTAGTAATCGTTAAGCGGCCAGCCCTTGTACTCATCTAAAGCCCTACGTCTAGCGAACATGAACTGGCACGCGTTGAAGAGGTTATGAAGTGCGAGGATCTCTCCTTTATCCAACTTGCCAAACTTGAGCTTCATTAAAGAACCCGTTTCGAGCAACAACATACTTTGTTTAAGTTGCGCCGTTACCCGAGCTTGGAAAGTTAGGTCGGCGACCCCTTTTGGCTTATAGGGCTTGTTTCGGCGTTTTTTAGATACAGGCATTTACAACCCTCTCTGGGCTTTATGTTGTTAGAACGGGACATCTTCGTCCATCGTCGCCACACCTTTAGGAGCATCGGTGGTACGTTTCTGTGAGGTGGCGTTGCTTGAGCCATCTTTAGGACGACTACTAAGCAAAGTAAAGTTGCTGAGGTTGACGTTAAACTGTGCTACCACAACACCAGCCGATTTTTTACTCATGTAAGCTGAAGCGTATGGCGTGCCTTCAATGTAAATTTGCGTACCTTTGGTCGCGAAATTCATTAAATTTTCAGCGTTTTTCCCCCGTGCCTTGACATTCACCCAGATCACGTTATCGATCAATTCGCCGTCCTTGTTGCGTTCTTTTTTATTGACAGCAACGGTAAATGCACAAACAGAAGTCCCATTGTCGTATTCGATTTTCTCTGGGTTTCCTGCGAGGAAACCGATCAATGTAGCTTTCAGCATAGAAGCCATTTTTGAAATTCCTATAAAAAAGAAGCCCTCCTAGTCCGAAGACCAAGAGGGCTGAAGTTACTACCATGGCGTAGTAGTGAAATTTAGTAGTATGCGGTAATAACGAAATCAGCAACCCCTTTGGGGTTAATGGCTAGCTATTAACCCCTTTAAAAAGAAGTGTTTGATTCGAGCCAGAAGACGGCGCCAGAAAGAGGGCTTGACCTTCTTAAGCTCAGGTGGTAGACGCCCTTCGTGGGAGTTGGGGTAGGTGTGAGACACCCCGCCCCAGTCGTGGGTACTCTCAATCTGTTTATATGGCATTTTCACCACAACACCTCACAAAAAGGGCAGCCACAGTCGACTGCCCTTAGATCAATTACCCACGCGTGGCAATAATCGTTTCTTCATAAACCTCAATCCCTGGCATAGCAATGTCTCCAGAAGACGCGGCCAAGAATCGGTCTAATTCCCCTTGCTTTACCTCAATCAAGGATTGAAGCTCTTCGTGTTCAGCGATATGGAGCAAGAACGCTTTAAGGTCAGTCACTCGACCTTTAATCTTCTTACGTACCGTAGCACCTTCAACCTTGACCTTTGGCGCAACTGTGGGAGCTTCAATAGGGAGAGTATTGGCGACCGTCTCCAGCGTTGCCACAGTCTCAGAATCGCCTTTTTCCTTAGCCTGTTCGATAGCCTGACTAATGGTTTCCTTCTGTTCTTTAGCCTTCTCTAGTGCGAGCTTTTGAGCTTCCTCAGCGCGCTTCTGTTGGAGCGTGATATAAGTCCCAATGCTGTCCTTATAAAAGCTCACAGCCTCATTTAACTGCTCTGTGGCTGGCTTAAAAACCGCCATGACTTGCTTTTTTGCCTCATCGATAGGCTTAGTGATTTCCTTGCGCATTTTTTCAAGCTCTTTGGCTCGCTTAGAACACTGATTCATATCTTGAGTAGCGCGATTAAGGTCATCGTCATTCTGGATCAAAAAGCACATAGCAGCAGAGAAGGCTAGATCAGCCTCTTTCTCCAACTGAGCTTGATCAGGCAGCTTATAGATCAATTGGTTTTCGGTCAGGGTTAAATCATTAGACATGGTTATTCTCCCATTTATGAATATTGAGCAAAGACAAGAAACAAGTAAAGTCATCATCACTGGTAAAGGCTTTGAACTTATATGTTCCATCGTCCCTAAGTTGCAAGATTGCGCGATTAATCTTGCGAGTCTCTTCTGGGTGGTGGATATGCCACAGAAGGGCGTAGCCAGATAATTGAATACCCGCGAAAGCATGGATTGATGACGTTGTTTTAAGGTCAATAATCCAAAGGTCATTTCCGATAGTGGAGACTCTATCTATCGTGCCTGACCAGCTCTCGCAGGCTAATTTTTGTTCGACTGCTATATGTTCGGGTTTATAGTCAGCCAAAAACTTTTGGTAGGCCTCAAGATAAGGCGTCCACTCTGGCAGTACTGAGTCTTCGTCCAAGTCTCCACAGTCGAAAAACTCAGTACACTCATGAACAGCTGTTCCTAGCTCTGCTGCTGCCCTAAGAACTTCTCTATCGATAGCCCGATAAGCCTTTTCGGTCAGAGGTTTCATTAAGGTAGTCACAGAAGGGATAATCACGCCGTCAGCAGTGGTGTATTTGTGCGCTTCCTCATCAAAGGACACTTCAATGGGAGCGCCGCCTGTTTTAGCCAAAGTAGCCAGTAGCTGCGCTTCCATCGCTTATATCTCCTCACGGAGTTGAGCTACAAGTTCCGCTTTGCGAGTACGGAAGTATTGTCGACACTCCTCAGTTTTCTGGGTTTCGGCTGGAACCTTATTCCAGATAGGCATTAACTGCTTAACGTCTCTGACAGCATCGAGCGCGCTCTTCCAGTCAAAAGTCTCAGGCTCTCCAGTAAGCTCTAACGGTGGCTGTTCATCAGTCTCTGGCTGAGCAGGTTGAGGCTCCACAGTTTCGGTCACTATCTCAGCTGCTTTATCTTCTGTGCTTTGCTGCGGAGCCTCAATCTTTTTCGGTTCAATCACTTCAACGTCTTCAACGTTTTCGGGAGTGGGCTTAACCTTACTCTTTCGCTGCGGCCCCTTGCGGGTTGTGGTAGCAGGGCTATCTGCTGCGTTATCCTCTGAGTTGATATCTTGCGCTTCCTCATAGATCGAAATGCCAGACAAGACATCAGGGAAGGCGTCACGCAGCGCAAAGGCGCGCGCTCGCATTTGAAGCATGCGCTTAGGATAACTCTTCCAGACGTTGCGCCCCCACAGTCCAGCAGCCTCAGCATCAGACTGAGAAAACGTGCGTCTAGTTGGTGTTTGTCGATCCTTGCGTTTAACAGTACAGACTGCAGTCAAGCATCCATTAGAATCAGTGGTTAGCTCCTCAGAAATGTCGACTAGTACGCCAGAAGCGTTGACCACAGCCAGAGCAGCGTCACCATAAAGGGAGGGTTTACCGTTGACCACAGCGATTGACTGTAAGCCCTGAACAATTGGCATTCCGTAAACCTTGCTCCACATCATCGCGACAAAAACAGCTTCTGGCTTATTGGCAAATTGCGTAGGTACGAATCCTGAGCGAGCCAGCTTAGTGGCAATATCCATCGCTTCCTGTGTATTCTTAGGAGCGGGTAAAAGTTCCTTATCACTCATGTTGAGTCTCCATAAAGTGAATAGTTAAAAATAGAGAGCAACTAAGCTCTCTCGTTTTGGTTACTTAAATCTGCGCTTGAAAGATAGGACTAAGCCGAAAACCGCAGCGACAGACATAAAGGCAAAAGCTGCGCTGCTTAAGTAAAAGCACACAGTCCCGATAAAGTGGAGAAATAAGTTCTCAGACGGGCTGAGAAATCGATATAAGAGATAGAGTCCAAAGGGGATAGCTAATGCCCTAATAACCAGCCCAATAAACTTGAGCGCGATTAAAATCGGTTGTGGCGTCTTCATAACTGCGAGACCTCAATGTAATGGGTAGGGGTAATTAGCCTCAATCCAGTGAGCTAACTCAACGCCGTAATTAGCCTTGATGTAGCAGAGCGTTAGGACTAGCAAAAAGAAAAGCGCGATACCGACAAGGAAGGTCAGTTGCTCGCGCTTTGTTTCGTCTGGAAGGTGTCTTCCAGCAAATAGGGTGTAGAGGAAATCAATCATTTTCGATCCTCCAAAAAGAAAAGCCCCGCTTGGTGAGCGGGGCTTCACGAACTCGGCTAGTTGGGCCGGGAAATGTAGTTATCTAACGCCTTCTTTGTCTAATATATCAACGAGATTATCCACTGAATAACTCATCGGCTTACCGTCTACTGTTTCCACTATGACGTCAACAATGTAGACGTGTTTATATGGGTACTCCAAGAGAACCATTCTTTGCTTCAAGGCATCATTCTTATAATAAACTTTACGAGGCTTGTGGGAAATGCTCTCGATAACCCCGTAATCCAATGTGCTTTCTGAGGTTCTGCTAAAAACAAGCGCCTTGTTTTTATAAATTACGCTTTCTGGCATTTCTCTCTCCTTCAGTATTTCGGCGGCATTTTCTTGAAATTTTGTCGCCTCTTTGCGCGTATATAGCGCCCTCTTCGTGTACTTGCCTTTTTCAATATTTCCAACCTCGATTGCGGCATTTTCGTTTTTCGTAATGAGATCGAGAAGCTTGCAAACACTATTCATGTTTCCTCCAATAAAAAGCCCCGCACTAGGCAGGGCTTCATGAAAATTAACGGTTAAGCACTAAGTGCTTGTATTGAGGCAACTCTTTTACAGAGTAGCCGTGCTTGTCCAAAACAGGCTCTAGCAACTGGAAATTGAGGTCGTGGAAGCACTCCCATGCTCTTGGTGCTAGTGGCGACTTTGCGGACACTAAGAAGTGATAGAACGCGTCCTCAATTGGCTTAAAGAGATAGCTTCTCAAATAAACCGCAGTTTGGATAAGCTTCATTTCTTCTTTGCTCAAAACCGCCCCACTATCTTGAGGCGGTGGCGTTACTGGTTCGTCCATCCCCTCTAACAAGTCAGACGCCTGTAAGAACTTCATCACGTTGACGAAGTCAGCTTTCTTGAGTTCTTGGTAGCGCGGTACTTTAAACCGCTCGTATAGCTCGTGGTAGACACGCTGATAAGATAAAGAACTGTTCTTAGCTAGTCGACTGACGGCGGTGCGTACAAGGTACTGCTGCGTGACGTCGATGGTGTCAGAAGGCATTGTGTAGCTTCCAGTCTTGCGGATCGAGGGGAGAACTTCAGAGGTGACCCAGCGTTTGAACTCTTTCGCCTTTTCGAGCTTAGAGCCGAAGATGAGGCAGTAGAGACCAGATTCATTGATGACATTGACGAGTTGATTTCTTCCTTTGGCATCAAGAATTCGCATCTTTGAAAGGTCTTCAGGGGAAACGTGACGTGCTAGCGCGTCTTTGGCATCTTTATACCCCAGAGCCCTGACGACATCAATTGCGACAAAAAGGGGAGTTTCAGGATCGTTGTTCGTGCGAATTTGGTGATCGCCGAAGGTGAACTTTAATAAGCTAGTCATAACTTATTCCTACTGTGAAAGTGTCTCATAGGCTCGCAATTTTGGAATCTTGTTCACCTATGTATGAGGGGGGGGCGAAACACCCACCCCATATCTTTGGTATAAAAAAACCACTTCTAGGAAGTGGATCTACACCACCACTGTCTTCAGGACGCCAATCTCGACCGTATCTTTTTCATACGGCACTGCTAGTATACCCATAATTCAGCTCCTTTGTAAAGAGCATGTAAAGCAAAGCCCCGAGGTCTTTAGACGCTCAGGGCTATAGATTGTCGCTACGGGTGATTGCAATCTCAGATCCGTAGAGGCCTTCCAAGTTAAGGAAGGACTTTAAACGAGTCCGACATACAGTGTCAGACTGTGCCACTTCCGAATCTATCACAGAATATTTTGAAAGTCAAAGACTTGATAACTATCGTTTTCAAATTTCACTGAGCCAATGATCCCGGAAGCAGAAAGTATTCCTGTAAAAATCTCACACATTATGCCGGGAGGAAGAATGATACTGTTGTACTCTCGTTTACCCGTATTACGATTTTTACCAATCATAGGTAGAGAAAGGCGTTGATATCCAAACGTATAAATCATGTTGCACTTTGCCCAACATGTCAAAAACGGGAAAGCGGGAGATATTGGGGCATCCAACTTGATCTCAACGTTATATGCTCTCTTGATTATTGGCTCTGTCGTGCTAAGAGGTATTAGTGTGACGAGCCCTGGTCTGTTTCTATCCTTCGGGGAAACGCACACGACAGGGCGACGCTTTATCATTTCGGGAGACTTAAATTCTTTAGGGAAATCGCAGATTACAATTTGCCCGACTGCCGGTAAGATCTTTAAAGCCATTTTCCAAGCTTGATATAAGAAGATGAAGTGTATAGATTTTACAATTATATAGACCTCTGGGCGTTGTTATTACTTTACTTGCGCGAAATCCAATTTCGCGTCCCATCTGAGGCAGCCCACAAAGCCTCGTTATTTTGCTCTACCGCGCTTACTACAACTTCTATATCATCTTGCAATCCGCTCGAGGCATAGTCCAACGCCAAGCTCGACCACGTCTTGTCCACGTTACCCATAATCAACCGCCTTGTAAAGCAAAGCCCCGCCGATTGGCATGGCTGAATAAGATGGTCACAATTGAAAGAATCCACATAAGTCCTCAGCGTTAACCAAGGACTTAAATTGACCCTTTCACCCTAGACATCAGACTACTGAATGGCTTTTTGTGCCGTTATCGCACCCATTCAACCCTTAGCACGGTCTTATAAAGACTTTCTAGGATTAGCTCCCTCAGGTCGTAGAGCCTCACTCGCACTCGCTCCCTTGCCGAGGGGAGGTCTTCGCGGTCACTATGTGGTAAATTATCAATACCAACTTAGATAAGTAAATAATACCTAAATAAGTACCAATGTGGCTATGCAAAGTTACCGAGAATTGCATTTTGTTTGATCTATATCAAATAAGAAGAACTTGAAGGTTGGGGACAAAAGGTAATAAAAAAAGTCCCGCGCATTGGCGAGACTTTCAAGAGGAGAAGATGAAATACAGCGAACTATAGGTCACGGGCGTTAAAACTTAGTACTGCACGCCCTATGACTGTCACGGACTCTATATCGTCAATGACAATCGGTGGATACTTCTCGGAATTATCAGAAAGTAGTCTGACTTTTCCGCCAGGTAGTAGCTGAGTTCGTTTGATGAATACCCCTCCAGAGTAAGCGACAACGTAAATCCCGTCATAGCGTATATTGCGCTGGGAGGTATCGATGATGATGAAGTCACCAGACTCTAAGGTGGGGCGCATACTATCTCCGTGGGCTGTGATGATATGGAGATAATTTCTGCAAAATGGGGATTTAATCTTAGCCGTCAGCCAATCATTTTCCACGCGCAACATTTTAACAAGCTGGAACGCATCTTCTTCGTTGCCACCATAGCCACAAGAGCCTCTCACATCCAACACAGGAATAGAGATTTCATTTTCGTTTGGTTCTAAGGTTTGGGGGCGGTCAAAAGAAAGGTCTCCATAGCGCAAAAAAGCGGGAGTAACACCAAACAGTTCCGCCAGTGACTCAATGTTTTCCTCGCTCGGAGTCATATCTCCGTTAACCCATTTAACCACGCTAACGTGGGATACATTGATCTTTCTTGCAACATCTCGTACTGAGAGTCCTCGTTCTTTCCTTAGGCTCGTTAGCCGTTCACCTAGTGTCATATTGTCTCCTTAAAGGAAATACCATATTACCAAATAGAAGGGTACTATATAATTGCCACTTTGTCTATTTTGTGGTAATATACCCATACCGATAACAACAAAGAGGTTCCTTATGCCTACCGTTTCTGTAAAAGAAGCCATTAGAAAAGTTGGTACTCAGCAACACGTGGCTGACCTATTGCGCGTGTCTCGCCAAACCGTCAAGGTGTGGGTTAAGTCAAACCGCGTTTCTCCTCGTTATGTAGTGCAGTTTTGCAAGATCACTGGAACGACCCCTGAACAGGTGAATGGCTTCGCGAAGGCAGTTATTACCTATTCGACAAAATCAATCGGCGATAGCAGTCACTAGGAGTAAGTATGAATTACTACCAACACAACATTGGCGATTTCGCCTTTGATACGAAGTACATGAACTTTGAACAAAAGGGCATCTACATCGATCTTCTCGACCATTATTTAGCCACTGGCAAGCCACTGGGTAGCCACTGGCTAGCGACGGTCAAACACTTGGCTAGCGAAGGAGCAGTTGACGCCGTTTTAGAGATGTGTTTTGTGGAACGTGATGGTCTTTACTATCACGAGGGTTGCGAAAAAATCATCGCAGATTATGAAGCAATGTCTGAGAAAAACCGCCAGAACGCTCGTCGCCGAAAAGTTGAACAACAGTCAGGAGAAGGGGTTGAGGGCAATAAGGATAGTAAAAAAGCCACTGGGAAGCCACTGGGTAGCCAGTCGCTCGCCAGTCGCTCACAACCAATAACCATAAACCATAAACCAATAACCAATAAAGAAAAAGAAATAAATAAAGAAAAAGATTTTTCTTTGGCGTCCTCGAAGAAAACTGATCAATCGATTTCTAAGCCTGAGGATGTTTCTCAAACAACTTGGGATGAGTGGGTTAAGTACAAAAAGGCAAAGTCCAAGTCCTTAACTCAGCGCATGGTCGATGCCATTGTTCGTGAAGCCTCTAAGGCTCATATGACCTCGGAAGAAGCCATGGTTTACCAAATGGAGCAGGGATGGAATGGCTTCAACGCTGAGTGGGTGGCTAATAAACATCAATCCACAAAGTCACTCAAGAACGCAGACGTCACCG
>OWIJ01000334.1_pt1 | contig 38096 bp, 46 predicted proteins | sample 1732821 | NCBI WGS metagenome assembly OWIJ01 (sample SAMN05065759, study PRJEB22554) | human gut metagenome | biome: ENVO:2100002; feature: ENVO:00000062; material: ENVO:00002003 | host: Homo sapiens | place: USA | reverse complement strand
ACGAGATCTGCGCATGTCTCGTGGGCTCGGAGATGTGTATAAGAGACAGTCACAATATAATCCCTTTATTTTTTTACTTTTAAAAGGATAATCAATAACATCTATACCGTCTTTGCAGGCTTCTTCCTGTAGCTTCTCGTATGTATTCATACAAACACCTCCCGCTCGAGTATATCAGATAAGCTGTCCTATAAATTACTTAACTCGTTTATTCTTTACGAATTCAGCAAACTGACGGATTTCATCTAATTCAGATTCTGTGTATTCATCACCATCGAAGTGAGCTGCAAGGGTAGTTGGCTCATCTTGTGTGAAAACAATTATACCATCTACCAGTTTCTCAGAATCTAATCCCAACTCACGTGTGATTTTTAAAACATTTGTTGTGTTGGAATTGGCAATACCTCTTTTTAGAATACTATCTAAGGTAGTCCACGGCATATCTATTTTTTCGGAAAATTTTTTCATACTTCCGTATCTATCTATGATGAGTGCTTTCACATTAGATTCTAATTCATTCATGTAAAGTTAACTCCTTTCTTCAGTTGATGATTTGATAATAGCATTAAAATCTCGAAAAATCAATATACTATCACCGAAAATAAAATAAAAATCTCAAAAAACCGAGAAAAACAGGTTGACATTCTCGAAAATTCGTATATACTTTAAAGTGCAATCACGAAAAATCGAGAAAGAGGTGAGAAAGTGTTTCCGAATTTAGAAGCCGAGATGGCAAGAAATAAAGTGACGCAAGTAAAACTTGCTGAAATTCTGGGAATTACGCCAACAACGTTATCATTCAAGATGAACGGAAAAAGTACACTTTCATTAAAAGAATGTGTAGAAATCAAGCGAAAAGCATTTCCAGACAAAACATTAGATTACTTATTTGCAACAGACGAAACAGGTTCAGAAGAAGGAGAGTGAGAAAGTTGAGAGCATTATATAATCATATAGGTCAAAAAGGAATGCCGGGTGCTATGGGTGTTGAGTATGGGCAACTTGAAAAAACTATTTCTTTTGCTATGGGGCATTTTATGGCAAAAAGGGAAGATATTTTGCTTGGTGGAAGACCAGAGCCACCAGAAGTAACAGGCTATAAAGTGTATATCTATTACAACGGTGGCGGGGCAGAATTTTGGGTTCGTCAAGAAAATGAAAAATGGCAGAATTGGTCTTATATGGAACAATGAAAAATGCCGGCCAATTCGTCAAGAGGCTGCCTGTAAGAATCACCTGAGAGAATACGCCAGATGTTTAAATACATAGGGAATGAGACAGAATCTTGTGCTGACAATTTACCTAAAATAGGAACCGTCTCCCATAATTGAGGATATTTGCTGAAGACAGGAAGTAGTAATTTAGCAATTTGCAAATTGAAATTTCTATTATAGCAATTCGCAATAGCATCTTTCCAGATAGCAGAAGAAGGATCGGAAAGATCCGAAGGATTTTTCAAGTCCTCTATGGAATTAATTCGATTGGTGCGATAGGAGATGAGGGATGGCGCATATTCAGGATGTGCAAGAAGTCCGCTTTGCCCCCATATTATTGCTAATTTCTCAAGAAAAAATAATGAAGAAAGTTCACAGACACTTTCTTCGAACCAACGCATATTTTGCGGAACAGGTTTTCCTATCAGAAGGTGGCAAAACTCGTGGGCAAACTGAAATACTATTTGAGACCAAGAGGTATCCATGCAACAAATATGAATCTCGTCATATGTGTTGGAGGTTTCTGGATAATCAAAACGAAGATCGTTTACAAGTTGGAAAGCAGGGGCGCTCTTTTTAAAATAATTTTCCATTAATTTCATTGTTTCCTCGACAATGATAAAAACATTGGAGGTGTTTGGAATGTAGGCTTTTTCCGTATAAGTAAATCTTGGGCGGATAATGGTTGCATCGCTATTCATGTACATTTCTCCTTTTATCATTTGATAGGAAAATTATAACAGAGAACCGCAACAAGTACAAACCATAATACATAACCTATAAAGAGGTGATGCAGTTTGAAACATATAAACATCGTGATCATCGATGGGGTAGAGAGAGACATGGCTACATTATCTGCAGAAGAACGAGTAAAGATCGTGAATGAGCTGAATCGTGTAGCTGTTGGATTTCTGGGATACCAGAAAGAGAAAACCGCTTAGGCGGTAGAAGGGAGGACAAGCATGAAAAGAAGAGGACCAAGAACAAAATGGCAGAGAATCATCAGAGAAACGGTGTTAGAGATCCTGATCGGCGCCGCAATCGGACTTGCATTTGATGCAATGTTGTTTATCTGGTTGTTTGTAAGGTGAAGGAGGTGATACCGATGGGACAGAGAATGTGGCAGACACCATCTGCTAAGCAGGAGTGCAGGAACTGTGCCTACATGAGAGATCTGGGTGACGGTGAATGCATATGTGGGAAAAATCCATCCATAACGGTCATGGAAGAATACCAGGAATCAGAAGACTACAGATCCTGCGGATGCCCGGAATGGAGATGGGGATAGTGATACAAGTGAATAAAAAATAAGGCACATCATTATGCGGATGATGTACCTCAAGACTTCTTCGCCTACCGAAAATATAAGTCAAAATTATAATACCATCGGCGGGCGGAAAAGTCAAGGAATACGGGCATTTTCGTCCGTTTTCATCACTTGTTAAGAATATTAAAGATAGGACATACAGGTGGATGAAAAAGAGATATAAAAGACTGATATATACGTTTGAACATTCGGTAGAGGTATATGAATACCTGGATGGGAAGTATGGAGCACCGGGAACGAAAAGAGGGAAGAAGAGAAAAGCCACATTGGAAGAGATTCGATTCCGGAATCAGTGGAATAGAGAAAGAAAAGCAAGGCATAAGCTGAAGACGTGGTTCCATGAGAATGATTACCTGGTATTGTTCACATACAAAAAGGATAAACGTCCACCTGATATGGAGACTGCAAAAAAGCATCTGGCGCAAGCCATGAGGAAGGTGAGAGAAAAATATAAAAAAGCCGGGAAGAAAATGAGGTGGATGGCAAATATCGAAGTAGGTACAAAAGGAGCCTGGCACGTACACATAGTTATAAACCGGATACCGGATGCAGACATCATCATAAAGGATGCCTGGGAGCATGGAGCAGTAACGTTTAAGCACCTGTATGAGGCAGGAGATTTCAGAGATCTGGCCGGATACATCACAAAAACATCAGAAACATGCGAACGCTATGGAGAGCACTTAAGAGAGACAAGCTATCATGCGTCCCGCAATATGCCTCTGAAGGAACCGGAAGAAGAACGCTTTGTGCAGTGGAGAGAGATCAAGGACAGGAAAGGTTACTACTTAGATAAAGATACCTACTATGAAGGAACAAATAAATTCACCGGGTACAAATACCGGTATTACACCATGATTAAGTTGGATAGGAGGATTTAAAATGCTGATTTTAGACAGAGCAAGCGAAAACAAACTGGAAGAGCTGGTATTAGTATCTCGAAAACTCAATGGAGTATTGAGAGAAAACTACCCGGGAGTACATAAGATTGAACCGGATCGCGCCGCTCTGCTGTGGTGTGCAATCGATGATGAAATTGAAAAAAGACAGAAGCAGATCGACAAGATTCTTGCGACGGAGAGCGGAGCAGAACAGATTGTACTGCGGAGAGCCTGCAGAGAGCTGAAGAAAGAATATGATCAGTACAACCAGCTCATGGAAGAGGTCTATAACGAAGAACTGCTTCCGGCCACTATTCCGGAACTGCTAATCGGCTCTGTACAGAGGGCAACACTGGAGATGCAGGAAATCAATAAGAATCTGCAGCATACGAAAGAGGTGCTGAACACCCATGTTTAGAGTAGATATTTACACAGCTGTAAAATCCAGTTCCAACAGTAAAACCATGGGAAAATACGGATTTGTGTGCACGTGCGCAAAGAAGTCCGGAGAGGTTGGAAAAATCCAAGATACCGGTCAGATAAAAGGCACACGACACGAAACGGAAGTAAAAGCAATAACAGAAGCCTTAAAGCGTCTGAACCAGTCCTGTGAGGTCCACATTCATTGTGAGGATACCTATGTAGTGAATATTATCGATATTTTCTTACCGGGATGGGCTGGAAATGGATTCAAGACCGCAAAAGAGAAACCTGTAGCGGAAGGCTGGCAGAAGCTCTGGAAGAAGATGCAGGGGCATCTGATCCGGATGGAAAAGGGGCGGCATGTATATAGTGATGAAATTAGGAAAATGATGGAGGATACATAGATGTATAAAGTATTTGGACAGATGGACACGGAAGAATTAAATGCGTGCGCAAAGGGATTAAGAGAAGAAGGAGATAATGATCGTATAAAGTTACTGGCAAAGGAAAACGGGATCCCGGATTTTTTCGCCGATATGTTCATAGAAAACGGCGAAGAATTTACAGATCCCATGACTGCAGCCATGGGAAAACTGGATATAGAGGCAGCAGGATACAAAAACAATCAGATTCCGGTCGAGCCGATCATCGACTTCCTGAAAGCAGAATGCACGAACGAAGATTTCGCTGTGCGTGTGCGACGTCGCACAAAATCCGTACAGGAATGCATGAAGAAAATTGAAGACAACTGCAAGAAGATCCAGAAGGATACCGGGAAACATTATGCAGCAGACATGACTGTATTCAACTGGGCGAAAGACTATTTCAAGGAGGCATAAAGAGATGCGAAAGAAAGAGCTTTTGGCGCTTCCGCTTATGAAAGTAACAGAAGAAATGCGCCAGGCAGCAGGAGAAACCCAAAAATATGAAAGATGGAGAATACCAGATATCGTAGGACCAAAGTATCAGAAATATTTTCGGGCGAGGAAGACGGGGAATGTCTTGGAAATAGCAGTATTTGAGTGGGGAAGGATACAGGCTGGTGACGATGAACCGATATTCCGGATATTCTTGCATGATGGAAAATACAATACATGGGATGCACATAAGCAAAAATGGAGAACGGCGTCAATAGAACATTTATATGATTCTGAATATCAAACGAGAGCAGAACGTGCCGCACATGGGACATATTGGTACAAAGAACGAGACAGGCAACTGATAGTGAAATTTACGAAAAGCAAACATCAGGACATACCTTCAGCAGTTCTGGAATGGCAGCAGTACGAAAAGAATAGAGGAGAAACAGAAATCATAGACGCGGCGATGTCACTGGTTCCGGAAATTCCGAAAAGTTTTGCTAAATGGGTAGAGACAGACGCGCTACCACAATATATGTATTACGAATCCGGAAGGAAAATAGGATTATGCACCAGCTGCGGGAAATACCATGAATTAAAAGAACCACCAAAATATGGAGAAACAGGGATTTGCCCGGGATGTAAGCGGAAAGTGCAATATAAAACGTATAAAAAATGCCCGAGATTCCAGGAACGTGCATACGCATCACTTATACAGAAAACGCCAGACGGGTACGTATTACGTCATTTCTGCCTGTATCAGGACATAAAAAAAGGAAAGAGAAAGGACGTTGGCATATGGGAACAGATTCGCATCACATATGATAAACACTGGCAGAAACAATCAACATATTCATACCACCGATATAAACAGACAAATACAATCCGATGGTGTAACGGCTACCAGGGTGGTTATTGGAGCGGCTATAAAGAAGAGGAAAAATCAGCATTGTATCCGAGAAACCTGAAAAGGATATTAAAAGGAACTGAGTTGGAGTATTCAGGTCTGCAGGAATTTGCTTGCACAGGCATAGAGTTCTATCAACAGAACTTTATCGATACTGCGAGGAGATTTGTCGGATTGGAAAAATTGATCAAGGTAGGATTCTTAAGACTAGCACAAGACTGCATGGACTACAGGGAACTTGCACCGATTAATTTGAAAGAAAAAAGAGTCAAGAAGGTGCTCCGGTTAAACGGAGAATACTATAACCAGATCAAAGGTAAAGATCCATCATGGAATGAATACAGAACGGTTTATTGGTGTCAGGAAGCTGGAGTAAGAATGACATGGGAACAGATACAGGAAATGTCAAGAATTCAAAGAAATTTTGCTGTATACATGAAATATACGACTCCATACAAGATGATCAAATACATAAGAACAATACAGACGGGTAAAGAAGGTGTCTTAAAAGAATACCAATGTTATGACTACCATGATTATCTGCAGATGGCAGCAGGTCTCGGTTACAACATGAAAGATGAATGGGTATTATATCCGAAGAATCTGAGCGAACGGCATGACCAATTGATAAAAGAACAGAAAGAGAAAGAAAAACAGATGGAAAAGCAAAAAGATGATGAAAAAGATGAAAGCCTTAGAACCACCATAAAAGAACATGATTGGAACCGGTACGAAATGGAGACAGAAGATCTGTTGATCAGACTTCCTGAGTATGTGCACGAAATAAGAGAAGAAGGAAATGCACAACACCACTGTGTAGCAACCTACATGGATCGAATGGTAGCTGGAGAAACTTGTATCCTGTTCATCCGAAAAAAAGAAGAACCGGATAAAAGCTATTATACCGTAGAAGTCCGAGACGATGAAGTAATACAGGTCCGTGGAAAATATAACGCAGCTCCATCAGAGGATGTAGAAGAAATCATGAAAATATTCAAGAAAAACTTAAGAAAAGTAGAAAGGAAGGCGAGCTAAATGGGTTTTGAAGTAAAGACAGTGATCGATAATATTGATGACATGACAGACATCATCAAAAACCAGCTGAATGATATTGCAGAAGGATTTGTAAGCGTCGGTTATTACCTGAGAAAGACGGATGAGACCATGCTCTACAAGCAGAAAGGGTACAAAACAATCTACGAATACGCCAAAGATACATTCGGAATCGGCAGATCAACAGCCAGTAGATTCATGGAGATTAATCAGAAGTACAGTAAGGATGGATATTCTCCGGAGATTGATCTGAAATGGTCCGGATACGGCAGCAGTAAACTTACAGAAATGCTGGGACTTCCGGAAGATGTACAGGAAGCAATCCCGGTGGACGCTACAGTAAGAGATATCCGGGAGGCAAAAGGAATCATCCGGGAAACCGAACACAACTATTCAGATCAGATGGAGCTGTGCGACATCGCACAGCCGGATCCGGTCGAAACAAACTGGATGACGGAATTGATAAAACAGTATTTTTCCAAAGAAAACAGAGAAGCATTCCAGAAAATGACAGATTGGCTCAGAAAAGATAAACCGGAAGAGGACATAACAGCCAGTATCCTGCTGATCATCAACCCGACAAAGTTCAAAATGATCCGCCTGGAACGTGCCAACGTCATGCTGACGGTAGATAAGATTAAGGCAATGCCATACCGGAATCAGGGAGAACAGCAGGAATATACCTACATAGATTTCGGACGAGCCTTTGAAACGATGTTCTATCCGGCTGGGATAGATACACCAATCAATGAAGCGTATAAAAATGTATACGGAGAGTCGTATTACAAAGAAAAACATTATCCAGAAGGGAAAAATGATGCAAACGATACAGGAAATCGAGAAAATACTCCGAAAGATGGAGCCGGAACTGATAGATCGGTTCCGGGAGAAGCCGAAGCTGAAGGAGCATCCGAGACAACAAAAGAAGAAACAGAATCATCAGATACAGAGAGCAACGTTTGTGATGGAGAAAAAGGCAGAGAAGTTGACCACACTGAAAATAAACCGACAGCAGAGGAGAACTCGGGAAAAGGAACTACGCAGACGCAAAAAGAGGCAAAAGAAACAACTGAAGCACCTAACTCCACTGCAGTATCTGCAGAAGAAGAAACTGCAGAAGTAAAAACGGAGACTTGCCATGAAGATACTGACGAAACTCAGATTCCGGGGCAGACAGAATTAGTCAAAGATTTCCCTGAATACTGTCCGCCGGATATGAATACTCCGGAACAACAGGATCAATCAGAAGTCAAGCCGGCATATGCTACAAGAAGATTATACATATCCTCTGTCGATGCCGATACGGCAGCAGAATACATGGGAAAAGCCATGGAAAAGGCAATCCGTAATATGCCGGGAGTAAGCTTCGGGATATTGACGAAGGAATCATTCTGGAAAGAATTCTTCGAAACCGAGGTTGATCGGAATGGAGCTGAGATTGAATGTGTGAATTAATGTTCCCGAAACCAACCAGGAAGAAAAAAAGAAAACACCACCCAGCTCCGATCGTGGACACAGTAAAAGGTGAATGCTTTCTATGCAGAATGGAAGGCATCCGCCGGCAGCAGTACACGGAAGAACACCATGTGTTCTATGGAGGTGGATTGAGAAGAGTAAGCGAAGAGAACGGTTTTAAAGTTTACCTGTGCCCAGCTCACCATAAAGACGGACCAAGAGCCGTACATAACTGCAGAGAGACCAGAGAACTGTTATGCCGGATCTTCCAGAGAAAGTACGAAGAAACCCACACAAGGGAAGAGTTCAGAATGCTGGGTATAAAGAATTATTTAGAGGAGGATGAAGATGCACATAACAGTAAAACAGGGAATTGATAACTGCTATCTGGCACACCAATACGAACATCCGGGATACGAAGAAGATAGATGCGCCGGCTTACGAACTGGCAATGGTGGAGGAGAGCCAATAGACGAGTGCAAAGAATGCGCTCTGTATTATGGAAACAGAGAAATATAGGAGGTGCTGAGAGATGAAATGGTGCAATGTAATGAACATGTGGTGTTCGGACATGGACAAAGATGATTGCGACAATGCAATGTGCGATGGAGATTGTGATGATTGCGAAGAATGTGAGGAGATTAAGAAATGAGACTGATTGACGCAGACGAATTCAAAGTGCAGGTGGCCGGAATGACCGTACTAACTGATTATCCACCAAGTATGGTGAACGCTTTGCACGAATTGATAGATCGCCAGCCTACAGTACGCGATACTGAAAAAGCTGCAGAAGAGCTGAAAGACCTGAAACTGGCATATTACTTAACAATAGCCAATACAGGAGATGAGAGACTAGATGCTATCTACAAAAACGTTGGAGACGCATTGGATAGAGCGATTGAGATTATCGAGGGAAATAGAACGATTGAAATTGCAAAAGGAGACGAAACAGATGGACAAACGAGAATATGATCAGATAGAAGAAGCGGCCAATAGACTGCAACACGAAGCAAGTGTCAAATGCAGCAGAGAGCTTGAAAAAGCTCAGAAGTATAAAGAAGGTTATACACAGGGAGTAGAGGATCTGCTGAGATGCATAAGAAGAGGTGAATGACATGGAGATAAAAGAGAAATTAAAACACTGGTTCCGGATGGTACGGACAAACCAATGCCTGGGATGCTGCTTGGTTTGTAAATGGTGGGATATGTGTAAATGGGAAACAGAGGAGAGGAGAAAGAAATCACGACGATGACAGAATACTGTTTGATGATGAAAAGTAAGAAAGAGGCAGGAAATGACAAGAAAAGACATTCTTAAAAAATATGGATTTAGCTGGATGAGCAACGTAGATCTTCGGGAAGAACTTTCGGAACAGGCGGCAGCAGAATTCGAAGATCTGATAAGAACCCTGGCCGAACATAACCGTGAACCAGCACCACCAGAAACAGGCTGGAAGAAACGGATGTACAACCAATTCATGAAAGGAGCAGGCAGATGACACGAAACATGATCATCGGGATATGGCTAACAGCATTCCTGCACCCTGTAATTTTCCCATGCGTTCTGTATACAGCAAAGGAGATAGAAAAATGGTGGGATAAGAAGAGGGTACTGTGGCACGTAGAGCAGCTCCGGAAGATAGAAGAAAAATATAAAACATAGCACCAACCGGGTATTGTATCACACGCAACCGGTCAATATAGAATTCCCTCCGACAAAAGCCGGATGGCAGCAGTCGGAGGAGGAAGGAGAGGCTGTGACAAAAAAAGTTAGGGGCACAAAGATGGCACAAAACGAAGATAGACACCTGTGCAAGAAATGTGTCTACAGATCAGGAAGAACTGGGCTGGGACGTTGCAATTACATTGCGGTTGTAGGACACAGCAGAGGCTGCAAACCGGAAGAATGTACAGTGTTCGTACAAGGAAGAAAACGCAAGAAAGCATTATGGTAGGAGGAACTATGACAGAGCACATATGCGGCAGATGCAAAAGACCAACAGGAAAGACTTGGTACACGATTGAAATATATGGTCACAATGATGGACCGATGGGAACAGTAGACAGCATGACGCAGAATTTAAGCCAGATAATGTTAAAGATGGGACATCAGAAAGAATATTGCAAACAGTGTAAAGAAGAGATTGAAAATTACATCAATTGTGATGAGGTGATAAAAGAAAAAACATACATAACAGATGGACCAAGGAAATAAGAAAATTCATTGTGCGACATCGCACAGAAAGGAGAACTATGAACCATGAAGGCTATCAGGATCCAACAGCAGAAAAAGCGGTACGCAGATACAACCAGATGCCCTACCATATGCGTAGGGCACTGACCGATCTGCAGGACATAGCAAGCCTGTTCGGATTTGACATTATAACAATCAAGGACAGACGGACGGGGAGGAAGTATAGAGTTGAAGAGAAGACCGATCAATAAAGACAAATATGGAATCAGCAAACACAGGTATCTGGAAGTCATACATCACTGCTTACAATATCCGGAATGGCGGGAAGAACTTGAAAATATGACAGATACAGTGAAAGCAATACAATATGGCCAAGAGGGGAAGGGGAGTCCAAGCCAGGCGTCAGCAACAGAACGCCTGGCTATCAAACGTGCGGAGCTGCAGGAAAAATGTGAGCGAATCGAGCAGACAGCAATAGAGGCGGACGCAGATATCTATCAATGGTTATTGGAAGGGGTTACCACAGATTATGCGACCTACATATACCTTCGGGATGCCAAAGGGTTGCCGTGCGGTGATCAGAAATACTATAGAGCAAGGAGGAAATTTTACTGGTTGATGTCAAAAAAAATATAAAATTTGCAAAACATCACCACTCACGGCACATAAAAGTGTGTTATAGTGGTAGCGTCCAAAATTTGAAAAGGACATACTCACCCTAAGGGCGGCAGCAGTTAAAGACTGAGGCCGCCTTTTATTATAAAATCAGAATTGAAGGTGGTGAAATGCCAAAGGCACGAAATCCAAACAGGGAGAAAGCGTTCGAAATATATAAAAAGCATAAGGGAGAGATCGATTTAGTTGAGATTGCAAGTCAACTAAATCTGGCAGCAGGAACTGTCCGGGGATGGAAATCGAAGGATAAATGGGATGAAAAAATGAATGGAACGCTCCGAAAAAATATGGAACGTTCCAAACGAAAAAGAGAAAACAAAAAGAAAGCCAATGCAGAAGTGATAGATCAGATAATTGAAAATCCTGATTTAAACGATAAGCAAAGGCTTTTTTGTGTTTTATACGTCAAATGTTTCAATGCCACAAAAGCATATCAAAAAGCATATGAATGCAGTTATGAAACAGCCACCGTAAATGGACCTCGCATGCTAGGAAATGCTAGGGTAAAAGAAGAAATCCAACGACTGAAGCAGAACAGGCTGAACAGAGAACTGATATCAGAAGCTGATATTTTTCAAAAATACATAGACATAGCCTTCGCGGATATCACTGATTACATGGAATTTGGTACAGAAGAAGTCCCCGTGATGGCAGTGTACGGGCCGGTCAAGGTGAAAAATGAAGAGACTGGAGAAGAAGAAACACTGACAAGAATAGTCAACACTGCGAAATTTAAAGACTCTCTGGATGTGGATGGAACAATCTTGACAGAGGTGAAGCAGGGAAAAGACGGAGCTGGAATCAAACTGGCTGATCGGATGAAGGCCCTGCAGTGGCTTGCAGATCACATGAATCTCGCAACAGAAGAGCAACGCGCCAAGATTGAAAAGACACGGGCGGACATCCAAAGGATGCAGCCGGAACCCGTTCCGGAAAAAGAATACAAAGGCATTCCGGCAACAATGGTTGCTCCGGTATTTGCTCCGGTGCTTTTTGACATCAAGGAAAAGCGTCACACAGAATATGTTTTTCCGGGAGGCCGAGGTAGCACCAAATCATCCTTCGTAAGCCTGGCTGTAGGAGATATTTTGAGGAGCAATGATCAGATACATGCGGTGATTATGCGTCAGGTAGGAGATACGATGCGAAGTTCCATCTATCAGCAAGCAAGATGGGCGATAGAAGCCCTGGGACTGGAAGATGAGTTCGAGTGTACCGTATCACCACTGGAGATCACGAGAAAAAGCACTGGGCAAAAGATTTATTTCAGAGGAGCAGATGATCCGGGCAAGGTAAAATCGATCAAGGTTCCATTCGGATATATCGGAGTCTTATGGTTTGAAGAGTTGGATCAGTTTATGGGTCCCGAAGCGGTTAGAAAGATTGAACAGTCTGTAATCCGAGGCGGAGATACTGCATACATCTTCAAAACATTCAACCCACCAAAGAGCCTGAACAACTGGGCCAACAAATACATCAAGATCCCGAAAGAAACCAGACTGGTTACGGAAAGCACCTATCTGGACATACCAAAGAAGTGGCTCGGAAAAACATTTATCGAAGAGGCAGAATTCTTAAAGGAAACTAACCCAGATGCGTATGAGAATGAATACTTAGGAGTGGCCAATGGATCAGGAGGAAGTGTATTTGACAACATCACGATCAGAGAAATAACGGATGATGAGATATCGGGATTCGACCATGTGTTAAATGGCATTGACTGGGGATGGTTCCCAGATCCGTATGCATTTGCAAGAGTTCATTATGACAGAGCAAGGTTAAGATTGTACGTATGGCAGGAATACACATGTAACAAAAGAAGTAACAGACAGACGGTGGACCAACTGATTAAGATGGGAATCACAGGCAACGATCTGCTTACCTGCGATAGTGCAGAAAAGAAGTCAATAGGAGACTACAAAAGCTACGGCTTGCTTGCCAGAGCAGCAGAGAAAGGTCCTGGAAGCAGAGAGTACTCATATAAATGGCTGCAGTCATTAAGAGAAATCATAATCGACAATGTAAGATGCCCGGTAGCTGCACAGGAGTTCATGGATTATGAGTACGAAAGGGATAAAGAAGGAAATATCATCACCGGATATCCGGATGGGAATGACCACATGATAGATGCTGTAAGATATGCAACAGAAAGAATATGGAAACGGAGGGGCGAATAATGCTGGATGGAATAAAAGCCTTCGTGAAGGGAGTGATAAACAGAATGTTCCCGGCAAAAAATGTAGAGCAGGCACTGAAAATAGAAACATGTATATCAAGTATGATGCAGACAAGGATAGAGCTATGGCAGCGAATGTACAGCGGAATGGCACCCTGGTGCAAAGGCTATGTAAAATCTCTGAGAAAGGAGCAAGGCATCTGTACCGAGTTTGCCAATATCTGCCTGGATGAAATGGAATCGAATATTTCCGTGGAAGAACTGGATCAGATATACAAGATGGCAACACGAGATTTGAATGAGAACCTGCAGTCAGGGCTTGCGCTTGGGGCGCTGATCATTAAGCCGCTGGGCGGAGATAAAGTAGAATATGTTACCGCAGATCGCTTTGTACCGATTTCCTACGACGAAAGAGGACGACTGATTGACGTTGTGTTTGTCGAAAACCAGAAACGGGGAGAAGATTACTACCATCGCCTGGAGAGACACTCTTTGAGAGATAACATCCTTACAATTACAAATAATGCGTACATATCAAAATCAGAGGATGATATCGGAAGAGAAATCCCGTTGAGCTCAATAGATGAATGGAAAAATCTCCCAGCGACCATATCCTATGCTGGACTGGAAAAGCCGGATTTTGGTTACTACAGAAACCCGATCAAGAATGAAATCGATAAAAGCCCGTGCGGAGTATCGATATTCGAAAGCGGAATAGATCAGCTGGAGAGTGTAGATACACAGAATGCAAGGCTAAAGTGGGAGTTCGAATCTGGTGAAAGGGCAATTAATGTATCCACTACAGCTCTTCAACCGATAGTAGGAGAAGAGGGAAGATTGGAAACGCCAAAACTGGACAAGCGTCTGTACAGAGGACTGAATCTGGATGCCGGAGACGATGGCGATCTGTATAAAGAATGGTCGCCAGAGTTCCGAGATATCAGCATCATCAATGGCTTGAATCAGTTCTTAAGGCAGCTGGAGTTCAATGTATCCCTAAGCTATGGAGATCTCTCTGATGTAACGGACGTAGACAAGACGGCAACAGAAGCCAAGATCGCCAAGAAACGCAAATATAACATGGTTTCAGCTATCCAGGAGAATCTGAAAGACTGCCTGGAAGATCTCGTATATGCATTGGCTTTTTACAACGCCAAGCTCCATAGCGGATATGAGTTCAATTGCACATTTAAAGACAGCATCCTGGTGGATGATGAAACAGAACGCCAGAATGACAGGGCAGATGTAAGCCTTGGAGTCATGCAGTTGTGGGAATATCGAATGAAACATTATGCCGAAGATGAGGAGACGGCCAAAAAGATGGTAGCCCAACAGGCGGATGTAATAGAGGACTAGCCTATGACGCAAGGAGAAATCGAAGCACTCTCGATGGAAATAGAACGAAATGCCCGGAATCTGGAAATAGATATCATGCTGGATATCGTTCGGCGGATCAAGAGCAATCTGGACATAGAGCAGTCAATGACATCATCCGCAGACTACCAGATACAGCTGCTTAGAAAAATGGGATATTCCGATGATTTCCTGAAAAATGAGATAAAAAGCTATTTGAAGTTTTCAGATGAAGAGATTGACCGGATCTACAACCAGACAAGCGAGAACCTCTATAAAGAGTATGAAGATGCATTTGATGCTATTGGAAAGAAACAAACCCCGTTCGGAAAGCATCCGGAGATCCAACCGGTAGTAAAAGCCGCGATCGAACAGTCGAAGAACACATTCCAAAACATCACGGGATCCGTGGGATTTACCAAGAACGTAAATGGAAAGCGTCAATTCATGGATACGGCGAAGTTCTATCAAAGATCACTGGATGAAGCGGTCCTCGGAGTAGCAACTGGAGCATTCAGCTATGACACGGTCCTGAAACGAATCATCAAGGACATGACGAGAAGCGGTCTGCGCACGGTAGAATATGCTTCCGGAAGGACATACCGGGTGGATTCGGCGTGCAGAACGGCACTCATGACAGGGTTCCGGCAGATAGTCGGTCGCATGAATGAACAGGTGGCAGCAGAGCTTGATACAGATACCTATGAAGTTACATATCACATCGGCGCCAGACCGGAACATCAGGCATGGCAGGGAAAGGTCTATTCGTACAAGGATCTGGAGAGTGTATGCGGACTGGGTACCGTCACCGGATTATGTGGGGCCAACTGTTATCATTGGTACGATGTATTCATCCCGGGAGTTTCAGTTCGGAACTACACGGACGAAGAACTACAAGAGATGATGGACGAGGAAAATGAAAAGACGAGTTACGATGGAAAGGAGTATACAACATATGAGGCACTGCAGAGACAGAGGAAGTTAGAATTGACAATGAGAGTATATCGCCAAGACATAAAACTCATGAAGGAAGGCGGAGTAAGCAAACTGGAGATCATGGGAGCCAAAGCAAGATACAAAAAGACTATGGATGAGTATGTGAAGTTCTCAAAGGTCATGAAGCTGCCGGAACAAAGAGACAGAATATACATGGATGGACTGGGAAGAATATCAACAAAAGTCGGAAAGAAAATACTCAGCTCGATGAAGATATCGATTCCGAAAGAAGTAGTTGAAAAAGCTGGATTGGATAAGAGCGTAGAAAAGAAAATAAATCAGGCAATCAAGAAACTGGATAAAGAGTACACGATTTACTTAGATTCAATAGAAGGTGGAAAGCTTGGCAGAGGAGATTTGTTTGTAAGCGGCGCATATCTGGATAAGGACGGCATGCTGAAGCACGGACTTGTGTTTAACTATAATATAGATTATAATAAATTCGAGTCGAGAATAAAAATGCTGTATTCTGCCGGATACATGGCAGGAAAAAGCTATGAAGATTACATTGCGCATGAAATGGCACATATTATTCCATTCCAAAACTGCGTGACCAAGAAAGATTACGACAAACTGACGGATGAAATATATAAGAGCTTTGTAAAGGGAATATCTAAATATGCCGACAAAGAGCACGATGGAAGAGAGAGCTTGGCAGAGGCATTTGTAAGATATAGAAATGGAGAAAAGATACCAAATGAGTCAAGAAAGCTTATTGAAAAGTACATCCTTCCTTGGAGGAGGAAATAGATTCACACTTCCCAAATGTGTATTATGTAGGCATTGCATGGAGTCTGAAACAGAAATAAAGTGCAAGGCGTTCCCGAATGGAGTACCGGATAAAGTGCTGGAAGCTCCATACGAAGAGGAATGTAAACCAGGAGTAAAATTTGAAGAGATGAAATAATACCACTGATCAGCGAGATTGGTGGTATTTTTTATACCCATTTTTAGGAGGTGATCCACCTATCTCCCTTTTGAGATGCGGGGTTATGCGTCTTATTTTTATACAAAAAGAAAGGAAAGAATTATGGATTTTTTAAAAGCGATACTTGGTGACAAGTACGAAGAGTTTACATCAACCATCAAAGCGTACAATGATAATCCGGAAAATAAAGACAAGCAGATTAAGCTTGTAAATCTGAATGCCGGAGAATATGTAAGCAAAAAAGACTATGATGCAATGGAAACGGCAAAGACTACTCTGGAAGAGCAGCTGCAGACAGCCACAGATACACTGAAAGGATTCGAAGGCGTAGATGTAGAAGAACTTCAGGGGAAAGTAAAACGGCTCACAGATGACATGGAAAATCAGAAAACGGATTACGAAAACAAAATTGCAGAAATGAAGTTTGGCACACTTATCGACAATGCTATCTCGGCAGCAGGCGGTAAGAATGCGAAAGCAATCAGAGCGCTCTTGGATGTAGAGACACTGAAAGATAGCAAAAATCAGACAGAAGATATTACCGCTGCGATCGAGGCGTGCAAAAAGGATAATGAGTATATGTTTGGTTCAAACGAACCAATCAATAATCCAATCGCGCCGACTGGCGGAAAAGTTCCGGGAGTTTCAAAGAATTTAGAAGACATGACGTATGAAGAATACAAAGATTACAGACAGGGAAAATAGGAAGGAGATAAAGAAATATGCCAAATACAATTTTAACACCTAAAATCATTGCACAGGAGGCCCTGATGGTGCTGGAAAGTCAGCTGACAATGGCAGGGCTTGTCCATAGAGATTATTCGAAAGAATTTGTCAGAATAGGTGATACGATTACGATCAGAAAGCCCGCGAAATTTGTAGCCAAGAACTTTGTTGGAGAGACACACGGACAGGATATTACAGAAGGCTCAACCACGGTGAAGATGGATCGCTTTAGAGACGTAACAGTTAATGTATCGTCAAAAGAGTTAACACTGGACATCAAAGATTTCTCTGAGCAGGTAGTAACACCGGCTATTTCGGCTATTGCGCAGGCCGTAGATCAGGACCTGTTGGCAGTAGGTATTGAAAAGGCTGCGAAGACAGCAACGGTATCTGCAAAACCAGCACTGACAGACATTGCGGGAGTTGGAAAAGCTCTGGATATGTCAAAAGCACCGATTCAGAACAGAAGATTGATTCTTCCGGCGGAAATCAAATATAAATACAACACATTGGATAATTTTGCGAAACAGTGCTATGCAGGGGACTCGCAGGCGCTTAGAGACGCAGAAGTAGGAAGGGTATATACTTGCGATACATTCTCGTCAGAGAACTGCCCTCATTCCGCATCTGAAAAACCGGGAACAGTGACGGGGTACAAGGTAACCGGCACTAAAGATACAACTGAGTTCACAGTATCAGCAGGAGAACCGGCAACAGGAAAGATTGCCGAAGGAGATCAGCTGATTGTGAACGGGTATGTCTATACAGTACAGGGAGATGTCACGTTGGTTGGAGGAGCAGGAACAATTAAGGTGGATCAGAACCTTCCGACAGATGTAACAGAAGTCGCAGCAAAAGTAATCAGCAAGGCACATGCGTTAGGATTCCACAGAAACGGACTCGCGCTGGTAACAAGACAGCTGGAACTTCCAATGGGAGCATCAAAAGCTCATATTGCTTCAGCAAATGGGCTAGCCGTAAGAGTAGTCTTTGGCTACGACATGAAAACTAAGAAAGATACAATTTCATTTGATATTATTTACGGAATCAAGGAACTGGATGAGAGCCTTCTGGTAGATTTTTCATAGGAGAAACGTTATGGAGTATGCAGATTATGAATATTACGTAGAGTCTTATCTTCTTGGAAGGCAGCCGAATATACCGGAATCAACCTTCCGATATTATGAAAAACAGGCGGAAAAGGAAATTGACCGAGTGACATTCGATCGTGCAAAAAGAATGGAAACACCGAAAGAAGTAAAAGATTGCGTGTGCGACGTCGCAGAACTGATTTACAAGGCAGAACAGTACGGCGGATCGGACGCACCAGGACCGCTTGCATCCTATGGAAACGATGGAGAGACAGGTACATATGACCTGTCTCGTTCTGTCTATACGGAAGAAGGAAAACGTAAGAAGATCAGGGAGATTATAGAGAAACATTTAGGGAACACAGGCTTGATGTATCTGGGGGTGGATTAATGAATCCGAACTATAACCAGACAATCACGGTATACAACCGGATCAAAGGAGCGGATGCGGAAGACGGAAAGGATATCTGGAAGCGGACGGTCCTTGAAAACTGCTTCTACAAGCTGTCCCTGACAAAGATCGATGATGGAAAGACGGCAAAAATGGCAGGAACATACGTCGCCAGGATACCAGAATCATCGAACTATCTTCCCTACCGAGAATTTGCTAAAACCAAAGGTGCTGGTAACAGCTTCACTCTGAATCCGGGAGATATAGTGGTAAAAGATGTATGCATGGAAGAAATAACCGGGAAAATGCCAAATACAGCCTCAGAGCTACTGGCAAGACAGAAACCGGAGGCATTTCAGATTACCGTTTTCTCAGATAATACATCGCACCTGAGAGGAAAACATTACAGAGTAGGTGGTTAAATGTCGAACGTAGAATTCCACTGGAATAAACCAATCCCGAGCATTGTACAAGAAGCAACTGGAGGAAAGAAGACACTCCTCTTCATGGCGACCGAAGCCAAAAGGCTGATGGAACCGTTTGTGCCGGCCAAGAATCTGGTACTGGCGGCAAATGCCAGAACATATGTAGAAGGAAAAGTTGGGATAGTACATTACGTAAGCCCATACGCCAACTTTCAGCACGAAGGGCTGGTGATGGTATCCAGAATAACCGGAAGTCCATATGCAAAACATGGTGAAAGCAAGGTGGTAACTGGTAGACACTTGAAATACAGCACGGCCAGACATCCTCTTGCCACTGCTGAGTGGGAAAAGAAAATGAAAGCTACGAGAATAGACGACTACACCAGAGCGATACAGGCATATGTGAAAGGACATAAAATATGACAAAACATGAGGTTATGGTTGCGTATGTGCAGGACAAAATAAAAGAACTGTGCGATTCCATACTGACATTCAATTTTGCGGACGGAAAAGCCACATCAGTATCCTTCCTGACGAATTATGCCGGGAAGATTGTAAAAAAGTATGTCCGTGCCGCAGATAAAGAATATGGCTTCACTATACTCCTGACATGGTATTACTCGGAAGAAACGGATGATATCAACATGCAGGCCATGAACCTCGGCCAGAAGTTCATGGAATGGATTGAGGAGCAGAATGCCATAAAAAACTATCCGGATTTCGAAGGATGTCAGGTAAAGAAAATTGAAAACTTACAGAACATGCCAAACCTTGCAACAGTAGACTGGGAGAACAAAGTAGCTCAATACCAGATACCATGCAGGGTTTTATATTTTGAAAAGGAGAAACGAAGATGAAATTAAGTGAATTGATGAAAGACTACACACCAAGCCCAACATATGAAGGCTGGGTAACCAATGATGATTATGTATTTGCAATCGACACTGCGCCGAATGATTCTACAGCAACAAAAGAAGGCGATTACGTAGTAGTAGAAATGGGAATTGCTGGACTGGATGCACAGTTAAACCCGATCACACAGGACAAGACCTATATCCGTGCCGGACAGAACTCCATGAAGACAGGTACCCAGAGATCATTCTCTGTAACCGGTGACAGATACGTCGGTGATGAAGCACAGGATTACTGCTTGTCTCATAAGACAAAATATGGAACAGGAAACAGTGTAGTAACAAACTATCTGTATTTCAACGTTTTGACAGGAAAAGGCGAAAAGGGACAGTGCTCAATTATCGTCAACAGCGACGGTTCGGGAAATGCAGGAGAATCTTCCTCTATTGACATCGAATTTAAGAAGATGGGAGCAACACCTGCAGAATATACATATGCAGCTGTTTGAACGCAGGCTGAGGAAAACGGCGAACCGATAGAGGAGGAACAGGACGTTGAAGAAAATAGCAGTGACAATACTGAACCAGAAATTAAGCGCGGATCTTCTGAATCCGAAAGTAGTGAAGAAGTATCAGGCGGAGATCGATAAGGTCACAGAGAAAGCGAATGATACAGAGGGAAAAACAGACGAAGAGGTAATTGTTAATCAGTGCGAAGCAGTAATTGATATGATCGACAATATCTTCGGAAAAGGCAGTGCCAAGAAGGTATTAGGCGAGGAGACAGATCTCCTTACCTGCCTTCAGGCATACTTTGAATTAACCACAATGTACAAGAATCAGGTTGTTCCATACATGAACAAAGAAATCGCAAAAATGAAAGCGGGAGAAAAGTGAAACCAAATATCATCACAGACGGACTTCCAAAAGAGGTTGTAATCGATGACGAAAAGTACCAGATTAACTGGGATTTCAGGATAGGAATGAAGTTTGACGAGATCATGGAAAGCGAAGTACCGGATATCGTAAAACTTGAAAAGTTATTAACCTTATATTACCCGAAATACCCAGATAACCTGGAAGAAGCAGTAGAGAAGATGCTGTGGTTCTACCGCGGAGGGAAAGCAGAAAAGAAAGAAGAGAAGAAAGAACGATACAAGCGTCGGTCCAACAGAGGACCGGCGTTTTCTTTTTCTCAGGACGCACCTTATATATATGCGGCCTTTAAAGAACAATATGGGATAGATCTGTTATCCCAAGAAAAACTACACTGGTGGAAGTTTCTGGCACTCTTTGAGTCTCTTGGAGAAGAGACGAAGATGGCGAAGATCATGTACTACAGAACAGTAAGCACATCCGGAATGTCCAAAGACAGGCGTGCCTTTGTGAATGAGATGAAAAAAGCGTACAAGCTGGATACAGGAAAGAAACTGACACTTGAAGAGCGCAACCAACAATGGAAGGAGTATGTAAAAAAGAGAAATCAAGAAAGGACGGTGAAGTGACATGGCAACAGATGGATCAATTAAGATCAGCACCGAGCTAGACTCCAAGAAAGCAGAAAAAGCCATGTCGAGATTCTCGTCTTATGCCAAAACTGCAATGGCCGGAGTTAAAACTGCGATTGTAACCGGATCTGCTGCTATAACAGCGATGGCTGGGTATTCTGTTAAAGTCGGCTCAGATTTTGAAGCAGCGATGTCAAAGGTCTCTGCTATATCCGGAGCAACGGGTGATGATCTCCAAAAATTGACGGATAAAGCAAAAGAGATGGGTGCAAAAACCAAATTCTCTGCTACAGAGAGTGCACAGGCGTTTGAATATATGGCAATGGCCGGCTGGAAGACAGATGACATGCTGAATGGTATAGAGGGAATTATGAATCTGGCAGCGGCATCGGGAGAAGATCTTGCTACAACCAGTGATATTGTAACAGACGCCCTTACGGCGATGGGATTACAGGCATCTGATTCCGGACACTTTGCGGATGTTCTGGCAGCGGCATCATCTAATTCCAACACAAACGTTGGGATGATGGGTGAGACATTTAAGTATGTAGCACCAGTAGCGGGAGCACTAGGCTATAACATCGAAGATTTGTCTCAGGCAATCGGACTAATGGCCAACTCCGGTATCAAGAGCACACAGGCTGGTACAGCCCTTAGAAGCATCTTGACAAGACTGGCCAAGCCGCCAAAAGAAGCAGCTGCGGCAATGGAAAAGTATGATATTTCCATGAAAAACTCGGATGGATCCATGAAGTCACTGATGGAAGTAATGGAAAATATGAGAGATTCCCTTCGAGGACTTCCAAAAGATGAAAAAGCTGCAGCTGCAGCCGCACTTGGCGGACAAGAGGCAATGTCTGGATTGTTGTCGATCGTGAATGCTTCGGATACAGATTTCAAAAAGCTGGCATCTTCAATCAAAAACGCAGATGGTGCATCTGAAAAGATGGCCAATACCATGAATGATAACCTGAAAGGAAGCATCACGATTGCGGGTTCTGCATTAGAAGGCTTTGGTATCAATGTATATGAAAAGATGGAAAAGCCGCTCAAGAGCGCTGTAGATGCCGGCACAGAAGATATCAACCGGTTATCGTCGGCATTTACGACTAATGGACTGAACGGAGTAGTTGAAGAAGCGGGGAAAATATTCAATGACACCTGTGATGAGGTGGATAAATTTGGACCGGCAGCAGAAGGCATCGTTGAACCGATTCGAGATATCGTGAATACTGGCGGAACACTTGCGAAAGCGGTATTGCCGGAACTGAGATCAGGATTGAAATTTACTGCGGAAAATTTGGATAATCTAATACCGCTTGTAACAGCGGCCGCGGTTACATTTAAGACTTTTAATACACTTGGAAAGGCGACGGCAAAAACTACAAAACTAAATGCAACGGCAACAAAAGCGTTAGCAACAATGGAAACAAAAAATGCCTTGCAGCTGATGGCGACAAATGGTGGGCTGACGGTAAGACAGACATTGCTTGCCGTATATAATGGACAGATTAAAGTGACGACAGCACTGACTGGATTGTGGGCCAGAGCTCAAAACACGCTGAATAAAGCAATAGAGACAAATCCGATAGGTGTGGCAGTAGCGGCAACGGCGGCAATGGTTGCGATTGCAACGGTTATGAGAAATAAGCTGTCTGAGCAGACAGAAGCAGAAAAAGAGCACTCCAGAGCATTGAAGGAATCTGCGAAAGAGGCGGAAGCAAATCTGAAAGTAGCTCAGGATAGAAAACAGTCTTATGAAGATTTGGTAGCCACTCAGGATAAACAGGCGGCAGCAGATTTGATGGAATTAAACAGTTTGCAGGCATTAAGCAATGAATTGAGCACGATAGTTGATTCCAATGGAAAAGTTAAAGATGGAGAAGCAGACAGAGCGGCATTCATCACGTCTCAGTTATCGTCAGCGCTTGGAATAGAGATTAATCTTACTAATGGCCAGATTCAAAACTATCAAAAACTGCAGGAAGAGATCCAGAAGACGATTCAGCAGAAGAAGATAGAGGCTGTTCTTACTTCTCAGGAAGCGAAATACAAAGAAGCTGTAAACAACCAGATGCAGGCGGCTCAAGAGGCTAGTGAAGCATATACAGCTAAGAAAAAGGCAGAAAATACTGTAAAAAAAGAAAGTGCTAAGCTGGAAGAACTGCAGAAGGAAAAAAGCGATGCTGTCGTGCAAGGAAATAAAGCTCTTGTGGCAACGCTGGATGCAAAGATACAGAAACAAAAAGAAGATGTAGATAATGCCAATAAGGCGTTGAAAGCCAATAAAGACGCATACAAGGAAAGCACAGATACACTGGCACAATATGCGAGTGACATTGAGCAGTACACTCAACTGGCAGAAGCTGCAGCAAGTGGAAATGCAGATGCAATCGAGGCGGCGGTTAATAAAATTACTGCCGGAGTAAAGACTGCAAATAATGCTACAAGCGAGGAACTCCAGAAGCAGGTAGTTGAAGTATCTAAGACGGAAGATCTGATCCGGCAGGAAGTGAAGAATAAAACACCGGGATTCACAGAAGAGATGCAGAAACAGGCATCTGAAGCCACAAAAGCAGCCTTGGAAGAATTTGCTAAAGCAGCACCAAAATCTGCAGATGAACTGAAAAAAGTTCCACCGGCCGCAATAGCTGCATTGATAGCCGGAGACATGAAAGGTCAGCTGTCATCAGAAGCAAAAGGCGCTGTAGATGGTATATTAGATCAGTTCGATGGCTTGGACGAGAAGACAAAGAAGAAATTCGCTAATGCGGTATACGGCGCATTGGAGGGGCTGGAAGGCTTCGATGAGCTGAAAGATCCGGCAGAAGAAGGTGTAGATGAGTTTCTGGAGTCTCTTAGGTCTGCGCTGGACGAACATTCGCCATCTAAGAAGACGGAAGAGATTTTCAAGCTTGCGATGGATGGTGCAGCAAACGGTGTTGAAGCCGGAAAAGAGAATGTATTAACTAAAGCTGGAGAATTTGTATCAGCATTCCTGAATGTGTTTACATCGGGTGATGTTGGAAAACAGTTAGAATCCCTTGGAAACAAAGTGATGTCGTATTTTGGAATAGGAGTATCATCCAAAACCAAAGATTCGGCATCTGCTGGAAAAGCCAACGCAGATGCAGCCAACAAAGGAGCCGGAAGTGTAAGCCCGACCGCAACAGGACAGGGATTCGGCACAAAATTCGCTTCGGGGATCAGCGGCATCGTTGGAAAGGCAAGAACGGCCGGAAAAGGAAACGCAGATGCAGCCAACAAAGGAGCTGGAAGTGTCAACCCAAGTGGAACGGGTGGAAAATTTGGAAGCCAGTATAGCTCCGGCGTAAGTGGAAAAGCAAAACAGGCAAATTCCGGCGGAAGATCTCTAGGAAGCAATGCAAAGTCCGGTGCTGGCAGTGTAAGTGGACATGATCCGGGATCAAATTTCGGACGAGGATTTGTAAGTGGCATTGGATCGCAGATCAGAGCAGCTGCATCAAAGGCGGCTGAGATGGCAAAAGCAGCTTTAAATGCAACAAAGAAGGCACTGGACATACGTTCACCGTCAAAGAAAGCGGGCAAATTGGGAAGATTTTTCGGCCAAGGTTTTGGAAACGGAGTAGAGGAAGAAACACAGAACGTAGAAAAAGCTGTGCAAGCAATGTCTGAGAAAGCTCTTGCGGCGGCAGATACAGAAGCGCTTACGGACAAGTTAAGGAATATAAACTTGGATGAAATAATGCCAAAAGTGTATGCGACAGCGATGGATCAGCAGGATTACATAGCAGGAAAACTCACAGCCTCAGCGACTGCAGAAGAATATGCAAGGCGTAAAAAAGAAGAGACGACAGATCAGCTGTCAGAAAACGACCTGAAGAGACTTGCAAAATTAATTCACTCAAGACCGATAGTCGCTGAAATACAGTTGAACGAGAAGGTAATTGCGAAAGAAATTATCGATCCGATCCAAGAAGGACTGGACAAACAGAAGAAACTAAGGAATATGATCGGAGGCGTAAAGGAATGAATTTATCAGTGAAATTTGACGGGAAAGAGCTTGGAGAATACATAGATATTCTCCAGGGCTTTACGCCTTTTGTAGGCCCGAGCTGGGAACCAAATGTGATAAGCAGGGGAGATGTGACAAAAGGTGACGATTTTTCCTACACAACATATAAGGCAAAGACAATACCAATGCCATTTACCATGCTTGACAACATAAAAGAAAAATATGATGCTCTGCAGAAAATATTAAATGTGGACGAACCAAAGAAATTGGTATTTGGCAATACGCCGGACAGATATTGCTGGGCAATCCCAACAGGAAATCTGGAATTTGAGGAAACAGGGTGCCTGGGAGAAGGAACCATAAACTGGTTGATACCGGAAGGAATAGCATGGTCAACGACACAAAAAGAATTTACTGCAGCAAAAAACGAAGATGGTATCCTGGAAATGACCATTATAAATGAGGGATCGGAAGCAGTGCCGATCGACTATGAAATCACACACAACCATGAGAATGGATACATCGGAATCGTATCACAATATGGTGCTATCGAACTTGGGCGTATCGACGAGGAGGATGACGGAGAAGCAAACAAGTCCGTACAGCTAATCAATCTAACAAAGTATGCAGACTTCGATCAGATGACTACAGGTGAAGGAGTAACTTCGGAAAAGACATTCGGAAAAACCGGGACTTTTAAGAGTCTGGATTACAATGGGAAATCGTGGATAACGCTGGCATCACTCGGAAGTGGAAATTACTATAGAGGTGCGTGCAAAACAATCACGCTTCCTGCGGATGAAAACGGAGAAATTGGTGCAGCAAACTTTAAAGCACAGTGTAGAGTGGATTATGAAACAGTTAAAAGAGTAAGACAGACCGGAATCCTACAGTTTGTAATCGGTGATGAGCAGGGAGAAGTCCTGGCACTGATTTATTTCAACAAAACATCAAAAACTTCCAATACAGCACACTATAAGTGTCGTGTAGGCGGACAGGACAAGAATAAAGTTGAATTCACACCCAACTATGCTAACTTGACCACAAAGTCCGGCAACTTGATCTCCATTACTAAAAATGCGGGATTGTTTGAGTTCAACATATGTGGAAAAAAATATCAATTCCGGAATGACACACTTGCTGCTAAAAAAGCGAAAACAGTTACGATATTCATGGGAAACATGAAAGGAGCAACAGAGAGCTTCTTTTCCACGGAGGTGAACAAGGGAAGAATGCTATTGACAGAGTTATCTTTCCGAAAAGACAAGGTCCCTTACAGATACGACATCCCGAATAGATACCAACCCGGATGCACGATAAGGGTAGACGGAGAATCATCCAAGGTGTATGTGGACAATGTGATCAGCATGGACGACGAAGTATTGGGAAGTACATATTTCCTGGCTCCACCGGGAGAGACAACAGTGCAGATACATTGCTCGGAATTCAACACGCCAGAACCAACAGTGAAGGCGTATATAAGGGAGGCGTTTATATAGATGGAAAATGTAAGGATCGCAATACTTGACATAGGAAATCACGCAGTGGCGTTCATGGATAACAGGGCACCTAAAGCACTGCATTTTTACAATGATGAACTGCATACATATCTTAAAGGTGCTGCATGCACCTTTGAATTCAGTGTGGCGGCCAATCATGAGGACGCACAACATCTGACGGTCGGGAATCATCTAGCATTCAAATATAAAGATAGAGATTATTATTTCAACATCATGAGTGTGGACGAAGATGAGAATACCGTGACGGTAGAATCTTACGGATTACTGTTTGAACTACTTGAAGAAGAAAAAGATACATACACAGCATCAAAAGCTATGACTTTCGCAGAATACATGAAAGTGTTTGATGGACCGGGAGCAGTGAAGATAGGCATCAACGAAATATCAACATATTCCAGAAAGCTCGCATGGGAATCCAGCGACAACATGCTGAGTCGATTATATTCCTTGGCAACAAATTTTGATGCTGAAGTAGAATTTGTTCCTGAACTGAATAATGACTATTCGTTGAAACAGATCACAATGAATGTGTACAAGGAACATTCGGACACAACACAGGGAATCGGTCAGGATCGGTCAGGAGATATAATCCGTTATGGAAAAGGAATTAACGGCGTCGAAAGGAAAATGGATATCACAGAGCTATGTACGGCGATTCGTCCATATGGAACAGACAACATAACCATCAGCGGATTGAACAAAAAAGAGTATGACAAGGATGGAAATCTTGAATACCAGACAAGTGGCACGAATATTCTGGCAGTGCAGGCAAAGGATAGATTTCCTTCGATGTTAACAGATTACACGACAGATCGGTATGCTGTTAAGATATGGAGCTATGATACGAAAGACAAAAACACTCTGTACTCAAAGGCTCTGGCAAAACTAAAAACTTTGTGTGTACCGAAGGCAGAATATACGGTAGAAGGCTATGTAGACGCACAAATCGGAGATACAGTAACGATAGAAGATACTGCATTCCACCCGACGCTATATTTGAAAGCACGAGTTACAGAACAGGTTATAAGTCTCACGAATAAGAAAAATAATAAAACGACATTTGACAATTTTTCTGAATTAAAGAGCGAAGTAAGTGAAACAACGACCAAACAGATTGAAAAATTAATGGATGCATCAAAGCCATATCAGTGTTCAGTTGTTTCGAGCGACGGAACCATGTTCAAAAATGGAGAAGGAACAACAGCACTGACGGCAAAGGTTATAGACGGGGGCAAAGACATCACAGACAATCTGAAAATAACCTGGTTAAAAGAAGGAACAAAGATTTCGGAAGAAAAATCGGTTACTGTAAAAGCATCGGATGTATCTGTCACAGCAACGTACGTACTGGAGGTAAGAGATCAGGGAGATACGTTGCGGGGAACCTGCGAAGTTACGATCAGTAATGTCAACGATGGAACTGATGGAGAAGCGGGAGCGCAGGGCCCGCAGGGAGAAAAAGGAGAGACAGGAGAACAGGGCCCACAGGGCGAGAAAGGGGATACAGGGGAACGGGGTCCGCAGGGAGAACAAGGTCCACAGGGAGAACAAGGTCCGCAAGGCTTACAGGGATTACAAGGTGAGAAAGGTGAACAGGGAATACCCGGTCCAACTGGTGATACTGGTGCTATGGGACCTCAGGGTCTTCAAGGAGTTACGGGACCACAAGGTCCTCAAGGACCAGCTGGTAAAGACGGAACCAACGGGAAGACCAGTTATTTCCATATAAAATATTCTCCCGTAGAGAATCCAACCTCATCCCAGATGTCAGAAATACCGAATACCTATATCGGAACCTATGTGGACTATACAGAGCCGGATTCGACAGATCCAAGCAAATATACCTGGTACAGATTTAAAGGCTTACAAGGTGAACAGGGAACACAGGGAATCCCAGGAACCAATGGTGCAGATGGGAAAACATCATACTTGCACATTAAATACTCCAATGATGGTGGTAAGACATTCACATCAAATTCTGGAGAAACAGTCGGGGATTACATTGGACAGTGTACGGACTTTAATCGGGCGGATCCTACTACGGTGGGAGCTTATACATGGAGTAAGATCAAAGGTGAAACAGGAGCGAAAGGCGAAAAAGGAGATAAGGGAGCCACAGGAGCTACAGGTCCTCAGGGACCTCAAGGGCAGACAGGGGCAGCTGGTAAAGATGGACAAATGCTCTATGCGACATGCGATACTGCAGCTGGAACCGTAGCGAAAGTTGCAAGTTTGGCGGCTGGTTCACTTTCGTTAAAAGCCGGAGCAACAGTAGCTGTTAAATTTACTTATGCAAACACTGCACCAAGCCCAACACTTAACATTGCCGGTACTGGTGCAAAAGCAATGTATATCCAAGGTGTCCGGGATGTATATTGGACTGATGGAGCGACAGTAACCTTCACATATGATGGTACAAACTGGAGAGTAGCATCAGAACCGGTATATGCACCAACTGCTACTATTGGAAATGCTGCTGGATTTAACGTTTATGTTGATGGAACTAGTGTACAGGTGCGTAAAGGTTCTGAAGAACTTGCATCCTTCAAAGGTGACGAGATTCGATTAGGAGAGGGTGTCGATTGCGCAAAAGTATTTATATGTAATCTGGAAATAGGTGTGGATAGTGAGGAAATGTATCTTAGAAATGCATCTACTAGAATTTCAACGAAGGCATCACATGAAAGTGGTTCAGCACTTGTACCGTCCGTAGTAGTTAATGATAAGGATACGTATGTGAACGGCGAGAGTATGACTGCTTTATTTACAAAGGTGGATAACAAGGCGAACAGAGAGTGGACATTACTAAAGAACCAGACCTCAGTAGGAAACTCCACAATTACAGTCGATGTATCGCAGTATTCAGAGTTCATGATCACGTGCGGACTTGCAAGCAGTATAAATGGAAATTATTACCGAGAACTTGCAAGCACGATCGTACCGGCACAGGTATTAACAAGTCGTTCTGTTGTAGATCACGGGTCCGGTTCACATCAAGCATATTATTCTAGTGCATACAATGGTGGGATCTCATATTTGAGTAGCAACAAGATTAAAATCTACAACAACGGAGGTATCACAAGATTATACGCAAGATAATCGGTTGAAAATGAATCTTTCTTGGAAAACTTCTCCTTCTGCTGTATAATCGAGGTGGAAGGAGAGTGATTGTGTATTGGAAACATTAAATAAATTTAACGCAATTGGCATACAAGGAATAGTGGCTATCATTACATTAGTGTCCGCAGTTACATCGGCGTTAGTATCTGGTTTAATGCAAATAATCACAAAATGGATAGAAAGTCATTATTCTAAAAAACAAGCAGAAATGACAAATGAGCATGAGACTTTTATGCTGAGGGAAAAGAATCGTCAAGAAATCCGGCTGAAAAGAATGGATAAATATTATGACGAGCGAAAAGAAACATTTCTTCAGTTTATCATCAATGCAACTGCGTTTTTAAGGGATACAGATGGCGCATCCTCGTCTATATATTATGAAGCCATGATGAAATATAGAAATTTAGCATTATTATATGGTAATGAAAAATATAGAGAGAAAGATAAAGAATTTATGGACTGCGGGGAAGATATTGAAGATTTTTCTTTATGCGAAGACATTGCTAAAAAGAAATTAGATGAAATGATTGAAATAATTAGCGAAATTTTGCAGAGTGATTAAAAAGTGGTAAGAGAGGTTAACACCTCTCTTTTTCTATGCAGAAAGGTGAATACATGGAAATCAGAGCAGGACCGTAACGGGTCTTATTTTTATACGCAAAATTAAAGAATCGAGGTACATAGAGTGTATGTAGACGTAAACACAATCATTACTGCTGGAAGCTTATTAACGGCCGTAGTGGTTATCTTTTCCGCTGTTTTCGCAGTATACAAGTGGTATTTAAGACAGAATGAGCAGGATAAAGAGATAGAGAGAATGAAATCAGAACAATGTTTGCTTACTTATGGAATTCTGGCTTGTCTGAAAGGTTTGAAAGAACAGGGATGTAATGGACCTGTTACAGAAGCAATAGACAAGATTCAGAAGCATATAAATAAGCAAGCGCATGATCAGGAGGATTAAGCATGGATATTAGTACATTAGGAACAGTAGTAGGGATCGTAGCAATCTGTTATGTAATTGGACTTGGATGCAAAGCCTATGAGAAAATTCCAGACAAATGGATTCCGGTCATCATGGCTGTATGTGGTGGAGTTCTGGGCGTTGCCGGACTCTACACAATGCCGGACTTTCCGGCCGGCGATGTGATCAATGCAGTTGCGGTCGGAATGGCCAGCGGATTAGCGGCAACTGGAGTAAATCAGTTATATAAACAGCAGTGTAAGTAGAGGGCGAATAATCGTCCTCTAACATATTATATAGTGTGCGACGTCGCACAGAAAGGAGCAATCATGGCACATTTATTTTTAATAGCCGGACACGGAGCTGGTGACAGTGGAGCTGTTGGCTACGGTTACACCGAGGCAGAGAGAGTCCGGGCACTTGCAAGACGAATTGTAGCATACGGAGGAAGTAATGTTACTCTTGGAGATACAAGCCGGAACTGGTATGCCGACAAAGGCATTAGCTCGCTGAATATTCCAAAAAGCTATCAGATTCTGGAACTTCACATGGACAGTGGAGTATCAACGGCAAAAGGCGGGCACGTAATCATCAAGGAAGGATACTCCCCAGATCAGTACGATACGGCACTTGCCAACTTCATCGGTTCATTCTTCCCGGGCAGAGCCAATAAAGTTGTAGGCAGAGCACACCTTGCCAACGTCAATCGTGCAGCTGCGAAAGGTTACAGTTATCGTTTGCTGGAGAACGGATTTATTTCAAATCATGAAGATTTAAACAAATTTAATTCCCAGATCGACGACTTGGCAAGAGGGATCCTCAAAGCATTCGGAATCTCGTCTGCAGCACCAGTAGCATCAGCCAAGAAGACAGAACCTGTCGATGGAGAAATCAAGTCGGGTGGAGCATTCCAGAACAAGACCGATAAGTTTGGTACAATCTCATACCAGGCTCACATGAGAGGCATTGGATGGGGCAACTGGCAGTCCGATGGTTTGATGGTAGGTTCTACCGGTCAGAATCGTAGAATTGAAGCGCTTCATATTAAGCCAGACGGAGAGACTGACGTTGCAGTTCATATGAAAGAAATCGGTAATAAAGAATACAAGAACATTAAGAAGGACACGCTGATCGGAACCACCGGACAGAACAGAAGACTGGAAGCAATCCGGATCACCGGAAAGGAATCTTTCTACCTGTACAGAGTCCACCAGAAGAGCATTGGATGGAGCGAATGGGCCAACAACGGAGAGTGGGCTGGTACGACCGGAAAAGGACTGCAGATGGAAGCACTGGAGATTAAGAAATCCATGTTCTCAGTCGAGCCACACGTACAGAGCAAAGGCTGGTTGTCACCAAGAGCCGCAGAAAATGTGATCGGTATCACCGGCCATGCATTACGCCTGGAAGCGATCCGGATCAATCCATACGGAAAAACGATTAAAGCAAAAGCTCATATCCAGAGCAAAGGTTGGGTGGATTACGGCATGATCACCAAAGACACAATTATCGGTACAGTTGGAGAAAAGAAACGTATTGAGTGCTTATGTTTCGAAGGCGACTTCGAATACCGTGTTCATATCCAGAGTTCCGGATGGACAGACTGGACAAAGGCAGACGGAGTAGCAACGCTTGGAACTGTAGGACAGGAACTTAGGATTGAGGCTATTCAATTTAGATAATTTTTGCTAAAATGTAGCATATAAATAGGTAAAAATCCACTTTATAGGTTATAGCAAAAAGGTCAACCAAATTGTCACAACCTATAAAGTACCCGCAAACCCTTGATTTTACTGGGCTTGCGGGCATTTTACCTGTATAAGAAAAAGTAGATTTTAAGAGAATCATTCTTACGATCGTAGATAATCTTGTCGATAATCTGTTTCAGAGCTTCGTTCTTTTGCACGTATGTATAATTGTTGGAGATGAGAATATCATACACACTCCGGACCTTTTGCAGCATGGCATCCGCTGGATTCTGATCAGATTTATGTGCTGCCTTTTTCAATTCCTTTAATTGTTGTTCTAAGGATTCACGTTCTTTCTGAATGATAGCTTTATTCGCTTTATATTCTTCCAGTGTATCAATCCCTTCCCGGTAGGAGGCTTTTATTCGTTCCTCTTTGCCGGTTAAACTTTCCAATTGTTCTGTTATAGCCTTGCGTTCGTCAAACTGCTCTGTGGGTTGATATTCACGCAATTCATAGACAATATCTTTGGTATCCAATATTTCTTTGATACTGGCCAGAACTTCCTTCTCAAGGACCAGTGAGCTGATGCCGTTCGGCTTTTTACATTTACCTTTACTGTATCCGTAGCAGGAGAAGTAAGAATATTTTTCCCCATTGACTCGTTTCATAGTGGTTGATGTTAACGTGCGTCCGCAATCCGGGCATTTCAGCAGTCCAGAGAGCCAGTGCTTATAAGTGGAAGAGGGACGCTTGCCAACCGGCTTGTAGGTGGCTTTAAATCGTTTCTGCGCTGATTCAAAGAGTTCTTTTGATATGATAGCCGGCTGTTGCCCTTCTGTAACAATCCATTCATCTTTATCCTTGATACGATTGGTGCTGTTCTCTGTCCGGTTCCACCGGATCATACCACAATAGGAAGGATTCTGGATGATGTATTCGACAGATCTTCGCTCAAATGGCTTTCCGTGCGAAGTCTTGAGTCCTAAAGAATTTAGGTATCTGGCGATATCAAAGAAGCTCATGCCTTCATTTGTGTATTTTTCGAATATAGTCCGAACAATTTTTGCTTCTTCCGGAACAATCACTGGCGGCTTACCATGCTCCACAACCTTGTAGCCGAGTGGTGGACGTGCCTGGTATGCTCCGCGGAGTGCATTTTCTTTCATTCCACGATACACTTCACCGGATAACCGGATAGAATAATATTCGTCCATCCATTCGATGATACGCTCGATCAGGCTGCCGAAAGGATTATCGGAGAGGGGTTCAGATACACTCACGACATCTACATTATGTTGCTTTTTAATAGAGATTTATAGACGATAGATTCTTCCTGATTCCGGGCAAACCTGGAAAACTTCCATACCAGGATCTGATCAACCGGATGATCATCACCTTTGGCCAGTCCGATCATCTCCTGGAAGCCGGGACGCTTGTTGGCTTTCCTTCCGGAGATACCTAGGTCCGTGAAGATCTTCAGGATTACAATATTGTTCTTGGCTGCATAGTCTCGGAGGAGATGCTCCTGGGAGTCTGGAGAGATTTCTTCCTGATCGTGAGTGGATACTCGGATGTAGCCGTATGCATATTTTACGCTCATTGTATCACCTTCCTGTAATTATATGTGCGACGTCGCACAAAAATGGGTATAAAAATAACAGCTAGCACGGAACGTGTGTTCTGCTTGCGATAGCTGCCCGAAGATGATACAATATTTTTGTGAGTATTGTATGTATCTCTTCGGATATATACGTTATATACGTCCTCATATTGATTATGGGGAAACCGTTCTTGTTGGCGCAGGAGCGGTTTTTTATTTTGTACTTGTAGCGTTTGAAAGCTTTGGAGCTTTTGTGCACATTCCATCAATATGTTCGAATAAGTCATCTTTTATAGGTGCGCGCATAGGATCTAGTATGAAATCTATTCCTTCACGTCGCGCTTGTTTAGATGCTGGAACAAAATCACTGTCCCCGGCGATTAAGATAATTCTGTCGACTTGCTTTTTAAATGCCAATGAAGAAATGTCGACACCAATACGCATGTCAACACCTTTTTGTTTTACATCAATAGCAAAATCTTTTTCAGTGAGTTGGTCAAAATTCAGGGAACCGTTGCATAATTTTTTTGTTATATTTGGGCGTATGTTGAATGCTGCTTGTTCTTCAGCTAAGCGTCCCATTCGAAGAGCAAATTTTCTTTTGTGAGTCAATTCTTTAAAGAATTCAGTAGCCCATTTATAATCTGGTGTCTTTCCAAAGTCGATCTGTCGCTTGAGAAATGGATGGTACACTTTTTTATCCATTGGAGGACAATCGTAATAAAAAATTCGATATAAAGAACATTTCTCGTTATGCTCTTCACGGATGTGTCGTTTACAATACCATTCTAATTCATCGGCTCGTTCAGCAGGAGATTTATCACCGTATAAATGATATGCGCGCTTTCTGTAAAATGCGCCATCAACAAGTATGGCAGTTCTTATCATATGTTATACCTCCTAAAAAGAAAAAATATCCCTAGGCTCATCACTTCCCTTATAGTGGGAGGATTACTGCTAGGGATATACTTAACTGTACCTCGCGTTTAGCGTTAAATACTTGTACATGTAACTTTCATTACAATGTAAATATATGCCCATCGCAGTTAAAAATCAATACTTTTTGAAAGAAAATACATAAAAAATACAATTTTGTTTGTAATCAAAGCTGTTTTATGATATTCTATTAGAGCTGTCGTTTTAACGCTCCTACTATGTGGGAGCGTTTGTTTGTTTTACAAACTGAGCGGCGTATCTAATATCGCAGGTATTACCAGCAGGGGCGTTTCTTATTTTTTTTGATGATTATACGATTTTGCCCATGTTGGCAAAATGGCAATTACTTCAGTAAATTGTAATGCGAATCCTTTGCCGTATATATTACTCGGGATTTTCCCTGGTGTTTGGTAGACACCGGGGAATTTTTATTTAATAGCAGTTTTTACATGGTCTTGATTTTCCACTTTGAGCTATCGTTCCGCTATATATAGTAGAGGAACGTCCCAAGCTTGGACAATCCGGAGTTGAATGATATACCTGTCCGTTAGGAACCCAATATACCGTTCCGCCTGCTTGTTGCTGTGCTTGTGCCTGCTGTTGCTGTGCTTGCGCTTGAGCAGCGGCCTGAGCTTGTTGTTGAGCTTCGGCTTGTGCCTGAGCTTGAGCGGCAGCCTCGGCTTCAGCTTTTGCCTTAGCAGCGGCAGCTTCTTGAGCAGCTTTTTCCTGAGCAGCTTTTTCCTCAGCTTCTTTTTTGGCCTTTTCTTCAGCTAAACGCTTTTGTTCTTCTTTTGCTTTTTTAGCAGCTTCCTCAGCTTTTTTATCTTTGACAGTAATAGTAGTAGCATTGCTATCAATAGAATCGTTAGCAGTGAATGTTACGGTAGCAGTACCAACCTTTTTGAAAGATACAATAGCTTTGCCATCCTTATATTTCAATTTTGCAATATCATTATCGGACAGAGTCAGCTTCTCGATTTTAGCATCGGAAGGCGTTGGAGTGATTTTTACCTCAACAGTTTCTGAAACATCGAAAGTTGTTTTTCCCCAATCTGCCTGAATATCTGTAAGGCTTGAAGAATTTGTACCCCAGATAAACAGTAAGAGTGAGGTGATGAATATAATAATACTTATTATAAAATTTCTCTTTCTTGTTCCAGAATAATCTTTTTTAATAAGATAGTAGATAATAAATCCGATTGCCGGAATCCAAGCTAAAGAATATAATCCAATCAATAAGCAGACAACAAAGAAGCCGATTATCCAAGTTAAGCATCCATTCTTTTTCATAGTAATTTCCTTTCTCTTTTGAAATTAAAATATATATGAAACCAGATATCTCCGCCATATAAATACATAAGTATCAAGAGGGCAATATATTTATGGTTAGAGATATAAGTAGATAAAAATTATCCAGATAGAGAAAAGTCGTCTTCGTCTACTTTTAAATTCATGTAATCAGAAAATTCAGAGCAAATCGGAGATAAATTCTCGCTTACAGTTTCTTTATATTTGGCTATTTGATTTAATTTTCCTTTTTCAGTTTTTAAAGTTGCAGCATGATCAAATGCTTTCTGGTATTCGACATCGATGTAGTTTTGAATAGCCTGCTCATATTTGTGATGAATTCGATCTGGCAAAAAGCGAACATCTGCGATTTTGTACGTCACATATTTCTCCAAGTCGAGAACTGCATTGGAATTTTCTATTAAAGATAAATTATGCTTTTGAGAAAGTGTTTTTTGGTTACTTAACTCATCATAATATTTTTTTAAGTTTTCATATCGGTCAGACATAATTTTTTTAGTGTAATCCAAGGCTTGAGAATATGTAGTATTGTCTGGAATGGAGCCGTAGTATTTTCGAATAACATTAAGCCAATTATTAAAATCTTCATCTGATATAAAATCTTTTGTATTACTACGGTGTTCATAATCATACAGCAAATATAACGCACCAATACAGATGAGTAATCCGATGAATCGTGAAATCAGTAAAACAATAGCTATTCCGATTATCCCAACTATAATAGGTTCCGCAATAGTTGGTTTGTCCTTGGCCAGCACATTGTAATCAAGTTTGATTTGAGAAGATGAAACAGTTTTGCTTGAAGTAGAAGGTGATGTTGAGCGTACGGAAGATTTTCGAGAAGAAGAGGAAGACTTCTTCTTAGGTGAACTTCCGGCGGAAGCGGCGCGAACTACATCATTTACTCCAAAAGTGGTTTTATTGTAGACTTTGTTATACGCTGCCCTTTTTGGATCTTTAACCCATCCCATACCTTTCTTACCATATCCGGGAATGACAGCTTTTTTAACAGCACGTTTTGCCTTCCCGGTAGTTCTGGCTTTAAATGATTTTTTTATACTGGGTTTTCGCATGCCCATTTTCATTTGAATCACCTCTATATTATATTTTCTTAAATATCATCAAGTTGGGGATAAAATAAATTGTGTAGTTATCTACAGTTTTGTATTCCCCGTATTTATCCTGGTAACAGTTAATGCAGTCTTCCAGATATTCTTCTGTAACATCCAGATAGTCTGCAATTTCATATTTGTCCTTGCAACCGTGTTCGTAAGCTCTGATCAGACCGAGTAGTCCGATACTGCGGTTGTATCCCCAGAGCCTTGCCTGCCGTTCTTGCTTTCGATTACCGGTATATTCCATGTCGATAATATTACCGACAGAAGTGTAGTGGTGACCGAGCTCTTCTGCCAGAACACAGGCTTTTTCTGTGGTTGTATCTATATTGTCTTTGATAGCAATGGTACCATCACAATATAATCCCTGTCTCTTATACACATCTGACGCTGCCGACGAAGCTAGAAGTG
>OWIJ01000284.1_pt1 | contig 40990 bp, 45 predicted proteins | sample 1732821 | NCBI WGS metagenome assembly OWIJ01 (sample SAMN05065759, study PRJEB22554) | human gut metagenome | biome: ENVO:2100002; feature: ENVO:00000062; material: ENVO:00002003 | host: Homo sapiens | place: USA | reverse complement strand
GGTGCAAATTTTCTATAGAATTAAAGAATTTTCCCCCTGATTTATCGGGTGAGCCTTAGTTTCTTGCCGTGTATAATATGGAAGTCGTATGAGATGGTATAGTCAAGACGTTCCATGAATGGTATTTCATTGAATAGATCGAAGCCTTTCTTGTTTATTTCCAATAACATCTGCTGTTCTCTCTCTGGTACATAATCCAAATAGAACCTGTATCCGAAATCCTTAATCTTGTCAGAAGTCTGATCGCACCAATATGCCAGATTTTCTGAAACGTACAAGAAGTTCTGTTTGAAATAGTCTATAATATATACACATTGGTGTGTGCTTCTTGCAAAAGCTTTGGCCGCATTTATGAGAATGTTGATTTTTAGATAGTCCTCATCCGTGATGTTATAAACGGAATTAGATACTAAAAAGAAATCTCCTATATTTGTTGTCATAGAAACTTTACTCTATAAATTTATTGCAAAAATACCGATTTATTCTTGAATATACAGCTTTTTAACACACAAATGTGTAAATATAGTAGTAGTTTTGTCTGAAATACACTTTTGTGTCAAGAAAGGAGTCTGTTTGTGTTTAGTTTTGTGCCAGAAAAATAAAAAGATATGGAGAAACTGATTTATACAAACGGGCAATACAAAATCTGGCAATTAAAGGGAAAGGAAAACCTGTATGAATTGGCTGAATTTGTGGTAAAGGAGAATTATAAACATCATGTAGGTGATTTTTCCTTTGAATCTATCAAGGATGAAATACATTCTGTTTATCAAGAAGAACTTCAGTATATTGATAATTCCAATATATTTGTAGTACGCAATGATGCCGGTAAAATTATCGGTTCAATCAGAGTATTCAAGTGGGACAGGAAAAAAATTCTTCCGTTACAAAAGATTTTTGGCATAAATCCGTTAATCGCCATACATTCGGAGATAGATTACAGCTATTGGCATATAGGTCGGTTTGCGATAGATTCCTTGGCAGGAATCCCAACTGTTACACTGTTTAAACAACTTATGGTGTATGCTGTGCATCCTATTGTATGTGATAATAAAAGTTATATGATAGCTGAAACGGACAGTAAGTTGCTCAAAGTAATGAATGTACTTGGTATCGAGACTGTTCAACTGGGACGTCCTATCAACTATCTTGCCTCAGAAACCATACCTGTGTGTTCTAGCAAAAATGGGCTTCTCCTATTTTATAATCATTATGAAAATTTATATATAGCTTCATGATATACACTTTTGTGTAATCTTTTGAGTTGTTCACTGATAAATACACTTTTGTGTTAAAGAAACGCTTTTAAATCAGTTTAAATTTGTAGCATCAAAAAAATTAAAGATTATAATATACCGGTAACATTATAGTACAGACCGAACTGTTTAAAGGAGCGGATGCCGAAAAGCTTTTAGAGTAGGTGCAATGTAGAATTTTATAATTATGAAAAAAATTATCCTTTCTGTAGCATTTGCATTAGTTGCAGTTGTGTCATTTGCTGGTTCTGTCAGTTTTACAACATCATGCGGAGATACGTATACTGTAGAATATCCTGACGGAATGACAACTCAGGAATTGGTTGATCGCTTAATTTTGCTTGATTCAGCATTGTGCTAATTAGCCAATAAATAAATGAGAATGGAGATAGTCAATTTCAGACGGGAAATCTCCATTCTTGTTTTACAAACAATAAAAGAAAGAAAACAATGAAAAAAATATTATTTTTAGCAGTTTTTTGTGTGTTGAGCACTGCTATTTCATTTGCGCAAGAAATTGATAAAGCAGAAATGGAGTGCCTTTATAGGCTCAGTTTCTTAAAAGATACTACAACTACTGTGACTACAGATGATTTAATGATTCTTAGACTAAACAAAAATAAGTCTCTGTTTTATAGTTGCAATAGTTACACATTAGATTCCCTCCTGTGTTCAGACCAAGGTTCTGCCATTCAAATGGATATACTTGCCAATGGATCTAGAAAATACGGGAAAAGGATTGTGTCATATAACATTTTGAAGGACTTTAAAGAGCATCAAATAGACTACACTGATAATGTTGGAGGAGAACATTACAGATATCAAGAAAACCTGCCTGCCTTTAATTGGAAACTTGTCAATGAACAGAAGAAGATATGGAATTACACTTGTCAAAAAGCTCTTTGTGAGTTTAGAGGGCGGTTATATGAAGCATGGTTTACGAATGAAATCCCCATAAATGACGGACCTTGGAAATTTTATGGACTTCCAGGATTAATATTGGAAGTCTATGACACCCAAAAACATTATTCTTTTGTATTTGTAGGGCTTCGTAATAGCGATGCAAACATAAAGATGTTATCCCGTCAATATATAAAAACATCCAGAGAGAAATATTTAAAGGCGTATAAAAACTATATTAAAGATCCTATTGCATTCATTTCAGCATCATCAGGAATGAAGGTTACATTAAATAATTCCTCGGTGAGAAAGCCACGATCGGTTAAATCTACAAATTATGATATGATAGAACGGTATTAAACCTATTTGTTATGAATAAATTCCTATTGTTCAGTGTTGTTGTATTATGTAATACGCTATCTGTCTTTGCTCAATATCATGATATCAAAGGCATTATACAAGATAATAGCACCCTTAAACCTATACCTGGGGTTAATGTTGTTGTCAGAAATAAGATGGATTATAGTATAGTAACATATACAACAACAACTGATGATGGAACTTTTTCCTTGCAAGTTAACCGAATTAATTTTGCAGAGCATATTTTGCATATAACTTGTTTAGGATATGAACAACATATTCTTGAACTATCTGTAGGGCAAAGTTACGCGATTAAACTTAAAGAGAAAGCTTTTGAGCTTCGAGAAATATCCATAAAAGCTGATAAGATAATCCAATGCCAAGATACAACAAGTTATTTTGTTTCTGGTTTTGCTACAGCTAAAGATCGGACTATTGGCGATGTGTTAACTAATATGCCTGGAATCAATGTGGCTGAAAATGGTAGAATTTCATATAATGGGAATCCGATAAATAAATTCTATATAGAAGGAGTTGATTTATTGGACGGTAAATACAATTTGGCAACAAATAACATATCCTACGAGAATATAGCCCGTGTCGAAGTAATTGAAAATCACCAAGCGATTAAAGCTTTGCAAGGAACCGGATTAGATACAGGAACTGCCATTAACTTGAAATTGAAGGATGGAATTAAATCCAGTTGGAATGGTAATGTTTTAGGAAAGGGAGGTGGGGCTCCTAATGAAGGTCTTTGGGATACAGAGTTTTTTGTGGCTAGATTTTCGTCTAAAAGCCAAAGTTTGTCAACACTTAAATCTAATAATTCAGGAAATAATATATCTGAGGAAAGCAATACTTTAACAATTGATGATTTACTGTATGTTTATCCTGATAGTGAAATTTCAGGTAACATCAAGTCAGAACCTTCAATATCAACCAATATTGATGATAATAGAACTCGCTTCAATAGATCTTATATGTTTAGCAATAGTAATATGTGGAGATTATCTGAGTCTAGCCAAATAAAATCTCAAATAATATATACTGAAGATAGAAACGTTTTTAATCAAAGAGTGGAATCTTCATATTACCTTACAGATAGTGTATTAGTTAAAGGAACCTCAGAAGAAAGCCTTGTTAGAAACAGGAATTTGCAAGCCTCCATAAGTACTACAATTGATAAAAATAAATATTATTTATCAAATGAACTGAAATATTCTTCAAATTGGAAAGCGTTTACTTCAAATATTATCGGTGATTACGATTATCAAAGTTTTGCAGAACCTATAATGCATAACGTAGAAAATAGATTGAAATTTGTTAAGAAAGCAGGTCATAATATACTGCAAATTGTATCTATAAATAAATATGCCCTTATTCCTGAGGAACTGAGTATAAATGGTGAAAGTATAATAAGACAACAGGCAATAGACAAAAATAATTTCTTCTCAAATACGAATTTTAGACTTATTCACAATATAAAAAAATGGTCCTTGAGTTCTAATGTTGATATTCTCGGCAATATTTATAATTTTGAAAGTTTATATGATGACATACATAAGAGCTACAATAACAATCTGAGTGTTAACTATATTGGAATGAGATTTAATCCTGAGATTACTTTTCAAAATGCAACATTAAAATTGAATGTGAAATTTCCAGTATCATTGTATTATTTTAGCGGTGAGCTTTCTGATAAGAAAAATTACACAAAGCCAGAGTTTTACCTTAAATGGAAATTTATGCCCAAATGGACGCTGTTCGTAAATGCAGCCATTGGCAATTCATATATAGGTAATAGTTTATATTATACATCACCAATCATGACAGACTATAAATCATTGAATGCGGGATTCATCAACTATGATGGAAAACTTGAAAAGCGTATTGGAGGAAGGATCTCTTATACAAATCCATCTGAAATGTTATTTGCTAATTTAAGTGTAACACACTCGATTGAAAATACAAAAAAAAGTATTTTAAAACAAGTTGATAATGACTGCGTTTATTACTCATATATACCAGGTAATGACAAATATAAGTTGTGGTTTGCAGAAGGAAGTGTAAGTAAAGGAATTGATTTTATACATGGAGCTATTGAACTGCGAAGTTCATACCAAAAACACAATATGCCGATTAAGCAGAATGGCTATTCATCAATGTTTGATTTTGGGAATTTTAACACAAATATAACTATAAAATCGAATACTTCAGATTGGCTAAATATTGATTATAAGATTGGATATAGATATAATTACTTGATATCTAGTAATTTTAGGACTTCAACACAATATATTATTCAAAAATGTCAACTAGCTCTATACCCGACAGCAAACATGAATATTAAACTTAATGGTGAACACTACTTCACATTCTTTGATACAGGTCAACGGAAGAATATGTTTCTTGCTGATATCGATTTTGTGTATAAATATAAACGATTTGATTTTCTTGTATCCATTAAAAATATTTTCAATCAGAAAAGATACTCATACACCATTTATGGCAATTTAAGTAGCACGTATACTCAATATGACATTCGAGAAAGGAATGTTTTTTTAGGAATAAATTGGTATTTCTGATCAAGTATTTAGTCATTCTTTAAAAAGTATATTTCAGTGTAATGTTGTATGTTAATAGTGCTGCTCATTCTTTTACTTCTCGAACAGAATGATTTAAAATGGAAATTGCTTTTAATTGATGCTGGCACAAAAGGACAGCAGGTATGTAATCCCCAAAGTTACAAGTTTATTTTCCAATGCAGCCGGCAATCTTTCTTGTTTTCCGTATTTTGACAATAGAGCATAGACTATATCTAAAAAACAATCTCTATTATATAATGGAACCAGTTGCATCAACCCTTAGAGTGCTACTTCTGGCTTCTCATTACACTTGACCAATGAAAAAACGCTCATTCAGGAATGTTGTCCCAAACGAGCGTTGTGTTATTGTTTTCTTTCGTAACCGGAATACTTATTGCAGTGATATCATTAATTTTTTGATGATTCCGTCAAGTTCCGTTTCCCATTTATCCACACCTTCAAGAAAAGACGGATAGGTTAGCTGGTACCAGTTGTGGTAATCAAACAGTTTCATTCTCAGAGGATAGTAGTCGAAGAGTTTTTTACCATCTAAGAAAATGCGGATATGGTTAATCCCCACATTCATCGCGTTCAGACCGTGCCCGATAAGAATCTCATGGAATCTTTCCATTGGTGTGAAGTTGCTTCTTTTTTTTATAATTTTTTTATTACAATTTGTTTCAACAATACATTTTATACAATTCGGCATCCGATAGCGTACACAATTCTTCATCGGTACAGTAACCGTCAATCTCTTCGCACGCTTCCATTGTCTCATATATGCCGTTACGCATATCGTTTATCATTTCGTCCCGCAGGCTCTCCACTGATACCCTGAATATACGGTTGCTGGTATCTATTTCTCTGACGGGATAGGCACATCCTTTCCAATGAATCTTTCCAATGACTACTTCATCTGCATTTTCAGCCAGCCGGTCCAGATATTCTTTAATAATGTCTCCGTGGCAAGGATTCGGCTTGCAGAAACATCCCAATGTCTTGCCTTGCAATTTCCCGATCCGTTTGCGGAACTCGTCATCCGTACCCAGACGATGATAAAAATATTTCCTGTAACGGTCAAGCGTGCTGCCTCTTGCCATTGCTACTTCCAACCTGAACGGATTTCCGAAATAACCATCCTTACCATGTCCTGCTCTGCCTATGTACACGTCACAAGTTTCCTTGCGGATATTTACAACTCTTGTTTTGACCATAATCATCTTTTTATTCTGTTAAACATTTCACCGGTTCGTGAGCCGATATTTTATTTCCTGCCTGCTATACCGTTCCGTGCCGGATTGTGCAAGGCTTTCCGGAAAAATACCGCAAGCGGAGCGCGGAAGATTTTTTCGGAAACCCGCAAGGGCCCGGCCTTGCTCAATCCTGACAGGCACGGGACGAACTTTGCAGGCTGAAATAAAAAAGCGGTCTGTCTGATTTTATTTCTTATCACTTTCTTCCTGCGGAATCAGGTGTTGTAAATCAGGTTCATTTTAATACGTTTTATTAATCCACAATATCCTGAAAGTCAGTTGTTCTATTATTGTGAAACTTAGTGTTTCAAAAAGGCACACAAAAACAACGCAACCATACTAAAAAATCAAATAGTTATAAAATATATTTTTGTATTTTTTAGCGAGGATGGGGAAAGAAAGCAAAGGAAAGCATATTTTGGAGGGAGTTACGTTACCAAATCGTAACTCACCTCCAAAATCCCCAAAGATGAATACAGTGTACTGATTTTCAATAAATTTGTAACAAAAAAAGTTGAGTTATAGAAGTATATTAAAAGTGTTATTTTACACAGAAAAAGCAGTTTGTAAAAACGATAAGGCACCTGTTATGGGGCATATCACCATCAATGGAACTCAGGCAGGTTTCAGTTGTAAGAAAGAAGTATCCTTTACGTTGTGCGATGTTAAAATCAACTGGGCAAAAGGTAAATCCGAAGAAGCCCCTACTCTTAATTAGGAACTTGATAATATCAAGGCGCAAATTGCCAAGCACTATCAGTATATTTGCGACCATGATGGTTTCGTTACAGCCAAGAAAGTCTATAACCGTTACGTTGGTTTTGGTGAAGACTATTACACGCTTATGGCACTTTTCAAAGAACAACTTGAATCGTATAAGGAAAAGATAGGTAAAGGAAAAGCGGAAAGCACCTACTGTGGACTGGTTGCTGACTACAAAAGCCTTTTGCTTTTCATGAAAACCAAAAAGAACATTGAAGATATAGCTATTGATGAACTTGAAAAAACGTTCATTGAGGACTGCTATACATGGATGCTCGAAACGGCAGGAAAAGCTAACACCACAGCCTTCAACCGTGTCAACATCCTGAAAATCATCCTTGCTATAAGGTAAAGATTGAGGGCGTATTTTGCAAAAAAAAGTTGAAACCTTCGCATATTGGAATCCCGTTTCACGGTTGTAGGTATGGTTGCGACCAACTTATGAAGACTGACAGTCTGGACAATGCAAAAGGTATTGATTACGTATGTCATCAACTTTATGCGTGCCAGATTCATTGTATTTCCGAAATGCTCTTGCATAATCGGAAGAATTTGGTTAACTTTGACTAAGTCCTTGGATCTTTTAGTAGTTCTTATGGAGAAAAGTCGACAAACTTTTCTTTTAAATTGCTAGATATCAATAGTTAGAAAAAACTATTTGAGATTTGGATATTTAGAAATAATAATTTCAATTTTTGTCATGTACTAAAAAGAAATTGATACAGGAATACTTAAACTATCATAATTATGCCGATACTGAGATATAAATTTGGCCAAGAAAGAGGAATTGTAAAGGAAAATGCTGGATTTGACGATTCTATTTTCCGTGACCAATATGTGCAAGCTCTTAGACTGACGAATGCCTTTGTTCGCGATAAAGAGAGTGAAACCCTTAAATGCGTGGCTTTTTGCGGGGATCGAGGAGAAGGAAAAACATCGTGTATGACAACGACACAAGGAATTATTGAACAGGTTAAAGAGAAATCTGACGCATATTCGTATGTGGATAAAATAGGATGCAAGGATCTTGCTAATACCAAATGTTCAGTCGTAGAAGTTACTGACCCTTCTTTTTTCGATGACTCGCACAACATCCTTCAAATTACTATCGGGAAGTTATATAATAGCTATCGTCGGAAGCAGGAAGAATGCAAGGTTGATTATGGAAAAAAGAACAAGCTGCTGGAAACTTTTTCGAGAGTGAATGCATCTCTTTTGACTCTGCAAAAAGATGATATAGACTCGATGAACGACTTACATCGGTTGGCGGTACTTGCCACTGGTATTACATTACGTGATCAGATTGCCGAATTGGTAAAAGAGTATCTAAACTTTATGGGGGCTGACATTTTGATTGTCCCCATAGATGACATTGATCTGAATATCGCTTATGCATACAGAATGTGTGAACAAATCAGAAAGTATCTGTGCGTACCGCAATGTGTGGTGTTCCTCAGTCTGAAAATAGAGCAGTTACAGTATGTGGTGGAAAATGCTTTCGCGGCGACAATAAAAAATCCTAATATAGGAAAAGCCTCAGATTCAAATGGATTCAACTTTGACGAGATAGCCGAAATGGCAAAAAAATATATCAACAAGTTGGTTCCAGTGAACAGTCGTGTGGAGATGCCTAAAGCCTACAGCCTTGCTGAAGTTAAATTGGAGTTGCCAACAAGCAATGGTGGTATCATGACGATGGAGAGTATGAAAAAGGGAGTACTTGAATTAATATACAATAGGACTCGTTATCTTTTTTATAATCCGGCTGATAGCATATCTCCGATTGTTCCGAACAATCTTCGAGACTTGTTTAACCTCATCGCTTTACTCGCTGCAATGGAAGAAATTCCAGATTCAAGGGAACTGACAAAAAAGCATGCTTTGGAGACAAACAAGAATATGTTCAAGCTCTATTTGTTCACAGTTTGGAAAAAACGATTTGACATTAGTACTCAAAACAAACTTGATAGTCTTGTGACTTTTGATTACGGAACTTCGTTTAACAAGGAAGTAATCGCGATTCTCTCAAAAAGGTTTGAGGAACAATTGAAAAAAGATTATCACGAACAGACAGAGGATGATTATCAAATAGAGGATACTGAAGCTAATATTTCTGCTTCAAAATCAGAATCCTCTAAGGTTGATACCACTCCACAAACCATAATGCTTAAAAGCATATGTGCTACTGACAATTTTGGTTATAATGTTACTGCGGGGGACCTCTTTTATCTGTTTTCTATACTTGAGCGTGAAGTCTTGAGTGAAAACGATAATGCGCTTCTCTTTTTTCTTAAAAGTCTCTATTCAATAAAACTTTATGAAGCATACGATCAAGTTACTGAACTTGAAGGAATGGTCTATCCTAAAACTAACGATGAAGAAAAAGGACTCACTATTATAGATAGGAGATTTGATCACTCAAATAAATTGCAACTTCTCACAGGAGGCAGCTATTTCACTTATTGTCCGGGAGATTTTATTCCTAAACCCTCAAAAGAAGTCGCTTATGATATAAGAATTATCAGTGGTAAGGAACTAAACGGCTTTTTATCTGAGTTAAGGGGCGGTTTTAAAGAAATAGAGGATTTAGAGAAAAAAGAGAATAAGACAGATGAAGAGAATAAGAAGGTAAAAGAATTCAACGCCCAACTTAATACAGCTGAGTTTTTCATTCTTACTACGAAATGTGCTGTGCCGCAAAAGAAAGCAGAAACAAAGGATTCGATCAGTTTAGTGAGAACATTGGATTTCTTGCGTCATAATGTTGAAGCATGCCATTATAGAACATTTTATCCTGCTACCGGCTATTACCTCTTTGACATCATGTCGATTTTTGGCAATATGATAAACCTGGAACTTACATACAAGAAGTTTTATTATGTCAACGATGACTTTTATCGTTTCATCTTTAATCATCCTGGTTCGTTGCTTCACAAAATTACTGAAAAAAGTTCAGTTTCTCGACAATATATAAATTATAAGGACAATAATGAGCGTACACAGATGCATAGACTCCTATCTGATAGCATTATTCGAAACGCAGAAGTACTCACTTCAGTGAGAGATATAATAGTATCACAACGTAAAACCACACATGAGGGGGCACAACAGGAATTTGTAACCTTTTACAATAAAATTCAAAATAGTGGAATGAAAACCCAAAAGACATCGTCTGATGGAGAACAAGATGAAATTACTTTTCATTTTCTTGAACCTATCAGTGAACTGTTGTCTAACATATTGGGTAAGAAGGAAAGGGGTAATCCTGATGAAGAGGCAGATATTTGGAGTAAATGTAAAAGTATTTTCGATTCAATATTCAATATAGAGCTAAAATCTCCTGATAATCTTTCATTGGAAGAAATTCTAAAAACAATCCGCAGGGCACAAATCCCCATGACTATTAGGGAAAAATTGAAGACTATCCCCTACTTTAGTAAGATGGATGACGATCAATTGAAGTCATGGGTACCCGACAAACCGGATGGTACAAATTATACCAAAGAAGAAGCTGAAGAGATTATTATACAGAAATATAATAAAGAATTTATACAAGAAGATGTAATGGTTTCTAACAGACCTGAACAGGTTGAAATGTTACAACAAACAGAAATACAGCAAGTTGGCATGAATGAAAATGAACCAAACGGAGAGCCAACGAAGTAGTAATAGTTTTTTAACTATCAAAATCCAAAGAAAGTATAAGTTTTTACCGAATTTGATAAATGGATCTAATCAGAAATACAATTGAAGGTTTACTGTACGATTTCCAAATTGAATTGATGGGGAATTACATCACAAAAGATGACTCTATAGATATCAACGAGATACTGATAGACATCATAAAACGAAAGGATGTTTCATTTACTCAAACAGATATCTCGTTGCTTTCTGAAGTGATTAATGATACATGGTGTACGGATGCTGAATTTGGTATTAGTCCGGAAACATCCTCTTTGACTAATCGCATTTTATTATTGATGACAGAATTCTCAAAGCATGTGCTTAATCTTGCCGGTCTGCACAATCCTACTGTTCGATTCAACGAATTGTTGAGATGGCGTACTCTTTCGCTTAAGGTGGGTGAGGATATATTGGTTCTTCCATTGCTTGCACGGTATGATACGCTATGCCGTATCAAAAGAAAACGCTTTTTGTGGCCGATGGTACTTGAACACGACAATCTGAGACTTAATGCGATTCTTGATGAAGAGTTGTCTGACACACATTCGCATATCAATGCAGCCACCGATGTGTTCGAATTCAATTGGCTGAGATTAATGAACATGCCGGGACGAAAAAAGGACAAAGGAACTTTTTGGATATCAAGTGCAAAGAAAGACTACGACCTCATAAGCAGAGCGGGTAACAACCATTATCCACTTCCTTGTTGGGCGGTGATTGCCGCTACTGTTCGAGCAATGCTATGGGCGTCAGTTACCGAGAATGAGGACGCTTGTCCCATTACCCGCGTTATGGTTGAAGAGATGCTTGAGTCTGAAGATTCGATTTATAATAAATTGGAATCACTAAATCCTCTCATTGCTACATTTTTAGAGAACGCCCTTGAAACGAGTAATGGAATAAAGATAGATTATGCTATTGATGCACGGGATTTTATCAGCGATGTCCCTTCTTCTCCTTATTTGGTACATCATGGTGAGAGAAATTTCCTTTATCAATGGTTTAAAAGTTTTTTCGATAACGAACATGGGGCAAGAGAGAATGCGGATCTTATGCTTCTCTATCTGATAATTAAATGCAAAGTGCGTCGAGAATTTGTACAAACCAATAACCTCAGGGGGTTTGTGAATTTTCAAGATTATGACCATGAAAAGGTTTCGACTTTGGACACAGAAGAAGAAAAATGGGAAAAAGCTTTTAGGGAGATTACCTATAGATATGCTGTGCAGACTTCTTGCGGAGACAAAAAGAGATTCAATCTTGAAGCGCGAGTTACCCCAAATAACATAAGAAGCGTGCGTAAGATGAATTATAGGCAAGCCATATTTGGAGATTCCGATTTCCTTCAACGTAATGACAATCCATCTATAACCTTAATCGCTCATTTTATAAAGGGGGTAGATAAACAGAAGAATGAATTCACATGTCGACATGCTGATTTACGGAAAACACTAAAAAAACAAATGAACCAAATCATTAATAGAATTGGAGAGTATTCTATGGGTAATGGTCCACATTTGATAGGACTTGACGCAGCCGGTTCGGAACTCGGATGTCCACCTGAAGTGTTCGCCCCTTTTTTTCGTTATGCAAAATTACACGGATTGACCAACTTTACCTACCATGTCGGAGAGGACTTCTATGATGTTGTGGATGGACTGAGAGCAGTGGACGAAACGATACATTTCATGAATTATTCCGCAGGATGCCGTATCGGTCATGCACTGGCTTTGGGAGTAAATCCATTTGATTTTTATGAAGAACGACATCATTATATCATTATTCCAAAACAAACACTGCTTGACAATCTTGTGTGGCTTAAATACACAGCTGCATCCAACAATATAAGCCTTAACCCCGAGACTCTCTTACTGATTGATTGTCAGTTTTCCATATTATCTTCGGAGCTTGGTTATTCGACAATTTCATCTGACATGAACGACTATCAACAAAGCATGAATATGCGAGGTGATTGGATAGACAATTCTGAAGAGCCTAAGGATATTGGAGGTTGTTATTTCAAATGGTCTCCAATAACTTCTGCAGCTGTTGCTCCACAGAGAGTATTTAATTTATGGAAGCATTATAATCATTCAGAATGTTGCAATCGAAATGGAAAAAAAGTGACGGTGATTCAAGTTCCTCTTTCATTTGCTACTGATGTCGCCAAAGTACAAGAGTCCATTCTTTGGAATTTAGAGAAGCAGGGAATAGTGATTGAAACCAATCCGACATCCAATCTGCGGATAGGTCGATTCAATAGATACGATCAGCATCCAATCTTCCATTTCCATTCCATAGATGAAAAAGAGGGGAATCATTCAATGTTGGTTAGCATCAACACGGATGACAAGGGAATATTCTACACTTCACTCAAAAATGAATTTTCATTATTAGCTATAGCATTGCGAAAAGAAAGAAATGCTGATGGGACTCTGAAGTGGAGTGATTTGCAAATAGAAAACTATTTAAAGCGTATAGTTCATTATGGCAATATTTCACGGTTCCGACAAACGTATATTCCTTCGGGGGAGGAAGTAGAGTTTGAATCAGTCCATAACCACTAAACTGAGTTCTTGCAGAATAAGTTCATGGTCGAGGAACTGGACGGCATAAATATACCTATGTTACAGTGAAAAGGCAATGAACCGTCATTGCGGCGTCTTAAGAGTGTCCTGTCGGACATCTTGGTAAGCAGGCGCATACCTTTTGAATACACTATCTCACTGTCGGACAAATTATGTATGGCAGGAGTCAGTAACTTTTCAATGTTGGTTACTTTGGTAAAAATGTTATGCTTATTACTATTCAAATTATAGTTGATATATATTGTTTGCTACTAGTCTAACAGACATCTGATGACATATAGCGCCATCTAATGACACCGCTGAACCATAGCCTGTTAACCCCATTTATCTTCGCCGTCGAATTCAAATTTATGTCTTACCCAAACGATTCGACAATGAAGAGAAGAATCCTTTTTTCCATGGTGTGCGCGGTGATTGCCGCCCACGCTTTCGCGCAGGGCCAGGGCCTTGCCGGTATCAACGAGGCAACCAGCCTCATGACCTCGTATTTCGACCCCGCCACCAAGTTGTGCTACGCCATCGGCGCCGTGCTGGGACTGGTGGGCGGCATCAAGACCTACGGCAAGTTCTCCAGCGGAGACCCCGACACCTCGAAGACCGCCGCCAGCTGGTTCTTCGCGTGTATCTTCCTGATCGTGGCCGCCACCATCCTGCGTTCCTTCTTCCTCTAAAGGCATGGAGTATCCGGTAAACAAAGGCGCGGGCAATTCCGTCGAGTTCAAGGGGCTCAAGTCGCAATACCTGTTCGTCTTCGCGGGCGGGCTGACGGCGGTGCTCCTTGCGGTGGTCATCCTCTATCTGGCAGGCGTGGACCAGTGGATATGCATTCCTTTCGGAATCGTATCTGGCGGTCTGCTGGTATGGGTGACGTTCCGGCTGAATGCCCGTTACGGTGAACACGGGCTGATGAAGCTGCTGGCCGGGAAACGGCACCCGCGTTATCTGATTCACCGCAAAAGAGTTTTCAGATTATTCACGAAAAGAAAGAAGAAACAACCATGAGAAATGTATTGAAAGCGGAAACGCTGGAACGCAAGTTCCCCCTGCTGTCGGTGGAGAACGGCTGCATCGTGAGCAAGGATGCCGACCTGACCGTGGCTTTCGAGGTGGAGCTGCCCGAACTGTACACGGTGACGGCGGACGAGTACGAGGCCATGCACGCCTCCTGGATAAAAGCCATCAAGGTACTGCCCGAACACAGCGTGGTGTGCAAGCAGGACTGGTTCGTCAAGGAGACCTACCGCCCGAAAACCGGCGGGGAGGAACAGAGCTTCCTTGCACGCAGCTACGAGCGGCACTTCAACGAAAGACCCTTCCTGAACCACAGATGCTACCTGTACCTGACGAAGACCACCCGTGAGCGCAACCGTCGGCAGAGTGACTTCAGCACCCTCTGCCGCGGCTTCCTGCTGCCCAGGGAGATAACCGACAAGGAGACGGCGGAGCGTTTCCTTGAGGCGGTGGAACAGTTCGAGCGCATCATGAACGATTCCGGGCACGTAAGGCTGCGCCGCCTGGATACGGACGAGGTGACCGGGACGAAAGAACATCCCGGACTGGTGGAGAAGTATTTCTCCCTCTCGCTGGAGGACGGGACCGCCGTGCTGCAGGACATCTGCCTCAAACCCGGGCGGATGCGTATCGGTGACAAGCGGCTCTGCCTGCACACACTTTCGGACACGGAGGATCTGCCGGGCAAGCTCTCCACCGACATGCGCTACGAGCGTATGTCCACCGACAAGAGCGACTGCCGGCTGTCCTTTGCCGCCCCCGTGGGGCTGCTGCTGTCGTGCAACCATATCTATTCGCAATATGTGTTCATCGACAGCGCGCAGGAGATACTGCAAATGATGGAGAAGAACTCGCGCAACATGCTCTCGCTGTCGAAATACAGCCGGAGCAACGCGGTGAACCAGGAGTGGACGGAAATGTACCTGGATGAGGCGCACGCCAAAGGGCTGCTGCCCGTCAGGTGCCACTGCAACGTCATCGCCTGGGCCGAGGATGCGGACGAGTTCCGCCGTATCAGGAACGATACGGGCAGCCAGCTCGCCATGATGGAATGCACGCCGAGGTACAACACCGTCGATACCCCGGTGCTCTACTGGGCAGGCATTCCCGGCAATGCGGGCGACTTTCCCGCCGAAGAGTCGTTCTACACCTTTCTGGAGCAGGCGGTCTGCCTCTTTGCCGGGGAGACCAATTACCGGAACTCGCCCAGCCCGTTCGGTATCCGCATGGCGGACCGGCAGAACGGCATCCCGGTGCATGTGGACATTTCCGACCTTCCGATGAAGCGCGGCATCATCACCAACCGCAACAAATTTATCCTGGGGCCAAGCGGAAGCGGCAAGTCCTTTTTTACCAACCATCTGGTGCGCAACTATTACGAGCAGGGCACGCATATCCTGCTGGTGGACACGGGAAACAGCTACCAGGGGCTGTGCCGCATGATCCATGACCGCACCCGGGGAGAGGACGGGATATACATCACGTACGAGGAGGACAACCCGATATCCTTCAACCCGTTCTACACCGACTCCGGACAGTTCGACGTGGAGAAGCGCGAGAGCATCAAGACCCTGATACTGACCTTATGGAAACGGGAGGACGAGGCTCCCACACGTGCGGAGGAGGTGGCGCTGTCGGGCGCGGTGAACGCCTATATCCGGAAAATATCGGGGGACCGGAGCGTCAGGCCGGACTTCAACGGATTCTACGAGTTCGTGTCGGTTGACTACCGCCGGATGATTGAGGAGAAGAGGGTACGTGAGAAGGATTTCGACATTGACGGCTTCCTGAACGTGCTGGAACCTTTCTACCGGGGAGGCGACTACGACTTCCTGCTGAACTCCGACAAGGAGCTGGACCTGACAAACAAGCGGTTCATCGTGTTCGAGCTGGACAACATCGGCAGTAACAAGGTGCTGCTTCCGGTGGTGACGCTGATTATTATGGAAACCTTCATCGCCAAGATGCGCAGGCTGAAAGGTGTCCGCAAGATGATACTGATAGAAGAATGCTGGAAAGCGCTGATGTCCGCCAACATGAGTGAGTATATCAAGTACCTTTTCAAGACCGTCCGGAAATATTTCGGCGAGGCGGTGGTGGTGACGCAGGAGGTGGACGACATCATCTCGTCCCCGATTGTGAAGGAGGCCATCATCAACAACTCCGACTGCAAGATACTGCTGGACCAGCGGAAATACATGAACAAGTTCGAGCATATCCAGCGGCTGCTCGGCCTGACCGACAAGGAGAAGGGGCAGATTCTCTCCATCAACCAGGCGAACCATCCCGGACGTTCCTACCGGGAGGTGTGGATCGGGCTGGGCGGTACCCATTCGGCGGTGTATGCCACGGAAGTGAGCGAGGAAGAGTATTTCACGTTCTCGACGGAAGAGTCCGAGAAGCTGGAAGTGCAGCGGCTGGCGGAAGAATCCGGAGGAGACCTGGAGGCTGCCGTCAGACGGATGGCGGAGAAGAGACGGGAAGAACAGAGACAAACATCAACCTTCAAACAAGAATGATTATGAGAAACAGACCCTTTGTGAAACTGGCGGTGTGCCTGATAAGCATGGCCGCCCTAATATTGCAGAGCTGCTCGGAGAGCGGTACAGACCGTGACAAGCTTTGCGGCTCGTGGACCAGTGTGGAAGGCAAGCCGGACGTGCTGGTATATAAGGAAGGAGAAGCCTACAAGGTGACGGTATTCGCCCGCAGTGGCAAGACACGCGTGCTGAAACCGAAGACCTACCTGCTGGTGGAGGAGAACGGCAACCTGTTCATCAACACGGGCTACCGCATCGATGTGTCCTACAACGAGGCGACGGACGTACTGACTTTCTCCCCCAACGGGGACTATGTACGCAAGGAGGAACGCCCATGAGAGCGAAGTCACTCCTGATAGGGACCGTGCTCGCCTTGTGCGGTACCGCTGCGGACGCCCAGTGGGTGGTGACCGACCCCGGCAACCTTGCCCAGAGCATCATCAACATGTCGGACAACATCGCCCACACCTCCAAGACCGCCGTGAATACGGCCGAGAGTTTCGCCGAGACGGTGAAAATCTACGAGCAGGCGAAGAGGTATTACGACCAGCTCAAAGCGGTGAACAACCTGATACAGGACGCCCGCAAGGTGCGCGACATCATCCTGATGGTGGGCGACGTGTCGGACATCTACGTGACCAACTTCGGGAAGATGATGAACGACGGGAACTTCTCGCCCCGTGAGCTGGATGCCATCGCCTTCGGTTACGCCCGGCTGCTGGAGGAGAGCAACGGCGTGTTGCAGGATCTCAGGCAGGTCATCAACGTGAGTACGCTCTCCATGACCGACAAGGACCGTATGGACGTGGTGGACCGCTGCTACTACGAGATGCGCCGCTACCGCAACCTGGTGAGTTACTATACGAACAAGAACATTGCCGTGAGCTATCTCAGGGCCAGGAAGAAGAACGACCTGGACCGTGTGATGCGGCTCTACGGGGATGAAACCTCCAAATATTGGTAGCCTATGGTACTTTTGTCGATAGATTTCGCCAACCTGCATACCATACTGGAGACCCTGTATGGAGAAATGATGCCCCTTTGCGAGGAGATGATGGATGTGGGCAAGGGGCTTGCCGGACTGGGAGCGCTTTTCTATGTCGCCGTCCGCGTGTGGCAGTCGATGGCGCGCGCCGAGCCGGTAGACGTGTATCCGCTGCTCCGTCCCTTTGCCATCGGCATCTGCATCCTGCTCTTTCCCACACTGGTGCTCGGCACGCTGAACAGTGTGCTCAGCCCCATCGTGCAGGGCACGCACAAGATGCTGGAGGGGCAGACGCTGGACATGGAACAGTACCGTGCCCAGAAGGAGGAGCTGGAACGGGAGGCCATGCTGCGCAATCCCGAGACCGCCCACCTGGTGAGCGACGAGGAGTTCGACCGGCAGCTGGACGAGCTGGGCTGGTCACCCACGGACGCCGCCTCGCGGCTGGGCATGTACGTGGAAGTGGGGATGTACAATCTGGAGAAAAAAATCCGTGATGCGTTCCGCAGCCTGCTGGAACTGATATTTGCGGCGGCATCGCTGCTGATAGATACCGTACGGACCTTTTTCCTGGTCGTGCTCTCCATACTGGGCCCTGTGGCGTTCGCCTTCAGCGTGTGGGACGGCTTCCAGTCCACGCTCGGGCAGTGGTTCACAAGGTATATCTCCGTCTATCTGTGGCTTCCGGTGAGCGACCTGTTCAGCACCCTGCTCGCCAAGCTCCAGGTGCTGATGCTCCGGAACGACATTCTGGAGTTGCAGGGCAATCCCGACTACTCGATAGACAACTCCAACAGCGTGTACATAATTTTTATGCTGATAGGGATTATCGGGTACTTCACCGTCCCGACGGTGGCGGGCTGGATTGTACAGGCGGGCGGTGCCGGAAATTTCAGCCGCAACCTGAACCGTACCGCCACGAAAGCGGGCAGTTTTGCTGCCGGGGTGGGCGGTTCCGTGCTGGGGAATATCGGAGGACGGCTGAGAGGAAAATAACAGAGACCGGTTTGCGGGATGCGTATGCTGCATACGGCTACTAACGTATGCAGCCTGATACGACTAACGTTAGTAACCGTGCACTACTAACGTATGTAGCGACCTGCTACTAACGTATGTAACAAGCCGTCACTAACGTATGTCGCCAAGAGCACCATACGTATCCCGCCGGAAGAAAGAAAAAATCAATCAATCCAAAGAAACGATTCATACATGGAATTCAAGTCATTGACCAACATTGAAAGCAGCTTCCGCCGCATCCGGCTGATGCTGGCGGTCTTCACCGGCTGCTGTGCGCTCGTCACCGGCTATGCGCTGTGGAGCTCGTACCGCTTCGCCGAGAGGCAGCGTGAGAAAATCTACGTGCTGGACGGCGGCAAGTCGCTCATGATGGCCCTCTCGCAGGACCTTTCACAGAACCGTCCCGCCGAGGCGAGGGAGCACGTGAGGCGCTTTCACGAGTTGTTCTTCTCGCTCTCGCCCCAGAAGGACGCCATCGGGCACAACATCAACCGCGCCCTGCAACTGGCGGACAAGAGCGCCTACCACTATTATGTGGACTTTGCCGAGAAGGGCTATTACAATCGGCTGATTTCGGGCAACATCAACCAGGTGGTGCATGTGGACAGCGTGGTGTGCGATTTCGCCGTTTATCCTTACAAGGCAACGACGTATGCCCGCCAGATGATCATCAGGGAGAGCAACGTGACCGAGCGCAGCCTTGTCACCTCCTGCTCGCTCCAGAACACGGGGCGCTCGGACGACAATCCGAACGGGTTCATCATCGAGCAGTTCACCATCCTGGAGAACAAGGACATAAGGAGCACGGAGCGATGAAAAGAGGATATGCCAGCCTGAGACGGGCAGACGGCCGGATACGGCTGTTCTGCCGCCGCCTGACAAGAAGACAACGGAGTCTGGTGACAATCACCGCCTTCCTTCTGTTCCTGGCCGCCTGCCTGTACACGATAGTCTCCGCGCTCTCCGGTCCGGGAAAGAGTGACGGAACGATGAGCATAGAACATATCCGGCGGCTCGACTTGCGGCCGGAAGACAATACCAATCCATCCAAACAACAGCTACGATGAAAACGGATATACAGAAGATAAAGAAACTGCTGAGACTGTCGGGTGACGAGCCGCTGACACCCGAAGAGAAACGCCGGCGTGCGAAGTTTGTCATCTACCCGCTTTTTTTCCTGATGTTCGCGGGGGCCATTCTGCTGATATACGCCCCGACACAGAAGGAAAGGGAGGAAGCCGGAAAAGGCCTGGGCTTCAATACGGAGATTCCCTCGCCCGAAGAGACCCGCATGGAGGGCAACAAAGTCAGCGCCTACGAACGGGATGTCCTGGCGAAAAAGGAGAGAAAGCGCAAGGACACCTTTCAGGAAATGTCGGAACTGTTCAACAGGAAACGGAACGACACCCTGCGTGTTGCGCAGGGCGGAGCGAACGTGGAACTTCCCCCGGAACCGGAAGCCATGACACCCCGCAGTCCGGTGCGTTCGTCCACGGAGGCCTACCGCAACATGAACCGCTCGCTCCATACCATCCATGAGCCGCGCGACCATCCGCAGGACAAGGAGCTGCTTCGGCGCATCGAGAGCCTGGAAAAGAGGCAGTCCGGGGAGCACCCAGACGGCGGCGGGCAGTCACTGGAAGAGAAGATGGCACTGATGGAGAAGTCATACGAGCTGGCGGCCCGTTACAACGGGAAGCAGACGACCGCCACTCCGGCAGCCGACCGGAAAGAACGGACCGCCGCTCGACCGGTGAAGCAGGTGCGGCAACAGGTGGTGTCCTCCCTGTCCCGGCCTGCGAATGACGAAGAGGGGATTGCCGGAGAACGGAATACGGGATTCCATACCCCCGTCGGCAAGACGCTCTCCCCGGACAGGAACACCATCGCCGCCTGCGTGCACGGAACGCAGACCGTATCGGACGGGCAGGCCTTGCGCCTCCGGCTGTTGGAACCCATGGCGGTGGACGACCGCCTCATACCCAAAGGCACCCTGCTGACCGGAAGCACGCGTATCCGGGGGGAACGGCTGGACGTACTCGTCGAGATGGTGGAATACAAAGGGGCGGTCATTCCGGTGGAGCTGGAAGTGTATGACGCCGACGGCGGGCAGGGAATACTTGTCCCGAACTCGCTGGAATACGATGCCGTGCGTGAGATAGCCGCCAACATGGGAACCTCGATGGGGAGCAGCATCAACATCTCGACGGACGCCGGTGCGCAGATAGCCTCGGACGTGGGGAAAGGCGTGATACAGGGCGTGTCACAGTATGTCACCAAGAGGATGCGGACGGTGAAAATCACGCTGAAGGCCGGGCACAGGCTGCTGCTCCATACCCCGGAGTAGAAAAAGAGAAAACACAATTATTCAACAACCAACCAACAACAATCGGACATGAAGAAGATTCTGATGATGTTTGCCCTTCTGACGGGCTTTTTAGCTGCCCATGCGCAGCAGAGTAGCGGAGATTATTTTGAAGGGCTGAGCCGCAAGATAGGCTTCAGCCAAATGATACCTCCGCATGGCCTGGAAATCACCTACGACAAGACGGTGCATGTGATTTTCCCCTCATCCGTCAAGTACGTGGACCTCGGTTCCCCCAACCTGATAGCCGGCAAGGCTGACGGCGCGGAGAACGTGATCCGGGTGAAGGCCACGAGAAAGCATTTCCGTAACGAGACAAACATGAGCGTGATTACCGAGGACGGGAATTTTTACACGTTCAATGTCAAGTATGCCGACGAGCCGCTGCTGCTGAATGTGGAGATGTGCGACTTCATCCATGACGGGGAGGCGGTGAACCGTCCCAACAACGCGATGGAGATCTATTTGCAGGAGCTGGGCAACGAGTCGCCCAGGCTGGTGCGTCTGGTCATGAAGTCCGTGCACGGACAGGACAAGCGGAGAGTGAAGCACATCGGCTGTAAACGCTTCGGCGTGCAGTACCTGCTCAAAGGGCTCTATGCGCACGGTGACCTGCTCTATTTCCATACCGAGGTAAGAAATTCCACCCACGTGCCTTTCGATGTGGACTTCGTGACCTTCAAGATCGTGGACAAGAAGATAGTGAAACGTACCGCCATGCAGGAACAGGTCATCTGTCCGCTGCGTGCCTTCAATTACCTGACCCGTGTGGACGGGAAAAAGAGCGGGAGAACGGTGTTTGCCCTGCCCAAGTTCACCCTCCCCGATGACAAGAAACTGGTGGTGGAGATGTATGAGAAACAAGGGGGACGCCACCAAACCTTTGAGATAGAGAATGAGGACCTGGTGCGTGCCGAGACCATCAATGAACTGAAAGTGCGATGAAAAGGTATGTGTATATCACCCTTGCGCTGCTTGCCCTTATGGCGGGGCAAGCCCATGCGCAACGCTGTCTGCCGGGAATGAAGGGTGTCCGTCTCACGGCGGAAATGGCGGACGGCTTTTACTGCGGAGCGAATCGGCACGATGCCGGTTACGCCTTCTCGCTGGCCGTTTCCACCTACACGAAAAAAGGAAACCAGTGGGTGTTCGGCGGGGAGACGCTCCGGCGCAACCTCCCATACAGGAACACGCATATTCCGACGGCGCAATACACGGGCGAGGGCGGTTATTACCATACGTTCTTTTCCTCGCCGGGCAAGGTGTTGTTCCTGAACCTCGGTGTCTCGGCCCTGCTGGGGTATGAGACGGTAAACGGAGGCAAGAAACTGCTGGATGACGGTGCCGCCCTGCACAGGTGTGAATCGTTCATTTACGGCGGTGCGGCGACATTGGAAGCGGAAGGTTACCTGTCGGACAGGGTTGTCCTGCTGCTTCGGCTGCGTGAGCGGTTTGTGTGGGGCGGCGCCTCGGGCCGTTGCCACTGCCAGTATGGAATCGGAGTCAAATACATTTTCTAACCCTAAAACAGATATATACCCATGAAGAGAAAAATCCTTGATTGTATGATGGCGGCCTGCTGCCTGGCTGCCGCCCTTTTTTGTCTTGTTTCTTGTGACGGCGGGCTGGATGTCCGGCAGGAATACCCGTTCACGGTGGAAGCCATGCCGGTAGCGGATGGAATAGCAAACGGCGAAACGGTGGAAATCCGTCTGGAAATCAGACCGGAAGGCAACTTTGCCGGAACGGTCTATACGCTGAGGTACTTCCAGCCGGACGGCAAGGGCAGCCTGAAGATGGAGGACGGAACGGTGCTAAAGCCCAATGACCGCTACCTGCTGAATGAACGGAGATTCCGGCTGTATTACACTTCGCAAAGCGCGGATGACTCGCAGACCATCGACCTCTATTTTGAGGACAACTGGGGGAATATGCGGCAGCTGACCTACGGTTTCAATGTGAATGATGCGGAAAACAACGTCCCGGGCAATGAGTAGGGCATGGCTCAGGCTGACGGCCGGAGTGTTTATGGCGTTTGTAGTTTCCTCCGCTTTTGCCCAAGGAAAGGGGGAAGTGCCGGATTCACTGTTTGACAAGGCCGTGGAGTTCATCAAGCGGGCGGAAGGCTGGCATCGGGGACAGATGCCTTACATCGGTTACGGGCATGCTTGCTTCCGGGGGAGACATTGACCGAGAACCTGAGCAAGGCACAGGCTGATTCGTTGCTGAGGAGTGACCTTAGAAAGTGTTGTGATGCGTTCCGGGAGTTTGAGAATGATGCATTGCTTTTGGGCGTTTTGAGCTATAATGTGGGCATTTTCAGATTGAAGGGCCATGGCAGGATGCCGAAAAGCCGGTTGATACGGAAGCTGGAAAAAGGGGAGCGTGACATCTATGAGGAGTATGTTTCCTTTAGGTGCTATAAGGGGAAAGTGATTCCAAGCATAGAGAGAAGAAGAAAAGCCGAGTTTGCGCTTTTCTATATACCTTGAAAGTAGCAGAAAACACAAAAAAAACATCTTACATTTCCATTTTCTTCTTATATTTGTAACACTAACTTAAGTCAATAAAATTATGGACATTGAAAAAAATATCGAAAAAAGCATTAAGAAATTAGAGTTTATAAATCAATGGATTTTTAATTGTGATACTAAGAGTTCATTCGTTCTAACTTTCTTAGGAGTTATAGTAACAATTATATTCACATCAGATATAGGGCACGACATGATTGCCACTCTCCATTTCAGGTGTGCAGATCACATAAGTAAATCAAATATACGAAACTTAATATCTTTAGTTTGTGCAATAGCTTTTTGTGTAAGCATAATCATCAGTATATACCAACTATACCAGACACTATGTGGTAGAGTCAATCCTATAAAATATGAACAACAAGGGTTACAGCTAGAATCAAACATTTTCTTTAAAACAATTCAGTCCAGAGGATTCTCTGAATATGAAATAGGTACTAATTCTGAAAACGAAGAGCAATATTTAAATGATCTTAATTCTCAAATTTATATCAACTCCAAAATAGTAGAAAGTAAATTTAAGCATTACAATAATAGCCTAAAAGCTATATTGTACGGATTTGGAAGTTTTCTGTTCTTTGTTTTACTAAACAGCTAAAATATGCCAAACTTACAACAGATTATAGCGTTACGAAGAAAGTATGCTCCACTACAGGAGATTAGTGATTCCTTTAATATACAAACAAAGGAACTAGGGGATTATTTAGAATTTCAAGAACTGGAGAAAGCATTTTCTGTTGAGCATATTCAGCCTCTTTTTGAGCATGTTCCAAAAACCAAGTTTTTTGCTATAACTGCAAAAAAACAGACATCTAACATTGTTGATTATTTCGAAAAGCAAGAAAAAGTACATGTTGTTCTTTTATTTATTGACATAACCCACTTTTCGTCTAAAACCAATAGTGATTCTCCTCAAGAAGTCACAGAACGGCTAGATAACTACTATCGTGAACTAATGCCAATAATATACAAACATGGTGGAGAAATAGAAAAAATTATGGGAGATGGGATCATTTGTATATTTGGAAAGCCTTTTTTAAACTTTAGTGACTATAAAATTAAATATAGGAAAGCAGAAGAATGTGCAAGAGAAATTATAAATCATTTCAAAAATTCTCCTAACGAAGTAAAAATAGCATTACATGATGGTCCAGTGATTTATTATAAGACACCTACTGAATATTATGAAGAATATACTATGATAGGGAATACATTAACCGAACTATACCGCTTGGAAAGTGTCTCTATGCCTAATAGTATAAATTATTATGCAAATTCGTATTATAGTAGATTAAAAGGAAAAAAGCCTTTAGGTTTAGTTATTAATAATGCATCATGCTGGACACACTCTTGCAGAGAGTATGCTCTGCAAGGCATAGGCAAAAGAGTAGTTAGGATCTTAAAAAGAATATAAAACATGGATAAAGATAATTTGCAATCAATATCTGATGCTATAAAAGACATTATCAGCACGAACTTTACTTTTGATACATATTGTATTAATGTGCCTCACTATGATGATTCAGGACTTACATTTGAAAGTGGGGAGACGAAAAAGGGAAAAATGATTAAAACCTGTGTCCTTTTTGTTGATATAAGAAATTCAGTAGCATTGAATAAAAAATACAATGTGGAAGCAATGGGACAGTTGTACACTTCATTCGTAAAATCAGCTTTATGGTGTGCCAATTACCACCATGGACTCGTAAGAAACATTATTGGGGATAGAGTAATGATTGTATTTCCTCCAAAAAACTGTTTTACCAATGCTATAGAGTGTGCAATTTCAATAAATACGATTTCCTCCAAAATAATCAGACGATACTGTGATGATTTTAAATGCGGGATTGGAATTGATTATGGAGAAATGTACGTTCATAAAACTGGTATAATAAAGCAGGGAAAAGAGGCCAGCTCGTACAAAAATCTAATTTGGATTGGGAGACCTGCTAATATTGCTTCACGACTAACAGATATCGCTAATAAAGAATTATCAGAAACTATATTTCGAGTTACAAGAAAACTTAAAAATCCAAGAGCATACCGTCATAAAGATCAAGGATATGCATATTTGCCTTCTTCTCTTTTAGGACCATTAGAGCGAGTTCATAATGAGCCATTGTATTTGGACAAAGAAGAAACAGTTGAAATGTCCATTGAAGAATTTTCCAATTCAATATGGCAAAGTGAGAGTACAGGCGAAATTAGTACCTTAAATGGTAAGATGGTTCATTTTGAAAAAGATATAAGAAATTTTTCTCAGAAACCAATTCTCATGACCCAAAGCGTCTATAATGGTTTTATGAATGAAACTCCAAATCATAGTACTATTTCAAAGAAATACTGGCAAGAAGTAAAAGCGGATATAAGAGATTATGAAGGTAAAGTATGGGGAGGTGATATTGTTTGGTCTAGTGTAAAAGATATTAATAGCTAATAAACAGATGGCAAAAGGCTAAAGGAAGGGTCGTATCATTGCTCAAAACTGAGTTTGATGCGACCCTTTTAGATGTCATAGTTACAATGTGTAACTTTTCGGAGTAGTCATTTTAGTTTTGGCTTTACTCTCATAATGTTGTTTTACTTGATTTTCTATATTCATTTTCAGGATTGCCTTGACGCAAGAAAATTGAGATAGTCCGCAATGGCATGCTGACAGCCGGTGAAATCAGGTGTCCGTTTGCCTTTACACTTTCTAAAATAGATTGTTCCCGATTTTGTAAGACCGTTTACGGATTTGTTGAATGTGCCTTTGGTACGGATATGGATTTCAAAACTGTCCCGTTTGGCTATTTCAAGAAAAACATTTGCCTCGATTCGTTCTCCATTTAGAAAACTCTGTTTACAATCGTCAATTTGCTGTTGCCATTCCTTTTCCTTTAATCGCTGTTCCTTTTCTTCCTTAGCCTTCAGTTCCAGCCGTTTTTGTTCCTGTCTTTTTAAGTACGCTTCACGGGCTTGCCACAAAGGTGCAGTGTCAAGCCCAAGAGCTTCAAACACACGGATAGAAAGAAGAGAGATATGAACTCCTCTTTCTAAATCTTGAAGTGTATTTGTAATCCAATTTTTACAATAAGCGGCAGTTGCTTCTTTGCGTTCCTCCTTGTCAAGGAATCGGCGTGAATGCTGTCCGCAAGAGAAAAATACATTTTCTATCTTGCAGACAACATGGAATATGTCCTCGCTTTCGTTTCCATATTCGTTTTTTGTAGATAACGAGAGATAAACATTCTCCGCATACGGCTCCAACTCCATATAAGGAGCGACGACAGTATTCCCGTCAAACTTGTATTTGAATACTTTTGCTTTCATAATTTATCTGTTATGATTGTTCATTCATATAATCCAATATGCTCCCTTCCAGCCTGTCGTATATCCGGTTGAATTGGTCCTGATATTCTTCCAGAAAAGCCCCGTCCGCATCGCACATTTCATCGAGTGTCTTATTGTTTGTCCGACATAATTCAGTATCGGTCAGTTCACAGACTATTTCGATAAGCATCGAGCGTTCCTTGTCTTCGGGGAGTAATTTTTCTTTTTTCAAGCAACAATAGTTGCGGATATTGATTCTCAGATACAGGTCTGCCTCTTCCCAGCGTTCATCCGGTAAGAATGTGAATGCCTGTTTCAGTTCATCGGGTTGTTTGTCCCACCATTCGTTCAAACTCTTCGGTTCCATATTCATAAGTTTAATTGGTCGATAACCGTTTGGTTTGCCATTGCCGATTCCAAATCACCTTCCCGCAAATCGTTCGCGTCGCATAATTCACGCAGGTTTCTTACTTCGGCATCAAGGTATTCCCGTGCCGTCTCTTTGTCACACCTGCAAGAGGTGCATATCCTGTCAATGATTATTGTTTCCATCATTATTTTTATTTAGTTTTTGTAACTGGAACCGGATAAAAGCTGTACGGTTGTCCTGAGTATCTCGTCCAGCCAGTTGATGCAACGTGCCCCGAGTTCAAAAAGACCGTCAATTTCGTACAAGTCATGGGAATGTTTGTCTTCCACAACGAGATGGAGGTCCTCCCCGAAGAATTGTATCCTGCGCACCAGGCACTCATAGGGATCGCCGTCATGGTCGAACCATATCACGTACACGGCATCCACCGTATCGGGAAACTCCATTTCCGTTTTCCCATATTCTTCCAATACCGCTTTTATGGCGGCTGTAATCTCCTTGCGGAGTTTTTCCACTTGTTCGCTGAAATCTGTTTTCATAAGGCATAGAAATGAATGCGGGAGCCGCCGGCGGACTCCCACGATTAGACATCCGGTTTATTTATCGGAAACATTACGTGTAGATATTGATATGATTGAACGATTCCGGACAATGCTGGAAGACAAGCGGCAGGTTGACATGCACCATCGGGTACTCCACCCAGCCGTTGCCTCTCCGGTAACCGGTATCAGTGGCGAGGTGATTCAACTCCAGAAACTCCATCGCGTCGGGATTGTTGTTGATGTCGATGAAAGCCCTGTCGGGCAGTCCGATGGCATCCAACTCTTCCAGATTGACCGTCAGGATCGTGTAAGGCTCTTCCGTATCGGCCAGTTCCAGACAGAGGGCGAGCCAGCCGTTGTGATAGATCTGCGGAACCAGCCGTACAGCCTGCCCCTGATAGATGTATAGTTTCTTCCGATAGGAGTTGTCGGACGGGACGATTTCAAACTCGTCTTCCTTTTCCGTGAAAGAAAGCATCGGGTTATGGACTGCCACGAATGTATCGTCTTCCATCCGGTAGCACAGGTGATCCGTTCCTGCCGAACGGATGATTTTCAATGAAGTGTTCATGATCCGGTTGTTTTTTAAGTTATGTAATGAGTAAATGTTATTTATTAGTTGGTTTTTACCCGGTTCATAAGTTGTCCCGATATCTCGTGCAGTTCCCGGCACCGTTCCGGCTCCTGTTCCCGTGCGAAAGCGGTGATGCCCTGCGTCAGCTTCCACAGGGTGGCCCCTCCGGTCACTCCGTCCTCCGGATTGTTGTTCATCAGTAATTTTTCCACTTCACGCCCTTCGCTCTTCAGCAGGCCGCCTTTCTGCACCAGTTGTTTGAGCTCCTTGTCGAAGTCCACATCTATTTCCGAAGCGCCCTGTATTTCGATGGCTTTCTGCATAAGTGTATCCTTGTTGTACAGTCCTTTGGTCAGGTCCGATACCGCCGATACGGTGGTCTGCGTGTCCAGCTCGTAGGTCTTCTGTGACAGTGCCAGTGAATCGGGCAGTCTTGCCCCCAGATGCACCTGCCGCATGACGGATTCACGTACCATCCCGTTCAGGCATGCCCCGTTGAGCAGGAACGAACGCATGTCCACGGATCCGTTGCCATAGTCGGAAGTGGAAAAGCGTGCCCCGGCAAAGATGATGACCGTCCCGTTCTTTCTGGTGGGAATCTCAATGGGTGTGGGCAGGATGGTCTCGCACCAGACCTTGGTGTCATTCATGTAGGCGTCCGATACGACCGCCCCCTGATTGGCCGCCTCCCGGATGAATGCGGTCAGGATATCCACCGAATTGAGCCGTCGGTACGAGTCGGACAGTACGCCCCGCACTTCCATGCCTACCGCCCGGATAAGTACCCGTGTGCGCGCGGTCCAGCCCGAATGTTCGTTAAGGATGGTGGCGCAAAGCTGTTTCTGCCATACATCGCCACCGGACAGTTCGCGCAGGTACTTGGCCGGCACCCCCATCTTCTCCGAAATCTGGCTGATGGCATTGCCGTGCAGACTGAAATTTCCCTCCGGCATGGTCATTTGCACCCGGTCCGACGCGCGGAATGAAATGACAGGCTGTTTCTCCTTGCCGCGCAGGTTCACCCCGATGGGGGCGATGAAGTCCTGCGCTATTTTTCCTTCGTCAAGCAGCCGTGCGATGGTCTCCATGACCCCCTGCCGTTTGCCTTCCACCATCCGTTGTACCTTGTTTACGACCACCTGGTTCAATCCCTGCTGTTTTTCTACCGATGCAGGATTCGGCATTACTGTTACTTCCATATTCTTGTTCTTTTAATTGATAAGTTTATTTCTTTATTCTCCATCCGTTCCTGTAATGGATGGTCCTGATTCCGGTCCGCACATACCCCTGATTCTTGTCATGCCTGTATTCGTACATGAGCAATGCATGGTTTATTGCGGGCAGCTCACCTTTCTCCCTCAGTTTGTCCAGACGCGGCTTTGCCGCCTCCAGACAGGAAAACTCGCCGAAGAAGCGGTTGCCCGTCATGTTGTAGAGTTCGATAAAATCATAATTTGTTCCCATGGCCTGTCTTGTTTTGGACGGGAGGTTCCATCCCGTATTTTTTCATGAAGCGGATATATTCCTTCTCACTGTATCCGGTCATTCCGAACAGTTCGTAGTAACCGTGTATGAAGGTCTTTTCCGTTCTCGCCTTGTGGGGACTGACGTTCTTGTGGCAGCAGACAATGTGCCTGACGAAGCGGTAACACTTGCACAAGTCCTCCCAGATGGTGTATTCCCTGTCCGTATGAGGTTCGTAATAGCCGCAGGAGAGGTTGATGCAGGATACGGACAGTCCCCTTGCCTTCAGAGTATGCACGTCCGTGCTCAGCCCGCTTGCCGGGTGATACCCGTATCTGCCGGGACTGACGGTCTCCAGGAATTCCTCCGAGCAGAGTTCCATCCCGTGGACTCTTGTAATGATGTCACCGTTGCCCTTGCGGTCACATCCGATGACGAAGCGGCAGTCCGCAAAGAAATCCATGTCGGCTTTCCGGCTGCCTATGCATCCGTTTTCTTCCTGTACGAAGAAAGCACATTTCATCGCCTTGAAACTTTCCAGGCACTTCAAACAGACCCAGATGCCGTTCTTGTCATCGGCACCGATTCCGGTCATCCGTCTGTGTTTATGGTCGTATCCGACAATCATCGATTCCGCGACAAGGTGGGCTGCATACGTGCCTGTCTTGCGGCGGTGCACTTCGTCCATGTGTGCCACGACACAGGGGTAGCTTTTCCGGTTGCCTTTGACCGCGTAGATGTTGCCATGCCTGTCTTTCCGGTAAGCGATTCCCATGCGTCTGAGCTCGTCCGTGATAAACCGGGCCATCCGCTTCTCCCCGCCTGAGGGAGAAGAGATGTTGTAAAGGGCCATTAATCTTTCCATATTCTGATATTTAAGAGATGAATAATTTCTGAATTTGCAGGTAGCTTTTGAATCCGGGTATGGGACGTCCCTTTTTGAACAGCGTGGAGGGATAGATTTTTCCCTTGTATTCCACCGGAGTCCCTTTCATGATCGTGCCGAAGGCCGTTTGTGTATAATAGAGGGGGTAACACACGTTGCAGTACAGTCTGTTGCTGTCCTCATGTATGCCTCCGCATTGTGGGCATACATACCTCAAGGCTGTTGCACACCCCTGTGTGTGCTGGCAGGAGGCGATCGCCGTACAGCCGTTGTGATTGGTCAGTTCCAGCCTGCTACCGTTCAGGTGGATGTAATGGAACGTATCCAGATAGGGAACCCCTTTTTTGTGCCACCGGAATGCCGGCACCTTCACCGACAGCCGGACATGCACTTCCGTGCCGGGTTCCTCTGCCATTCCGGGTATCTGGCTCATGCTGATGAAATCTTCCGGATGCGTATAGTCGTTGTATTTCTTCCGTAGGTTGATGCCGAGGCTTCCCGCCTGCTCCCTGATCAAATCCATGACAAAGGCATGTGACGTATAGATACGATCCAGTACGGAAACCTGTATGGCCGGCATTCCGGTTGTGTTCCACACGGCTTTCCTCCATACGACGGCCCTTCCGATCACGTTGTTCCCTTCGTCCCTCGCTACCAGGATGCCGGCACCCGCGAAGTTGGCGTAGAAATCCGCCGCATTGCGCGCCTTGTCTTCGTACCGCATACATGAATTGTGCAGGGTGGACGTGTCTCCGTCCGTAATGGAACTGTAGTTGGATTCCTGATAGGCGTCCAGGAAATCATTCATTCCCGTATGCAACCTGACGGAAACTTTGCTGTCGAGCGTGATGGCGCTGCGGAAATAACTGATCTCGCAGGATGTGTATTCCCGCAGGTTCTTGAACTGTTCGATGAAGGTGGATGGTTCCAGGTCTGTCCGGTTTTCAGGGAACCAGGGTGCCTGAGGGTTGTTCCTGTCCGGGAAATTGGGATGTTCCGGGTCCTTGTTGAAGGCGGTGAACACAATCCGGATTTTCCGGAAGGAACCGCAGTCCGTCCACTTCCGTTTGGTGGACAGGAAATTATAGGATCCGCGGATAATCTCCTGCGCCGGGCGGTTTTTCTTCAACTCGGACAGGATGTCCGCCGCGATCACACTTCCGTTTGCCGCCGCATGCGTCAGACGGGATTTCAGTTCGTTGCTTGCATAAAGTCTCATGATATTGTTTTTTTAGAAGTTAAACATGCGGGACGGGATACCGGGGCATCCTTCCGCTTTTGGAATTGTGCCATACGCTGTTTCAGGCTGGAAAGGGGGATGTTCCGGCTTGTCCGGTATTCGTCCTCGCTCATTTTCCGGATGGTGGGAATGCCGGTCGTCGTCAGGACAGGATTCACGAACCATCCGTCCTTGAAGTCCTCGGGGAGCAGGCTGTCATGCTGGATGACCTCGCCCACGCATCCGTGTATGAGCATGTTGCAGACGGTCATCAGGCAGCAGGTACGGCTGATGTCCTCCGCAACCAGGTAATTGCCCAGATTGCGTACGTGGTACGCCAGTAGCAGCCTTCCGCTTCCGCAAGTCGGGTCATTCATCCGTTTGCCGGTCGTTTTCTCATCCGTACCGGTACATTGTACCATCAGGTCACAGATGTGCACGGGGGTGAAGAACTGTCCGTGCGCCTGCTGCCCGCCCCGGGAAGAGAGGGCCATGAACAGGTCACCGAACGCGTCGAACCACTCACGGGTCTGCAATTCCCGCTGCATGAGCTGTATCCATCCGGCAAGCAGTTCCATGAAGAAACGGTTCTGCTGCCGTTTGTATTTCCAGTCCTTGACGGGCGGCGCACCGGGTGAGAACCCGTGGGTGACGTAACGCAGGAAATCGTTGAAGACGGACATCGGCTCGTATCCGTTCGAATATGCGAAATCGCAGATAAGCTTCTCAAGCGGACGTAACGCTTGCGGAGTGTTGTACTGTGCCATATTATTCTGATTTTTTATAGATGGTTACTGTATGCCCGTCATGGTCTGTCCGTATCCTGACGGGGGAAACACCAAGGAAAGAGAGGTGGGTTTCCGCTTTCAGCATGTTCCATTCCCATGCGGGGAGTTCCTTCCATTCCATCCGGTATCCCCATAGTATGAACAGGCCTTGGCGGAATCCGTCGAAAAGTCTTCCGTGCAGGATCCCGACCATCCGGTCCAGTTCTTCCTTGGAGTAGACAGTGAATGATTCGTTCCGGTAAATGAACGCGCCTGCCGGCTCAATGTCCTGCCGGCGTTCGATGAGGTATTTTGTCCATTCTTTTGTGGTGTACTCTCCGTACAAGGGTTCAGGTTCCGTATATTTCCATGCCCTGACGGATGTGTGGAACAGGACCGCGCCGTTCTCGTGTCTTCCGGTATGCCCCCATGTCCGGAACTGTTTGCCGCGTATGCCGTCCGGAAGTAATAATCCCGGGTCTGTCGTAACCCAAGGTCCTCCTTCCGTGTTATAACAGGTCCGTCCTTCTTTCTCATGGCAGAACGGCATCCGGGGAAGAAGGCAGAGCTGGGCTTCCCGGCCATCGCTTCTTTCAATGTGCGCCTGCGGATAGTAGTCGCCGCCACGGGTGGTATAAGTGACGGTGTCTCCGGCTACGGGTGCCGGGTTCTCTTCCCGCTCTTTCCGCATCCTGAAGATCAGCCGGTTCACTTTCTCCACATCGCGCTCCTCTATGGAACATGCGCATCCTTCACGCTCATTGAGCCGGACCAGGCTTTTCAGGTCATAAAAGTTACTGTATTCCATGTCATGACCGGTTTTGTTGGTACAATCCGACCTGGCGGGCAACCATGTCACAGAATTTCTGTCCGTTCTCCTTCTCGCTTCTGAAATAGGCGATCATGTCCCAGAGGTTCCGGTTGAAATAGCCGGTCCATTTCTCGTAGTAGTGGCTTCCGTCGACCTTCCCGAACGTTTCTTCAAAAAGCGCGGGAGTCAGTTCCTCATCCCCGTGATGGTTGTATTGCCACAGGGAGACAAGCAGCATTTGGTTGTAATCCAGTGTTTCCATATCTGTTCTTTTTTAGTGAGACATCTGCCTACACGGGTAGGCATTTTTATTTCTTGATGTCTTTCCTGCCTGTTTGCCGGGGATTGTGCAAGGCTTGGCGAAAGAAAATACCGGAGCGGAGCGAGGATGATTTTCTTTCAGCCAACCCAGCCCCTGCAAGGGGCCGCCTTGCGCAATCATCCCGGCAAACGGCTATCTTTACAGCAAGAAATGAAAAAGCGGACCTCAGCTTTTCAGTTCTGAAGTCCGCTTTCCGGTCATTTTGGAATTTCATGCTTTTCAGGTATGTATCTGCCATCCGTGGAACGGCTGCAATGTTACGGCGAACGATCTGTCAGGAATTCCGTGATAGAGCAGACCTCCCACGATACCAGTTTTTCCGTCGGGATAGCGTTGTGTGAAGCCGAACGAGTATGGGGCATGGTCATAACAGAGTGAAATCTCGCTGGGCCGGTCGGGATTTTCCTCCCAACTCTTCAACCGGTCCAGACATTTTTGGAGCGAGGTGTCGCCGATGGATTCGGCATAGCGCTTTACATTCTCGAAATGTTCCTCATTCAGGATTTTCATGACTTTTGCGTTTTATCTGTTAAACAATGAAGAAGCGGACTTCGGCTTTTCCGCTTTGAAGTCCGTTCTCCGGTCATTTGGGGATTTCATGCTTTCAAATGAAAGGCAAGGCGGTGTCTTCCAACATGGGGACCAGCATCCGGCACATCTCGTAAGCCGCCCTGTTGCGCCCGTCAATATGGCTCGGCTCACGTTTTGCCATACCGATGATGCATGCTTTCATCACTCTGAAGAAAGCCTGTTCCAATGTCTTGTGAAAATAGGGAAGGGTTTCGGCGAAACGTTCCGGATTGAACCCCATGTCATTCAACGCCTGTTCCAGTTTCCTGGCCGTCTTGTATTCACGGCTTTCCTCCAGTCGTTCCGGAATGTCGCCGAAACGGGCTGTATGCAACTGGCGTTCCAGCTCGGTAACGGTTACTGAAAGTAGTAGTTGGATGGCGGCGACATTGCCGATTCCGAATTTCTGACCGTCGGTTGTGTGGAACTCGATTATGTCCACAGTACCGTTTTCCTGCATTCTCTTGTAGTGGGCAAGATTCTCGCCCAACATTTTTGCTTTTTGATTGTCCATAATCTTATTTTTTGAATTGGTATCTGATTCGTTCTTGTGTAGTTGTTTTCAGTCAATCCAGAATGTGCCGCAATGCGGACATTTGGTTCCACATGGGAAACTGTTTATATAATAGGTGTTCCTGTGACGCTTATGGTTCATGTCTCCCAAGGTGCATCCGCCTTTCCGGAATCTTTTTTCATAAAGGGCTTCCTGTTTCTGATGCTCGCTCATGCGGCTTTTCCGCATGGTGGACTTCAACGGCTTCATTCCGGTTTTCCACCGGGTGGAATCACACCAGCTGTTCAGCATCCCGCAGATTTCATTGGCATAGGAATAATGCACTTGGGAGTCCGTAAAGAGGTTGTCCCTGCAAAACGGGAGGGTGATGTCCGTTGGCAGCCTGACATGGTATCCTGCACCGTTGCGGCTGTCCGCAATGGCAACGATGACATCTCCGTAGAACCGGATGCGCTTGAAATCATTTCCGGTATCTCCCGTGAGCAGTCTGGAGAATATGGCATTGAAATAGATGCGGAGCTCGCCTCCGTATGGGGCATTGGCCAGAAGCTCATGAAGCTCATCGGCAAACTGCCCTTTCTTCAGCTTGAGCACCCGCCTGATTTTACGGAGGGAGATGGCTTCGGACTCTTTGCGTGCGTTACTTCCGTACACGTATCCTTCTATCTCCACTCCCAGGGAATAGAACATGTTGGTGACGGCGGAGTTGTCTATCAGCTCATCTGCCGGGTCGATGCTGTTCCGTTCGTAAAGCAGGTCTTTTATGCCTTCTTTATTTCGGGCATATTCGTCGGCTTTTCCGTCCGCTTCCATGGCTTTCCTTATATCTGCAAGATACCCTTGCAGGTTGTCGTGCTCCTGTTCGGCATACCATTCCCAGACCTGTTCTTCCAATGGATGGAGGCTGTTCCGTCGGATGCACCGTTCCTGCAAGTCCTCATGGTTGTCCAGATTCTCATTGTAGTCCACATAGTAGAGGCTGACATATCGGGGGACATAGTCTTTCCAGGATTTCGGGGGCATATTCAGACTGCTTTCCGTCCGGTGACCACCTGATGATTGTGGATGGTTTTCTGTCAAAATTGTTGTGTTCATTTGTCTATTCGAATTATTGTCCGGCAAGGGTGTTGACTGTGCGCATTTGGGAAAGTTGCAGTTTCACCACCTTTATTTTTTCAATCAGTTCATTCTCTCTTCGGAATGACGGGGTACATTTTGTACGCCGCATCCCGGCTCCCCAGGGGATTTTGTCACACGCCTTTCTCAGGCGTGCCCTTTCGGTGTCCAGGGCGGACTCCAGACGTGCAAGTTTGCGTTGCAACGATTCTTCGGTCATTGTTTTCATGATTCCATCATTTTTTTGAGATATGACGACTGCCGTTATCGGGCTGTCGCCATACCGGGTTGATTATTCAATTTACATTTCCGCCTTTTCTCTTCTGATATTGCGTAAGGCGTATAGCAGGTACAGGAACAAGTCCCTGTCATAAATCCGGAAGAAGAACGGCTCTTGCGTTTCCTTGACCGTTCCGGTAAATGATACGGACTCCCGGTTCATGGGAAACTGGAGAAGTTTTCCGTTTGCCAGCAGGGTGTGCCTTCGTTTTTTTGCCTCTTCCAGAAATATTTCCATATCATCCCGCCTCTTGTGTGCGGAGAAATAGAGGAAATGATGGCGGCGCAGGCTGAGCAGGATTTCCGCCATGTTTTTTCTTGCGTTTCGGATATCCGGCTCCTCATCCGGGTTGGTGACCAGGTTGCAGATGAATTTTTTCTCTCCGTCCGTATCAGTGAAGAAATAGGGTGTGAGAAGATACTGCCTGTTTGTTTTGCCGGTAATGGCACAGGCCGGCCCTTTGGTGACACCGCCTCTGAAAGTGAGGCTCCGGTAATGTCCCTCCATCTGCCTTTCCAGTTCTTTTCTGGGTGTGGTGACGGAGCGCAGTCCGGTGAAATAACGTCCTTCCACATGAAAACAGAATGTGTACAGGTCTCTGAAGCAGGGCTCGCCGATGAAAAAGAAATTTCTGGTATGTCGGACGGGCGGCAGCATATCCATGTTCTCATAGTATTGGCTTTCTGTTATTTCCTTGAACGGAAGGCACTTGGATTTCAAGTGGATACGGAACATCTTGTCTGCCGTGTTCCTTGAGACGGTGACAAGCCGGGGATTGTCCTCTCCGGCTCTCAGCTCTTCCAGCGTCTTGTGGGTATAATCGCAGTGTATGCCGTCCGACATGGAGGTGAGGAAACTCCCGTCGAAACGGTACGGGTCGATGACGAATCCGGGTCTTGCATTTTTCATGGCTCAGATGTTTTGAAGGTTCAACACTCTCTTGGCGGCACTGAGGGCATTGGAGGTAAGCTGCCGTTGCCATGCCTTGTTTTTGGGTGACCAGCGGAATCCGGCGGATTTCAGTTCCTTGCGTCTGCTGTCTTCGGGAATTCTGTCAAACAGGATTTGAAGGCGGTCTTCCCCATAGTTCCATACAAGTGTTCCGCCCTCGAACGGCACTTCCTTGCTTTCCTGACTTTGCACCGCTTTCAACTTTTCGCGCATCCGTTCCGCAAGTTCTGGCAATTGGAAGAATTTGTTTCTTTGGGTGATGACGGGTTTCTTCACCCTTGCGTTATATTCGGAAATGAAGTCCACCGCTCTGCGGACGATTTCCACTTCCCCGTGATTGGCAAGGGTGGAGACCTTGTTCAGGATGCTGCTGACGAACAGGGCACGGCTGTAGCCCCGGCATTGTCCGGTATCAATCCCGTGGATGGTGTCGGCGCTGCTCCTGATGTCGCGTTTGAGCGTCTGCCATGCCTTTTCCCGCTTCTCTTCCTCCGGTCTGGCGGTTTCCTGTTTCCGTTTGACGGATGCAAGGACCTTTTGCCGCCAATCGCGGAATTCCTCGTAGCGGTTCCGGTAGCTTTTGTTCATTTTTTCCTGCCTGCGGTAATCAAATCCGCCCCGTCCCGTCACCATCGGGTTGGCGCAACGCGAGAGGGCCGAGAGCTGGGCGGACAGCTTTTGCCGGTAGGCGGTGATATAAGTTTCCCGTTCCCCTTCCGGCATGAGTTGCAGGTCATTGTGCAGCTCCTCCCCGTAAACCATGATGTCCGTTTCTCCGCGAATCTCCGGATCGAAGGAACTCCAGGCGTATGCGTCGCAGGCCTGTTTCCACATATCCTCCAGATAGCCCGGATGTTTGAATGCTATGGCTTCCCAGTCTTTGAAGTCGCTGGAATGCAATTCATTCCGGTCTTCCGGATTTCCGTACAGATGTACAAAGTGGTGCATTCCGTGATGCTCCTTTCTGAAATGGAACGGTACGGGAGGATAGTCCGTACCCTTTTCCCGGACCATCGTGACCCGGTGTGCGTTCTTTACGGTAAGGTCCGTTACTTGTTCTTCCCGGACCTTTGTTGCTGTCGTTTCAGTCATAACCATTGCTTTTTTGATGTCAGCTGTAAATCATTTCGTCCAGTTCTTCGTCCGGCAGTGTGCGGATTTCCTTTTCCGTGCAATAGTAGGCTATGCTCTCGTCCAGCTCGAAAGCTGCCGGGTCGAGGCTTTTGATGCCATCCAGCAGTTCCTGTTCCAGCCTTTCTACGGAAACCGTATAGTTCCCGTCTTTGCCTTGTACTTCCCGTGCCGGATAACTCTTTTCCCGATAGACCAGTGTGGTGATTGCAGGATTCGTATTTTCCTGTCCTGTTCGTACTTTGGTTACTGTCATCTTGTTCATACTTCTACTGTTTTAAAGTTAGACATGACCGGCTCCGTGGAGCCAGTATTTCGGTTTCTTACTTGCCGGGCAGCCCTTTGCCTTGATTGTGCAAGGCTTGGCAAAAGAAAATACCGGAGCGAAGCGAGGATGATTTTCTTTTAGCCAACCAGCCCCTGAAAGGGGCCGCCTTGCGCAATCAGAGAGGCAAAGGGTTATCTTTGCGGGTAAGAAAATGAAAGAATGGCAGGTGTTTATGGATTTTCGGATACAAAAAAAGCCATCCTTGCGGGGACGGCTTTAATGGTGTGTTGTACGTCTATTGCGCCATACGTTCCTTTACATTGTTCATGGCTTCTTTCAGGCTGCTGTTCATGACCCGTGCGTAATGTTGGGTCATGCGTGTGGAGGCATGCCCGAGCATGACGGACACATCCTGCAAGGGAACGTTGTTGGCGAGCGTGACGGTGGTTCCGAAAGTATGGCGGGCCACATGCGTGGTCAGATTTTTCTTTATGCCGCAGAAATCGGCGATTTCCTTGAGGTAGCTGTTCATTTTCTGGTTGCATAAGACAGGCAGGCAGCATCCTTTCTTTATGCAGACCGGGTGTTCCCTGTATTTTTCCAATATGGCCAGGGGAACGGGCAGCAGCGGGATGTTGCTGATGGAAGACGCTTTTCTGCGGCGCTCCAGCTTGACCCTTCCTTTCCTTATCCACCAGTCCCCGAGATTGTCCTGCACCAGATTCTCATTGTTCAGGCCGGCTACATCGGAGAATGCCAGGCCGGTGAAGCAGGCAAAGACAAAGACATCCCTGACCAGTTCAAGCCGGGGAACCGTGAATTTTTTCTTTATGACGGTCTGTAGCTCGTCGTAGGTCAGGAATACCGGATCGGTCTCGTCCTGCTCCATCTTATAACCGTAAAAGGGATTCTTACGCATCCATTCCTTTGCCAATGCCATATTGGTGAATTTCTTGAAGCATTTCATGTAGCGGACTATCGTGTTCCGGCACAAGCCTCCTTCCGTTTTCAGGTAGATGTCGAACGCATGGATGAACTCCGGTGTCAATTCGTGGAAGGTGATGTCCTCCTTGCCATAATAGGAGGGGATAAGCTGCCGCAATTTCTTCACCACATTCTTATATCGGTTAATGGTGACAGGGGAATAGTCTATATTCACCAGGCTTTCCATTTCCTCGATGCCTTCCTGCATGGTGCCGAGCAGCGTACGCATTCCGGTATCTTTTCCGAAAACTCGTTTCAGGATCAGTTTCGGGGTAATCAGGGCCTGTTCCAATACCAGTTCCTTGTGTTTCTCAAGGGCACGGGCATGTAATTCCGCAATATAGGTGTTCAATGCGACGGATGCCCTGTCCCTGCCTTTGCTGCATCCTTTGGCCGCGTTCCATAAGTTCAGAGGCACGCTTCTTTGGATACGTGCGTCGTCATAGTCTCCGTTGATGGTTATCCGCATCAGTACGGGCGCCTCACCGTTTTTCAACAATTTCGTTTTGAGCACGAAAAAAAGAATGTTCATTGTTCCTTGTTTCATCACTTTTGTTTTTTAGAAGTGTTACATCCAATTGTTTCGTCAAAACCGGATGGCATGAGGAGGTGAGACGAAGTGTTAAATTCGGTGGCTTTTTTGAGCGGCTTGTGGAAAAACCATAGAAAAGCCATAAAAATCCCATTTTCCCAGGTTCGAATTGCCTTTGGTATCCCGGGTTCGATTCCTTTTTTTCATTCTGATGGGACATTCCGTAGTTTTAAACTTCTTTCACAATTTCAAGCTCATTCGGCCATGTGTGCAAAATTACTTTTTTACACCGGAGATTGATGTTGACAAATGGTTGAAAAACAATGAAATATGGTGCGTGTTTATGGCTTTTTTCAAAGCCTTAAAAAAAGCCACTGAATTGGCAAAATCCAACTTCACAAATATGTAATGAAATGCGTAACGAGGGTAAAAAAAGAACCCTTGAACTATCTCTAATTCAAGGGTTTTCTAAAAGTGAAAGTTTTTTTGGTGGTGCCACCAGGAATCGAACCGGGGACACAAGGATTTTCAGTCCTTTGC
>OWIJ01000165.1_pt1 | contig 54408 bp, 73 predicted proteins | sample 1732821 | NCBI WGS metagenome assembly OWIJ01 (sample SAMN05065759, study PRJEB22554) | human gut metagenome | biome: ENVO:2100002; feature: ENVO:00000062; material: ENVO:00002003 | host: Homo sapiens | place: USA | reverse complement strand
AGGTGCTAGCGCCTTCGCGGGCGTGCTGGTTCGAGTCCAGTCCCGGGCACCAGACATACTTGTCATATCCCGTTAAGCCTCGTTTTTACGGGATTTTTTGTTGTCCGTTTTGGCATATCTCGTTATATTCAGGTTTAGATAACGGAAATTTAACGGAAACGCTAACGGAAATTCTCGAGGCGGATATGGCAGGAATAAGAAAAACTCTCTGCGGTACGTATGAAGTTTATGGCTATAGACTTCAGGCGGACGGAAACAAACAGCGATTCTCCAAAACATTTAAAACTCGAGCTGAGGCAAAACGCTTTGCGGCAGAGTTGGACATTAGCGCCGAAGAACGCTCTTCTTCGATTACTCTGGCCGCGCTGATTGACGAATACATCAGCGAAGTCACTTCACAGAAACGCTCCAAACGTACAGAAGAAATCCGACTGAGACGCCTCCAGAGAGATAAACTGGCGGCTAAAACTCTATCTTCTTTTACAAACAGAACGATTGAGAACTACATTGAACGTCGCCTCAGCGAACGTGCCAAAAACCGAGACAACTATATTTCACCGTCCACTGTTAATAGAGAGCTGACAATTCTCTCTGACGTTTTTCAATTTGCTATTAAAAACGAACTCACAGATGTGAATCCTTGCCGGGGTGTGGAGAAACCACGGGAGCCAGAGCACCGCGAGAGAGTTGCTTCAGACGAGGATATAGAGAAACTTTTGCAGGCTAGCGGTTGGGACGGCCACACAGTGCCAAAGAACAAAATGCAACTTGCGGTAGCAGCCTTCCTTTTTAGTTGTCAAACAGGAATGCGAGCAGGGGAGCTTTTAAAGATTGAATATTCTTGGTTAGGTGACAATGTGCTACATGTGCCGGCGGAGGCTACAAAAACATTGTCAAGAAGAGACGTGGCCTTGTCTGCAAGAGCTCGGGAAATTCTTAAATTAGTTATGGAGCTCGAGTATGAACCACGGATTTTTGGCGGACTTAACGATCACAACAGAGATACGTTATTCCGAAAAGTTCGGGATAGAGCCGGCCTTGGACCTGAATATGATTCTCAAAACCGACTAATCAAAGAAGGGCTGAATTTTCATGACGGCCGCGCAACTTTTGCGACTTGGGCCGCCAGCCCTGATCCAGAAACAGGGGCGCCCCGTTTAGATGTCCTGGCGCTTGCTAGACAAACGGGGCACAAAGATTTAAAGATGCTCCAGAGATACTACAGAGCGAGCGCAGAAGAAATTGCTAAGCGGCTGAAATAGCGAGCTTGGCTCGGGCGTGTCTTTTGCTTTCCATGTAATCGTCAATGTCTTTTGTGTACCAACGATCGCGCCCGTTCTCGGAGAATGCGTCAGGCTTAGGGAACTTCGGATCCTTCATTACTTCACGGGCGGCAGAAGAGCCAGGAGCAAAACCGATCCTAACCTCTACTTCTGGACGAGAGAGTGTGAGCTTTGTTGTTTTCTGAATCAGCTTTTCAGCGATCTGGCTGGAGACTTTATCTGCCACCATGCTGGACAATTTGTCATAGTCAATGTCATTCATAGCTAGATACCTTTACTCCGTTATACGCACCATCCGGGCGCGTCATTAGATTCTTTGTTTTGTTCCAGAATTTGATGATTAGTTTTGGGCTGTCTTTAACAATTTCCTCCATTACCGGGAGAAAGAAAGTGACAGCCTCCTGAATCGTTTTGAGTTCTTCTCCGGTCGGAACGTAGAACTTAGCTTTGTTCTTGTATGTCCGGAGATATAACGATGTCAGGCTATCTGAGAGAGCACACTGCAGCTCATTGGAAGAAATCAGATCTTCCTCACTCAAACGATCCTCTCCCAATTCACTAAAGGTCACGCCTGTCAGGTTACTGAAATCGGCCAGAGCTCTCATATCATCTCGATCAAACGTGCCATTAGGCAATTTAAGTTCAACTGAGAATCCGACATTCGTCATCGTGTCGATAATCACATCAATTCGCTCCTCAGAAATGCGCGGAATCTCAATCTTTCGACACGTGAATTTCTTCCGAGGTTTCTTGTTCCTGGGCATTGTCAGAACCTCACGCGGTCATTGATGATCATGTCAGCAAACTCGACGTAGTAATCACAGTCAGGACGAGCGAATCTCACATGAAAACGAAGCGTGTACTTTTTTCTTGACTCATCAGTGATACCTAGCGTTTTGAAAAACAACCAGTAGATGTGCTGTAATTTTTTCTCCGAGTACGGTGCCGTTGTGTCAGCGTGGATGACGATAGTTTTCGCCCAGTCGGGGATTTGAATATTTTCGGTTGTTTGCTTCAGGCTGATTCTAGTAATGTTCATTTTCTTCTTCCTTGATTCTTGATAACTGGCGGTCGGCTTTTTCGTTCATTAGCCGAGTGATTTTTTCGTCATATTTCGGGGACTCAAGCAACAGATATTCCATTTGCCGAGACACTAAGAGAACGTCAGCTATTTCTTCGTCCGTTTTTTCCATAGCCTCAGCTCGTTTTTGAGCGATTGATTCGCCGCCTTCACCGTTCTCTTGTTGAATCATGAGACCGACGTTCTTCAAAGTAGCAGCAGCCAGTTCTGCGCCTTCTTCGGCCAGTTTGATGGCCTGAAGGTCCATGCCGTAATGGTTCGCAATAGCTTGTAGCTTTTCTTGTAAATTCATTTGATGAGTCCTTGTTTTCTAAGCCGTTCTCTGACTTCCCGTTTGATCTTTTCTGATCGTTCGCGCCTTGCCTGTCGTTCTTCCGGTGTTAACGTCAATTCCTTGTAAGCATTGGTGATGGCCTTAGCGGCTGCTTCTCTTGTGATGGGGATTGGTTTCCCGTCGTCTGAGTAGCCTGTAGAGTGAATAAATGGACGCCAGGGATAGTCGTAGCATTCATCCATGTAGACATCAGAGGCTTCGCAAAAATAGGAGTTGAATGTCTGAGCCCAACATGCCATAGGAGGGCTCCAGTAGTTTCTGAACTCAACCCTGATTCGATACTTCCCGACCACCTGTTGGAAGACGGCTTCTGTAAATTCCATTGGTTCTGTCATTGTTTTATCCATAAAAAAAGAGCACCCGGGAAACGGATGCTCTGAGTTTTGATTTGTTCATTTAGTGCGGAACTTCGATAAGGATTGAATCGAAAGGAAGAGACATCTGAACGTCTTTTTGATACTCGTCCATTTTTAAAAGCATCACTTTCTTTTCATCTTTCCATTTGGCGAGAGAAGAGGCGCAGAAACTAATCTGCCGTTTTCGTTCGTCGAACTTTGCCTCCAGTCGTAGGGCCTTTTGGTACGTCGACAGGTTGATGTTCTGTAAAGCCTTTACCGCTGCTTCGAAGGCTTGAGCAAATCTGATTTGATATCGTTCTGCTCTTTTTCCGGACAACTTCATCGCCAGAATGTTGAAGCCCGTTTGATTCATTCTGAAAGCTGGGGACTCAATAAAGACATCTGGATTTTTGGGATGTGGACGGCTTGTGGTTGTCTCCTGAAAATATAGGAGACATAAAAGCTCCGAATTTCGAGCGATCAGGCCTCTAATAATCTGGAGCAAATTGTCATGACGGTATCCAAAATAATCCGCCACGACAGTTGACAGGACGGTGGGAACGCCATCAATAATTTCTAACGTCGGTGGCGGAAGAGTCGTCAATTCATTCATCTTTTGGTTCCTTTGTTAAAGTGATCTCACTTATTGGTGTGTGTCTCTGGAAACATTTTCTGTAGGAAGAAGTTTTTAATTTTTTGCAGTTCAATGATTTGGTTCTCTATGCGCTCTTGGTTCTCATCCATTGCCTGCATGGATTTATCAAGCAGATAAATAACCCGGTCATCAGTAGGAATTTTGATTTTCATCCGTCCAATGTCTTCAAAAGCGATATTGATAGTCTGCAGATAACGGCTTAGGAAGTTGGGCAAGCTGTACTCGATGACAGAGAACAAAAAATATGGCGGATAGTTTTTTGAATTCACACAAACATACCGCCCATCTACTAGAGAATTAGTTTTTAAAATTTTGACTTCGCAATTGTTTCTGCTTACTCCGGAAATCGGAATCAAAATAGTTCCAGCTGAGTAGAGTTGTCCTTTTTTTGATCTTTCGATCGTGGCGCACTCCGAGAGCGGCCTAATAATTGTCTCTCCCACTTATTAATCTCCATCGCTTCGTCATAACTAAAGCCAGTCAGTTCTGTTATCTGTCGAAGAAGTTCTTTCTCTGTCTGTTTTATTTCGTTGTCTATCTGAACCAGTTCCCGCACAGAGTTTGCAAAGTCGACTGGTTCCTCTTTCTCCAATCTGTCAACGTATCTGGGAATATTGAGATTGAAATCGTTTTCCTCCAGTTCGTTTCTGGAAACCAGTTTCGAAAAGCCCTGGATTGAATTCCTGCAGCGGATTACATCAATGACGAGCTGAACATGCTCATCAAGCATTTCATTCTGCTTTGACCGTTTTTTGTAGGACTGAGAAGCGTCAATAAATAAGGTTCCACTGTTGTTTTGTTTGCTCAGCCCCAACAAGCAAACAGGAATAGAGGTGTTCAAGAAAAGTTTGTCCGGAAGACCGACCACGTACTCCAGAAACCCAGCTCGGATCAAATTCTCTCTGATAGTCTTTTCTCCGTTTCCTCTGAATAAAACTCCATGGGGAAGAACGGCTATCAATTTCGCGGCATCACGCAAATGATGTAGGCCATGTAGCACAAATTGAAAGTCCGCATAGGATTTTGGAGCAAGACCGAAAGCCTTGTTCTCTTCGCTTTTTACTGGAGTCCATTTCACGGAGTATGGCGGATTCATCACTACGAAATCAAATGTCCGGAACTCTGGCTCATCGGAGGAGACGCTGATAGTGGAAAATCGTTCCCCTTTGCTGAGCCGATAAACCGCTTTTAATTCTTTAGTTAAAACATCTAAATGAAGAACTTCGGCATCTGCATTCCGGATAGCCAGATTTGTAAGGAGGAAGGGAATAGCACGGTCACTAAGTTCCTCGGCGTGTAAGAACGCGTCTGGGAACCTGTTCAGAATCTGTATAAGTAAGGTTCCTGTCCCGCTGCATATATCAGCAACCGACCCGGAATCCGTCATCTGAGAGGCGATAATCTGGGCGATAGAGTCAGGTGTGAAATCCTGTTTGAACTTATCTCTATCTCCATGTTCGGATTGAAACAGGTCTCTCAGGAAGTCGATTTTCAAATCTACGTTGTTAGAAACGAGATATTCAAAAAAATGATTCTTCTCGCTCGGATTTAGGACCGTCTGTTTGAGACGATCAACTATTTTGTACGCCTCAGAACATTCAAAAAACGATCCAAAAAGTTTGGCAATTTCCATAAAAATAAAGCCGCTCAATTTGCGGCTGCTTTTATTTCGGTTGGGTAGTTGCACGCTGATTTCGTACAACTCTCGGAATAAGTTTTATTACCGGCGCCGGCGAAATCCTTCCGGAGAAGCTATTGGCATAAAGGCAAAAATTGACTTTTCCCAAAGACGCCAGGTTCTTCCTTCGAAGAAATCCACGTCATAAAAATTGAATCCCTCATCCATGTATCTGAATATGCAGATTTGATCCGGCTTCGGCTTGAATTCTGGATAACTGAACCATCGCTCTTCAGGAAGGTATTCGTTTTCGATGTCATCGAACAAAGAAGGAGTTTGGTTGTTGCGGTCTTCCCAATATCTTTCATCCGGCGTCTGAGGATATTCGCTAAATTTGACCGGCAGGAAGCGGAAGAAATGGGTTGTATATGAAGATCTTGGGATCGGCTCCAGCACTGAGTAATACGTGATATCTACCAGATCTTCAAATTTCGGGGACCGCTTGATGGACATAACAATGCGATGTTCGGGAATTGAGCCTCCTGGGTAATTCTTCCAGCGGTCAACATAACTGATATCTGTCATTTTTAAAGGCCTGCAAAAAGAGGTTCGTTCCGGATGTCCATTAAAGCCTCCAGTGCTTTTCGTTCTCGCTCAGCTTTCTCAGCTGCTCTCTTTTGACACCTGACCCTAAATTCTTCTGCAGAAAAATTCTTCTCGTTTGCACGGAATTGCTTGATCTCTTCGCAGAACTTTTTGTCTTCTTCAGACAACTCTGTCGGAACACCTAGGCTGAGTAAATACCGAACTGCCTCTCCTGGAGTCATTAGGTCGGTAAACTCTTCAATTCTTTTGTTTAGTTCAGCCTCATCAACCTGAGATTTCCCGGCGAAATATTCGGGCCGTTGTTGTAGTTCTTTCTTCTCAAATTCATCAGCAAACAGCGGGGCTGTCTTTTCAATCCTCGTTTGCATCCTCTTTCTTCTCATGGATGCTCGTTTCTCTTCGTCCATCTTTCTTTTTGGTTTTGGATGCTCGAAGTAGATACCGATTGCCCATGCGTTGATTCCCCAGTTCGAAGCTATGATCCAAGGAAGCGTCAACTCTTCTTCGAAAGGACTGCTGCATAAAATCTTCGGAAGGCCCGCAGGTCGCGGTTTATATGGATTCCTCCAGGTTATCGTGTACCTCAGATCAGAAACACTTTGATCTCTCATGTTGCTATCCAATAAAAAGGCCCTCCGAAGAGGGCTCATTGCTGTTTATCCTTTAGGTCCAGTTCTATGTCGTGCTGTTTTAAAACCTTTCTTAAATACTCGTTTTCTTCAGTCAGAGCATTAGTCGTTGACACCAGTAATCGGTTTTGTTTGGTCAGCTTGTCATTGTTTTGGCGTATTTCCTCATTTTGCTGGCAGATTGCTTTAATCGTCTCAGTTGAGTTCAAAGATCCTTTTGAGATTTCATTGACTAATTCACTTAACCGGCGATTGGAATCATTAATCACTTCGATCTGTTTCATGTTGACTTTGAAACTTCGATGGCTGCTAATGGAATCGTTAATTTGAGAGTAGAAAATTAAACACATTGCAGCCAGAATTATCCCGATAATCCAGTATTCATTTTTCATGATTGAAAACCTAAAAAAATCGACACGTTTTTTGGATGTGTCGATGGTGTAAAGATAACTACTTAATTAACTCGATTTTTCTTCAGCTCGACCTATAGCTATGTCAATAGCTTTTTTAATCGTTTCCCAAGCGCTGATGTCTATTCCGATTTCAGTAATCTTTTCACGCTGTAGGCCATTAAAGTTGAGAATTACTTGATTCTTTTTAATGCCTATACCGAGGTCGGCGATGGCAGCACTTCCTTGGCTTTTTCCGAAAACGTCATAGTTTATGACGTAGGCGAAGAAGTTTATTTTTGGGAATTTGTTCACCATTTTTGCTCCTTTATATGCATGCCTTCATTGCTGCATATGTTTCTGTTGTCCTAACTGACTTTGGCATGACACATGCAATAACCCGTTCACCGGACCCTGCAGAAAAAGTAGCCTTTAATGGTGTGCCTTTTTTATTTGGTCTATGAAAAATCGGACAGACCTCAAACGCGGCTTCTAATTCTTCAATAATTTTTATACATTTTGATTGGTAGAACCCGAACTGTCCCGGTTTTTTAAGGCTTTCATTCGGTGGAATTACTTTTGAGTAGTCCGGATAGGTTCCTTGCAGGGGTGTAAAAGGAAATGAAAAATCATCCACAGATATTTCCGTGTTGGAAAATCTTATTGTGTTTCTAGTCTTAGTTTTTGCGACTTGATCAACGACATTGCGAGGAATTAACACACTTCCTGTGCCATTCAAACCATGTGCACATTTAACGGCTATGATCATAAAAGCATTGCAAGCCACTATCTCAGTTTTATCAAAATCAACGAAAAGGCAGTTGAGTTTGTAAGGAATATCGTTTCTGGGCATTACTGAGAGAAGAACTTTAAGTTGTCGTTTATTCATTGAATAACCTTTTATTTAAACATTACGCGGGTTGCTTTAATGGCTCCACGAGTTTTCTTTTTGCATGGGTAATACAGCCCTGGATATCCTTCTGGGTTGTTCCGACTCGGGACAAATTTCCAATACTCGTGCAACCCGTCCTCAATGTCCGATAGCTCTATAGTTTCATCAAAGAAATCCTCAAGAGCTTTAATTGCTTCTTCAATGTTCAGCCATCCATAAAGAAGGGTTTCACCATCTTCGCTGAAAATGACATCACCTGTCTGAACGTTTTTGGACATATTGTCTCCAATAAAAAAGCCCATCAAATGGGCTTTTTTGCTTCAAGTTGGTTGTAGGCATCTTGCATATATTCAAGCGAAGCGCCGTATTCTTCTCGCCAATAGGTGTCATCTTTGTTTTCCCTGATACTCTTTTCTAAATCAAGGATTAAATCTTCAACAAAATCCAGAATGTAGAAGTGGACTTCATCTGGAACGTAAACGAAAGACTCCTCTTTTGTTTCGTTTTCGTGGTAGTCAATACATTTACCCATCCAATTCTCAAGAAAACGCAATACTCCCTGACCAACAAGAAAAAATTGAGGCTCTGTGATATTTGGACTGTCGATATAGTCAGAGAACGCAGCCTTTAGGTTGTTCAAATCCTGCTTTTTGTATAGGAAATCACTCACGTTCTTTCTCCACCGTAAACCCCAACATCTCTCGAAGTCTCTTCCATTCGCTTTCAGGGAAGTCTTTGAACTCCTTGTACTTACCGGAACTCAATGAAACTATTAAGACGTTTTCGTCGTGGTCCCAAAAGATGCACGCAATCTGATCTGTGTTGAAAATGCAGTCTCGTATCAATAGACGGTTCATTTGTCTTCATCCTTTGACTTTTGAATTAAGAAGGCCAAGCGATCAATCATCGGAGTTGGGTCGATCAGTTCGCAGGAGCGTCCTGAGATGTTCCAACGACCTCGCCATCTTCGATGTCTTTGAAATCCTCGACGGTGACGGCGTTGATGTCGATCACGTCCTCAGGCTTAACTTCCTCTCCGGCCTCTCGTTTGGCGTCTACATTCGTAATCTGCAGGGCCTCAATCGAAACAGGCAAATATTTAAAGAGGCGTCTGATCACGGTCTTTTTGGCCATCTCTTCAAAGTAGTTGTTCCAGATGTTTTTGGACTTCGCTTTTGCTTTGACGGCTTCAACTTCAGCTCGGCTCATTACTTCGAACTGATAGCCGCCACCGCGCAGAGTTGCGACTGCGTAGACGAAAGTGATGGGCTTTTTAACGCGGTCAGCTTCACAGCTCGGTACGTGATGAATGTCCGGATGTAAACCAAGCTGATAATTAAATTCGTCTCCTTCGCGAACGGCATAAGCATTCAGAGAAAGAACTTGGCCGGAGCGGCGGGCCAAATCAATCATGCCGCGGTAACCAAGAATTAACTGGCACTGATTACCATACGGAACAAGGTATGCTTGACCGAGCGCAGATCCGGGTTCAAGGCCGAGTTGAGCAGACTGCATCACGGCACCCAAAAACGAGGCCGGGGTTGTATTGAGCAGAGCCGGCGTCTTCCTGACTTCGGTCGCGGCAATTCTTGCCATACGGTCAGCGCTCAGATGTTTGGGAACGGCTAAGGCGAGTTGTTTCTTGAACTGATCGGACAGAACTTGCTGAACGATTGCCGGGGCTTTCGTTTTCGGTTTTGCTACTGGTGCAGAGGCGGCGCCGACTGCTGCGGCGAGTTGGTCAGTTGTAGACATAATTATTCCTTTTTTTTGCGAGTGAGTTTTGGATTAAGCGCAAACGCGCATTACACGAGTTGAGGATTCCTTGAGGTAGTCGTAGTAGTCATCAAGATGGTCTTCCCGGAAGGAATCCGAATCAAAGCGTTTGGAGGTTTGAGTTTTGTAGGTGAGGACTTTCTTGCCATCAAGCGTGAGAATCTCGTTGTCCTTCATGCTTATTGCAATCTTGGTTTTGAGCGCGTCCTGCTGTTTTTTGAGTTCCTTAATTTCACCAGCAATACGTGCATACTCACCATAATCAATAGCAAGCTCACCCTGAGCCTCCACAGCTTTTCCGTTACTTTTTCCATATAGCTGAAGTACGTCATCAATGTTGATTGGATCGGGCGGGATTTTCTTCAGAACGTTTTCGTTCCAGAAGCGGGAGCACTTTTCTTTGATGACTTGGAACACGTCCGGGCGGGCATCCACCCAGTACATCCGGAAGTCCGATCCTCCAATCAGAACCGCGAGATACATTCCTTTGAGCTTCAGAATGCCGCAGTACCACTGAAGTTGCGTCTCATAATAAAGTGGGATCACATGCTCTGTTCTGAGGTTGTTCTGTTTGATCTCGAGCTCTTGACTTGGACCCCAAAGGTCAGCGGTAAAAGCGTTTGCCGTCTTAGCTTCAAAAGCGACATCGGTATTGATGATCCTCTCAACACCCGTGATGTCGGCATACTTCTCAATTTCTTCAATCTTCAGCAGCGGCCGAACTTTTCCGGCAATCTCAGGATTGATGATTGCTCGGTCAATGTTTGCAATCGCCCAAGGAGTTTCCGGATCGGCGAACTGGTGAGAAACCTTCTGAACTTTCTTACCGGTGCGCAGCTGAAATTCTTTTGCGACCGTGTCTTCAAGTACGGTTCCCCAGTAAGCAGGCTCGGACATTTTTTTATCTTCAGAAAGTCCGAGTTTATCGTTCCAAACGTCGAGCGGCGTCTTCCAAGGATTCAGCCCGAGGACGGCTGCCACATCGGAGCCGCCGATACCTGTACGGCGCCCCTTTAACCAAGCGGCTCTTCGTTCGTTAGTCATTTTTTCGGATTCCTATCAATAAAAAAATCTGTAAATAGTGCTGAAAAAGGGGTCTGCGGGAGGATTGGTGTTTTATTGTTTCTCAGGGCTAATTCTTCTTCGCGTCTTTTGCGATACCATTCTTTGCTCTGCGCAACCCTCTTTTCTTTGTTTTTTGCGTAGTACTCGCGCTTCACTTCTCGGTTGCGCTGTTTTTTACGCTCTGCGTCAGTAATTACTGCCATTCGTTTTCCTCCAGATACTCGTCGAAGATCAGCTCGATTTCAGGATGTCTTTCGTCCTCTCCCGCCTCAGCCAGTTGATTGATCCGTTCGTCGCAGTAACGCGGGATGTAATCCTCAAAAAATTTTTCAAGAAGTCGCTCATACTCTGCTTCGCGTTTTTCTTCTTGCCAGCTCAGTTGCCACAAATCTCCTGGGCCTGGACACGTGCGATGCGTTATGGACATATTCCGAAATATTGCTGAATCTCTGCTGCATGGCACGCCACGGCAAAGAGTGTTGCGAAAAGGACAAAGGCCATCAGGAGCAACATGACGCTATCGCCGTCCGATGTTTTTGCTGAGAGTAGTTTTTTCATACGGCCTCCAAAAAAAATCCCCGCCGATCTAAAAGGAGAAGTGAAAAATCGGCGGGGTCCCTGAAAATGGTTTTTTTATTTGACGTCTGGGAACATCACATCAATGACATCAAGACATTTGTCAGAGAAAATGTTCTGACTGTGTTCTTTGAACAGGGCTTTTACTTCAGGTTGCGCACGGTCCATCGGAACCACTCGATCAAGATCAAGAGTGACGTGTTTCTGACCTGTTAGAAGGGCTTGGACAACGGCCCTCTCTGCGTATCTGAGAGCATCATTCAGGTCAATAGTTGAACCTCGATCATCAATGATGTCCTGGATGCAATCATTGAGGATCTGCGCTCCCTCGCCTGGCGATAACTTCATGTTTGCTCCTTAATATGTGAAAAAGACCACATTCATAAGCTCCCATAAGCGCTGAACTGGAACTAACAGTTATTGGTAAAAGCCCGAGGAGCTTTTAAAGATGGTCTGAAGATGTCAGTCTTTCCGGACTGTCAGGGTTTTAAAGATCCAGGCTGGATTCGTTTTCATCAAACGATGGCCGGATGTATTCGACTTGCGGAAGGAACTTAGTCATAACTTCGGAAATCACTTCCTTGCAGATCTTGAGAGTTTCATAGTTGTGATTGTTCTCTTTCTGCATCTCTGCCGGCTTGACGGAGTTTTCCTTGTCATTCTTTGGATACTTGTATTTGAAATCCTCAAACAAGATATTGAATAACTTGGCGTCACTGTCATAGCTGATCGAAGCGATCATCACGGCATCGTAATAAACCAGCTTGGCCTTGAGACGTTCTTCATCCAGCCACTCCCGATCTTCCGGAAACTCGTGGACGAATTTCAATTTTTTGGGTTCAAATTTCATAATTAACCTTGTTTACAGACTGTCAGGGAAAAAGCTCATTGAGAAACCCCCGCGTGTATTTGCGTTTTTGGTCGGTTAGCAGTACATGACCCAGACGCAGGGGTTTCTAAATAAGCTCAAACAGAAGGACACTCCATCCAACCAACCTCAGGAGATCTGCAACTTACCGACTTTCAGAAGTGCCCTTATGTTTGCGAACTGTCTTATTGAGTGGCCCCTACCGGTGCTACACGACTTTAACGTTTGACACTTTCAGCATTCTCATCGCCACATCTTCACTTTCGATCAGATTTTTGAGGTGCAATTCACTCGCCACCTTTTAGCTCCGTGCGCTTTCGGTTTACTCGCGGTTAGGAGCCCTCTCAACCTGACAATCATCAGTTGAGCTTTTAAAGAACAGTTGATTGATGTAGTCATGTTACTAATTTAGTAATGTGGTGTCAATTCAATTTGGTAACTTTTGAGTTACTAAAAAAATAATTTTTGTAACTACCAAAATATCTGTGTTTTTTAGGCAACAAAAAAACCGCCTAAGGCGGTTTTTTCTGGTGGAGATTCTTACCAGCGAACTTTGATTAAGTCGGAAAGCAGTTTTGCGTCCTCTGGCTCTTTAAAAACAAACTCTATCGGTTTAGCTCTACTTCCATCAGGCGTAATTGTTAAGTACTTTCCTACAGCTTCAACTCCTACGATTTTTGTAAGAAGCATCTTTCTCACTTCATCATTCACAAAATAATAAAAATTTTTGTTTGTAACCAAGGCATATCCGCTGCCAGTATCAACCGGAACCTCTTCTGTTACCGATTTACCTGCGATCCGACCAAGGCGGAAAGAAACTCCTTTTGCAACATGAATGCCGATTCCGCGGGACCCAGCTTGATAACTGCGTTCATTTTTATAGGTGTTTGAGCGTTTATATGGTGCAACGTATATTCCCGATTCGTTGCGCTGCAGAACGAATGGAAAAGATTGATCTGTACCACAGTTCCATGATTGTGGTGGAACCTCTCTCCGAGCGCCAAAACCTCGAGCGATTGCCCGCCTAATATCTGCAAATTCTTTGCTGGTGATTGTTGCTCCACCGTTTTTGAGCTGGAGAATTTGATCGGCTTTTTCGTTGTACAACTTAAAAGGATTGTCGGAATTTTCTATTTCTTCAATAATTTTTCTTACAGCGGATGAGGCAGCATCAGCCTGACTTTTGGGGATTGCCGGTACATCAGCACCCTGGCCCGTTTCAGCTTTTGATTTTCTGTTTTTAAGGAAATATCTCAGTCCAAACGTTGCTACGAGCGCGACTGCCATCGCCAGGAGCATTCCTTGTTCATCTCGATTCGTGAAAGCGAAAACAATACACATGACCACGAAAAAGAAAAATGAATAAGCAACAAATGCAAAAACAAATCTGAGAGCTTTTTTCATGAGAAATCCTTTCTCAAATACCATGATGGAATTTTTTAACGCATAGCGCAGTGACAACACGGCCAATAATTTTTATCGCATCGATCTCCTGGCCTTTCAGAACAAACGAGTTATAAAGTTTGTTGTCTGAAATAAACTCAACGCCAAACGGCAATACTTGGATACGCTTGATTGTCACGCCACCTCCATAATTCACGCAGAAAATGCCCTCCTGAGTTACGTCTGTATCTCTGACATCGACAACAACAATATCGCCAGAGTTTATGGTTGGTTCCATTGAATCCCCGCGAGCTGTCACCAGTTGGTGTCCAATCGTGCGATAGCGTGAGATGTTCTGTTTGAACCAATCGACACTCACCTGGAGACGCTCAACAACTGCAACATCATTGCACACAGGACCGCCGGAAGGATCGCAACCAGCCTCCACATCTAGCCTGTCCAACGTGACGATGTTTTTTGGTTCTGGTGGTTCTTCTGAGTGATCCTGATCCATCCAGCCAAAGCCGAGGTTTAGTTTCTTTTCAATATCACGTGCCAGCCGGTCACCCATGGCCTTAGGTTTTCCAGTAGCAGTGTTCATAGATTGATTCAAGATCTGTGTCAGTAGATTGTCTTTCCTATCCAGGACTTCATTTAGATTTTTCATTGTGTCGTGACGCTCAACCAATCGTTGCAGGTTGTTTCGCCGAATCTCTCTGATCGAAATCATGATTACTCTCCTTAGTAACAATGTTACTAAATTGACTTTTGACAAGTTACCAATTTGCTTTTATGCTGGTTACTAATTTAGTAACTTCAAACGGAGTAATCAATGACTTTGGATCAATTCCTGAAACAGGTGGGAAGAGGATCTGCAAAGAAACTGGCGGAGGCCGTTGGTGTGCCCACCTCAAATGTGAGTATGTGGAGAAGAGGCAAACAGCGTCCCCCTGCTGACAAGTGCAAGCTCATCGAGCAAGCAACGCTTGGCGCAGTAACTCGCAAAGAATTGCGCCCTGACATTTTCGACTGATGGTGCCTTATGTCTTGGAAAGATTCGGACACAGTGAGAAAACTCTTTGTTGGTAATTCAGCAGCAAAGAGTGTTTTGCGCTGTCTGGCCGATCACCGAAATGAACAGACTGGGCAATGCAATCCCAGCGCTGATGCAATCGCCTGGGAAACCGAGCTCAACAAAAAGACGGTTTACAAGGCCATTACTTACCTAGAAGAAAAAGGATTCATTAGACGTGAAAGACGTGTTCTGAATTCGTCCAACAATTACGTTCTTAATCTTTCTGATCCTCGTAATGCCGAAAACGGTACTAGTAGCAAAAACGGTAGTACCAAATTTGGTAGTACCAAAAACGGGTCTTGTACCAAAAACGGAATTTCCGATGACCCAAAAACGGGTCGTGTGGATGACCCAAATTTGGGTCACGAATCATTAAATGAATCAGTAAATGAATCAGTAAATAACTATATAGAGAGCGCGCCTGATTTTTCCTTAACGGATCAAGAGAAGACAACAATTTCAAAAACGGAAACGGCTGAAAAGAAAAAGCGTCAGAAAAAGACCAAGGTCCCATGCCCTTACAACGATGATGACGCAATACCGGAAGAGTTTTTGAAGGTTGCTCAGAAACACAACATCCAGAACCCACAACAACTATTTTCAAAAATGGTGATGTGGTGCAAAGCCAATGGAAAGCAATACGCGGATTACAAGGCTGCATTCACAACTTGGTGTCTGAACGAAACAAGGTGGAAACAGAAACCACAGCAAACATCAAACCAAGGCAGTTTTGCTTATGAACCGCCAGACGGATTCACAGAACAGTATTTCCTTGAGGGAACCAAGTTAGATAAAAATGGAGACCCAGTGCTATGAACGATATTACAGAACCGAAAACGCAAGGCGCCATCAACTCCATTCTTGGCGTAATGACGAAACGCCAGAGAATTGTTAGATGTCCAGAGCATGAAACTTATTACCTAGCCGATGAAATCTGGGTAGGCAATGAAGTGAAGTCTCAGTCAACGTGCCCGCTGTGTTTTGAAGCACATCGAGAAGAATGGAAAGCTCAGGAGGAAAAAGCGCTGAGGGAGCAGGAAGAGCGCGAGTTTCAGCGAAGGATTGAAGGAGCCTGTATTCCTTACGACTACAGACAAAAGGATTTTGCCACTTTCATTCCAGAACACGATTCTCAAAAGAAAGCATTTTCTCTGGCACAACGTTTTGTGAACGGTTTCAAAAAAGCCTGGTATGGAGGCTATGGACTGATCTTTCTTGGAACGTGTGGAACCGGAAAAACTCACCTGGCGTGCTCCATCATGATTGAGCTGATTCGGAAGTACAAAGGGTTTTATCCGAAGTATTACCGAGCCTCAGCTATTTTCACGGCAGTAAGAGACACCTACAGAAACGGATCCAGCACGACAGAACTGGAGGCTATCAACTACTTTTCTGGTTTGAACCTTTTGGTCATTGATGAGATCGGAGTTCAAAAAGGCTCGGATTCTGAAAAACGAATTTTGTTCTCGATTCTTGAGAATAGGATGACTTCAAAACTTCCTACCATTCTAGTCACGAACCTCAATGCAAAGGACTTAGAGGAACTAGTCGGTGAACGTCTTTATGACCGAATCAAATCAAAGTGCGTTCCGGCATTGTTCATGGGTCCTTCAATGCGCAAACAAGCTACTGCTGATCTTTTCGATTGAGGAGCGGTATGTCTGATTCTGCATGGACACTTCTGATGATCGTGCTGGCACCGGTCGTGTTTATCAATCTGGTGTTGTTTGGGGTGCTGGTGAGAGCGGTATTTGAACTAAGACGGGAAGGTAAAGATGAGCTTTGACGACCTTGCGTTTTTATCTCTGTGCTTCACATGGGCTTTGATATTAATTTTAGTTGCGTTGATAACTAAGGATTGATGTATATGGTCGGATGTTGTCTTTACTGCGCTCACGCCGCTTCGTATTGGATAGATAACGAAGGCAAGAAGCGCGTACCTCCTAAAACCTCATTCGGCGACATGAATATCTTTTGTCTGCACGAATCACGCGCTCCGGGCGAGTGTTATCCGATTAGTTTCGCACGATGTACACGTTTCAAACGTGCGCAAGACAATCAAATTCAACGCAGGCTCGCTTTTTATTCGCAGTTTGATCGTTGGCCTTCACACGCTCAGATCATCGCTCAACGGAACTCTAATGTTCTGGAAACAGCATTAAAGAATTCAACCAAACAACACAAACTCAATCAGGAGGGATAAATGAAAAGGTTTTTACAAGCAAAGGGCAGGTTAAAAGTAGGAGAAATGAACCGGACCGAGGCCGCCTATCGAGACCACTTAGAACAACAGAAAAACGCTGGGTTAATCCTCAAATACTGGTTCGAGCGCTTCACGTGGAAGATTGCCTCAAACCGATGCTCGTATACGCCTGATTTTCTTGTCATGCGTCCAGATAAAACGCTTGAGCTGCACGAGGTCAAGGGCTCTCTAAAAATCTTCGCTGACGACGCAAAAGTTAAATGCAAAGTCTGTGCTGATGAGTGTCCGATTCCGCTTTTCATCGTCACACCGAAACCGAAGAAAGAGGGAGGGGGCTGGAATGTATTGGCCTACTAGCACTGAAGGTTATGTTTTCTGGATGATCAATTGCTACGTCGCGATGTTCGTCTTCCTTTGGATCTTCAAATGGATTACGGATTATTTAGAACGCCGCGACAAACTCAGAAAAAAGGTTGAGTTCTGGGGGCTGTCAGCTCTCGGGGTTACTTATCTCTACTGCATGCTTAGCTACTTGAGGACTCTTGGATGACAGAAACAGAACAAAAACTCATTGATGATCTCAGACCTCGTTTGGACAATTGGCGGCGGGCATATCGTGACCGCGTTGTTAAAAACGTCTCAATTGCCTACGCGGTAGAGAGAGCTCTCGCATTGACGAGGAACAAGACTGATTTTTCTGAGGATTATTCTGGTCCGGACGATCGATCTGATGATTTTGGAATGAATGTTGACCAAAGAGACGCAGACTTGCTCAACTTGGTTTGGCAATACCTGGATGTGCCAGGGGCCGAATTTTTGACGATTGGAGAAGGCGGACTAAACATTAAGACGGCGAAAAACATCATCCTCCTTTATGTGTTTTCCAATAATTATGCTCTACGTAGAGCTGGGCGGAAAATCTGGAAGGTAAAGGATGTAAAACTAGAAGGTTGGATCAAAGAATCTTTGATTTTCTTTGCCCTTAGGCTAAGAGATTATGAAGCGGCAAAGGATAAAGCAGAAAAACAATAAGGGAAAACAGTGCGAATGTCTCAGGTAAAGATGGGATATTCGCCGGATTATTTCTCAACTTGCCCTGATAAAATTTAAAAATTACATACAAACCCTAGGAGATCGAAAATGAATAAATCCCTTTCTGTCCTAGTTGGACTGACTGCACTTCTATTGGCTGGATGCAAATCTGAAATCACGATGCCAGTCACATACTCTGAAGTTTTTGGAGATCCGGTTATTAAGACAGCCCAATTGGACATTGAAGTTCCCGCGTGCAATGAATATAAAAGTGAACTGGAGAGCTCTTCCGTCTTAGAAGCAAAGCAAAAGATCCATTACGTATTCCCTTCAGCAACATATTTGGGTTGTAAGAGAGGCAAGGATTACTCAACATTTGCTCAGTTTCAGATTCCTTTTAAGGTAGGTGGAATAGGTTTAAAAGACTGTGCGGACAACGAGATATGTGTCGGGTCGTCTCAGAACAACCAGAATATGAACGCCTTCATTGGAAAGGATTTAAAAGCTAAACTTGATGAGTTGACAAGATCTGCAACCATTTATGGTCCGAAAGATGTAAGAGTCAGAATAGATTTTAAAAACGACACAAATAAAGATCTGCCGATCAACTTTACTAGCATCTTCTTGGGCGATGGTAAAAAAGCCCTTCCTTTGCACAATTTAAAAGACTTAAGTTTTAAACAACGCACTCAGGCCTACATGACTCTCAGTAATGTTGCGGCTTCTGCATTGCTATGGCGCGGGGTAGTAACCGTTACAGAATTCCCCGATAGAGAACTAAAGGAAGTGCAAGCACCGGCTAAGAATTAACATTTATTGCAAAGGGTATCTCGGTGTGGTATCGTCAATAAGACAATTTCAAGCCTGTGATACTCAGGCGCCGATAGGCTTAATCTGAACGGGTTCCTTGCGGAGGAACCGGTGTGTCCGAAGAGAACGAGACACTGAGGGTTAAGTCAGGCGAATACGAGAGCTCCGATTCCGGGGCTTTTTTGTTATCTGTTGCCTCTCAGAGGTCAACAACGGAACTTTTATGATCGAACCTAATAAGTACGACATCCAGACTGCATCCATCCTTATCGATACCGCCAAAGCCGAACTGGATAGAAAAATTATCGCCGAGCTTCCGGAGCAAACCAAGCGGCTAGCCTTCTACCAAGGCTTCTGCGTCGTGGTTCTCGGTGTCCTGTTTTATCTATTCGACAACCATTTCTTCCAAGGCTGGAGGTTGTGGCTGGCAGTTGTTTCCGCTGCTTTAGGGTTTGCGTCCTTGCTGATGTCGATTATCTTTTCAAGCGGCGCTGCTTATCCTTCCGGAATCTGCAAGGATTACCTGAGATGGCTGAACACTCATTACCAAGATGATGTGCCAGTTCTATCCGTCCAGAAGGATTTGCTCAAACAGTATCAGCGCTCAATCGATGCACTTAATGCCATCCATAACAGACGAGGCTATGCACTCCGGACAATCAATTTCATGTTGATTCTGTCAATTATCTTGGGTTGCTTGGCTCTTTGATTTCTCTTGCGGTTTCATTGTTGTCCACAACGTTTATCGACAAACCGCCAGCCTCTCGGTGGGCTTAAGCACCGAGCCATTTACAACATCCAGCAAGCCTAGATTCCCAACGGGAAGATGCTCACTCCGCTGGATTTCTAATTCTCCTGACGAGAATGGCGGAGAAAACCGCCTTAACAAACTATCTCCTTGGGGTTGGTTGGGGTTGCGCTCGGCTGAAAGATGTCGGGCGCACCTTTTTTAAGCTATGAAAGAATCTGAACTCAAAATTCTCTACAGGCCGGTCAATGACCTGATTCCGTATGCAAACAATGCCCGGACGCATTCTGAGGAACAGGTGAATCAAATCGCCAGTTCGATCAAGGAATTTGGGTTCAACAATCCAATCCTGGTTGATGAACAGGGCGGAGTTATTGCCGGACATGGACGCTTGAAGGCGGCTAAGAAACTCGGGCTGAAGGTAATACCGACAATTGAATTAACCGGATTGTCTGAAGCTCAGAAGAAGGCTTTCATCCTTGCAGATAACCGAATTGCTCTTAATTCCGGTTGGGATATTGATCTCCTGAGAATTGAGCTGCAGGAATTGCAGGATACAGATTTGTCGCCACTCACCGGTTTCTCAGACGAGGAGCTGAATGCTTTGTTGTGTGGAACTACCGAACCCGCTGAGGAAGAACCGGAAAAAGATGAACCCGAGGCAGACAGCTTTAATCTGACGCTCTCAATTCCGATCGAATACAAAGAGCAGGTTCAGGATTTCGTTAAGAGTTTCGGACCCGAGGATCTAATTCAGAAGATCATCGATATGACCGGTTAACCAAAGGCAGGTTGAAGGCATGGAAGAAAAAGTTCAAAAGAAGCGGACTCGTCCACGCATTCAGATTGACTTAGAGAAGGTTGAACAACTGGCTCAGGTTTGTGACAACGAGGAGGAGATCGCTCTCGCGCTCGGGATCAGTTATCGAACCCTACAGAATCGAAAAAAAGATTTTGCGAATTTTGCGACCGCTATAAAAAAGGGAAAGGCTAAGGCAAACGCCTTTGTGGGCGGAAAACTAATGTCCCTCATTAGGGAGGGCAATCCGGCAGCGACCATTTTTTACATGAAGAGTCGCTGTGGGTGGAAAGAGACTGACAGGAAGGAGATCACTGGAAAAGACGGTGAACCGGTCAAGGTCGATAAAGTTAACCAGCTGGATCTAAGCAAGCTCACCTTGGAACAGTTAGACGCGCTGGAGGGTATTGTGAATGCGGCTTCCAACGATACAGGAGATCAGACTAGCTAAGGCCCGGAAGGGCTTGTCTTACTTCACATTGCACACAAAACCTGACTACCTGCTCGGCTGGGTACACAAAGAAATTTGTGATGAGCTGGACAGGTTTCTGCAGGACGTGGCAGATAAAAAGTCTCCTCGGCTAATTATCACGATGCCTCCGAGATCCGGGAAGAGTGAGCTTGTTTCTAGGCGCTTTCCGGCTTTTGCTCTTGGGAGAAATCCAGAACTTCAAATCATCGCAACATCGTATTCTTCAGACCTATCACAGCGCTTCAACAGAGATGTTCAACGCGTAATAGATGATGAGAAATACTTTGAGCTGTTCCCGAATACTCGGCTCAGCAAGTCGAGAGTGCGTACCGACTCCCGAGGATCGTATATAAGAACCTCTGACCTCTTCGAGATTGTTGGTCATGCCGGCGCCTATCGTTCTTGCGGTGTGGGTGGCGGTATAACGGGTCAGGGTGCCGATATTTTGATTATCGACGACCCGATTAAAGACCGAGCTCAAGCAGGTTCTAAGACTATCCGAGACTCCATTTGGGACTGGTACACATCTACCGCCTACACCCGACTGTCTCCCGGAGGTGGAGTCATCGTAATGGCCACCCGTTGGCACACAGACGATCTGATTGGTCGACTGATCCAGAGGATGGGAGAGGGCGATACATTCCGGATCGTAAATTATCCGGCTATCGCCGAGCATGACGAATTACACCGCAAAGCTGGGGAAGCTCTGCATCCTGAGCGTTATCCGCTCTCAACTCTGCTGCAGATCCAGAAAACGATAGGCAGTCGAGATTGGGAGGCTCTGTATCAGCAGCATCCAGTGCCCGATGGCGGAGCTTTGTTCAAACTTGAATGGTTTAGACGATGGACAGCATCAAGCCTGCCTCCCGAGTTTGACCATACGCTCATGTCGTGGGATATGACGTTCAAGGATTCCAAAAACTCCGACTATGTGGTCGGTCAGGTTTGGGGCAAAAAAGGTCCGAATTTTTACCTGCTTGATCAAGTACGAGGCCAATGGGATTTTGTGAAGACAAAAGAGATGGTCCGCGTTCTTGCACAAAAGTGGCCGCGTGTTGTCCGGAAACTGGTTGAAGACAAAGCTAACGGCTCGGCGGTTATTTCAGAGCTGAAATCTACGGTTTCTGGGTTTGTTCCGATAACGCCCACCGAATCAAAGGAGGCAAGGGCATCGTCCGTCACTCCTTACTTCGAGGCAGGGAATGTTTTTATTCCGGAAGACACTGAAGCGCCTTGGGTGCCGCATTACGTCAGTGAGTTGCTTGAGTTTCCTGCGGGTTCTCACGATGACCAGTGTTTCGTTGCAGGAACTAAGGTGGCCACTCTTTTTGGAGACAAGCCAATAGAAAAGATTAAGGCGGGTGAAATGGTTCTAACCCCATTTGGTCTTAAACGTGTTTTGTTCTCCGGAAAGACAGGTAGCCGAAGAGTGGTATCAAAGTTTGGAGTAACGGCTACTCCGGATCATCCATTTATTACGCGTGATGCGGAGATAAAAGCGTTCCAGACGGTTAAGGAGGAAGAATGCATCAAGCTCAAATACCGCAACTTGATAAATCCAATCCTGCAGAGACGGTTACGTTCAACGGCGTTACCTATCGTCTCATGGGAACGAGGAAGTATTACCTCAGCCAGTCCACAACAAATGAAGGCAGGAAAGCGCCGAAAGGACTCCATGTGGCTATTTGGGAGTTCTTCTCTGGGAAAACCGTGCCTCAAGGGTTCCATATCCATCACAAGGACGGCAACACTTTCAATAACGAATTTAGCAATCTTGAGTGTTTATCACGGAGCGAACACTGCAAGAAAACTAATTACAAAACTGAAAGGGTCAAAAAGCACCTGGATAAGGTTCGGCCGCTTGCTAGTGCGTGGCATAGAAGTGAAGAAGGAAGAAGTTGGCATCGTCAACATGCCAAAGAAAGGCTTCCGACCTTTTATCGTTGCGCCTGTTCGTTTTGTGGTTCCATTTTTGAGGCAAAAAGTCCAAACGGAAGGTTCTGCTCAAGAAAGTGTGAAACCCAATACAGATGGAATTACGAGTGTTATTTGGTCACAAAAAAATGCGAAATCTGCGGTCAAGAGTTCACTTCTATCGAGGGTGGAGGCAGAAAACCCAGAACAACATGCTCCAGAGCTTGTAGCCGAAAGCTGGGGTGGAATAGAACCCGTTTACAACCTATGCGTGAGTGACGTTCACATGTATTTTGCAAACGGAGTCTTGGTTCACAACTGTGACGCTACAACTCAGGCCTTGAATTACTTCCGGAGTGGAAAAGGCGTCATTTTGACCCGAGAGCAGATGCAGCAGGCACGTTTTAGATTTTGAAAATCATGAATCAACTAGACGAAAACAAACGCCGAAAGATCAATCAAAAGATCATCGATGCGGCAAGCTCTCGCTTCGTGCCTCCTAGAAGATCGTTCTCAACCGAAGAGGCCAAAACGCTCTTTTATCCTCCGATTACCTTGAACACAAAAGAGCCGGAGAAAGAAGAGTCTCGTTTTACAAATGATGCCGCGATTGGCTCGAGTTTCAATGCGTACTATGCCTCACTGACACAGCACGCTTTGGATTTAGGCCAGTTCCCGATGACTTCATTCGTCGGCTACGGCGTCCTGCAGAATATCGCCCAGAACGGCATGATCCGCACCTGCATTCAGACCGTTGCAGATGATATGTGCCGGGAATGGATTCAGGTCGAGGGCGGAGAAGACGAATCGGCAGACAACGTAAAGAAGCTACAAGATCTTCAGGAGAACAAATATCGACTGAGGAAGCTCTTTAATGAAGCTCTGAGCATTGTTGGTTTCATGGGAGGATGTTTCATTTTCGTTGACACAGGAGTTGAAGGAGAAGCGCTAAAGCTTCCTCTCAATTATTCCGACAAGTCAGCCGAGCTAGTGGGCGAGGATAAGGCGATCAAATTTATCGTTATTGATCCGGTCAATGTCTCGCCGGGATTTTACAACGCCAGCCAGCCGCTCAAAGACGATTATTTGAAGCCGAGATCTTGGTTCGTTCTTGGCCAAGAGGTGCATGCATCTCGTCTTATTCGACTAGTTGACAATGAACCTCCGCTGCTTCTGAGGCCTGCCTATAACTTCCTTGGAATCCCACAGGCTCAGATCCTTTGGGATTACGTTCTCCACTGGAACAAAGCCCGGGAAACAGGGGTCAGCATTCTGGAGAAACTCAACCTCACGGTATTCAAAACAAATTTCGCTGAGGCTTTTGAGGCTGGCGGGATTGAGCAGTTAGACGCGAAGATGATGCTTCTACAGCGTTACCGTTCGAATGAGGCCATTTTTGCATGTGACTCTTCGGAGGATCTGCAGAACATCACTCTGACGATCTCAGGAGTTGAAGGCATCATCCGGCAGGCATTGGAATTCATTGCGGCTATCAACCGAACGCCGGCGGTCAAGCTCCTCGGAATCTCTCCGAGCGGTTTCAACGCTACCGGTCAGAGCGACATCCGGAATTACTACGACCATATCAAATCAAAACAAGAGCTCAATCGAGACGCAATACAAACCGTCTTGAAGGCCATTCAGCTTGTCGAATTTGGTCATGTTGATCCGTCCGTTACATTCAAGTTCAATGAGCTTGGAGAAGCTGATGCCGCTGCTACAGCAATCACAGCTAAGACAAAGGTCGACATGTTGGCTGTGTTGCAGGATCGCAATGTTCTGAGCGCTGAAGAGGTTCGTGAGTTTGTTCGTCGTGATTCGGATATGGGTCTCGATTTCATTCCTGAGGAATTGCCTGAAGGAATGGAAGGGGAGCTCATGACGGACGATCCCAGTCAGCAGAATGAGCTGATGAACAACTTCCTGAAACAACGATCGAATGAGAATGTGGCGCCGGCGCCGAAGATTGATGAAGACAAAGCTGGAGAGATTTTTTAATGAAGACTGCTCGTGCCGTTCAGCCGAATCTTGGCAGACAAGCAAAGTTCAAAAAGAAGCTCGACACTTTCTTGAAGTCCTTCAGAAATAGGATTCTCAACGAGATTCTCCTTTACCTGTCTGACGCTGGCGGGTTGACTGAGGACGCTTCCTTAACGTTCCGTCCGGACGATCCCCTTGATCGAGCAAGACTTCGGAACATCAAGGAAAAAATCAACCGCTTAGTTCTTCGTGATCCGGATCGTTTCCGTCGCAATGTTGACGAATTCATCGCCCGCAACATGGGTAACTGGATGAAAACCGCAGATCGGGAAACGCGTCAGATCGCGGAATGGTACGTGAAGAATCTCGCTACTGATGTCTCAACGGCTCAGAAAGCATCACTGCTGGCTGCAGGAGTTCCGGCTTCGGTTTTTGCCTACGAGATGAGGCAGACGCGGAAGCACTTTTTCATTACACCACAGGCAGTGAATGAGCTTCCGCGTATGGTCGCCGACACGACAAGTCTCATCAGCAACATCACAACATCCGAGCTTGCAAATATCCGTGGTGCTTTTATGGATGCGTATGAAGGTCGCGGTACCTATTCGCAGATTGTCGAAGCTCTTGGCCGTTCTTCTTCGTTTACAGCTCAACGAGCTCAGCGTGTGGCAATTGACCAAACTCTCAAATTGAATCAGCAGATTCAGCAGGCTAACTGCAAAGGTTTGGGCATTACTCGCGGGGTTTGGATTCACGTCCCCGGCAAGTACACCAGTCGAGAAAGCCACATTGAGATGAACGGCAAAGAGTTTGATCTTTCTAAGGGTCTTTACGACAAGGAAGTCGGGCGGAATGTGATGCCAGGTGAGCTTTACTGGTGCAGATGCCAGTTCAGAAGCATTCTTCCGGATTAAACAATATTCGAGGTTATTACTGTGGGAAATCTAAAACGCACGGTTGCAATTGATTCTGTGAGCGTTCGATCTGTTGATGACAATGGTTTCCTCCATGTCCAAAAATCTCCGCTGACAAGAGTTCAGGTTGCTCCGTATTACGGCCAGGAGATTGCAGGCTGGCGAGAGCTCGGACTTGATCCGGAGAAGATTTATCACGCCTATCGACCGCCCGAAGAACTCAGCTCTCCCGAAACGATTCAATCAATTAACGGTATCCCGATTCATCTTGAGCATCACGATGATCACGGAGCCCCCGAGAACAAACAAACTCGGGTCGGCACTACCGGAACGGACGGAGCTTTTGAGGCTCCGTTTTTAGTTAACTCTCTGCACATTTACGACAAGGACGCACGCAGCAGGATCGAAGACGGTTCAATGCGTGAGTTGAGTCTTGCGTACACGTTCGAGCCCGACTTCTCGCCGGGTGAGACACCTGATGGAGAGAAATACGACTATGTGCAACGCAAGATCAGAGCGAACCATCTTGCGCTTGTTGAAACTGGGCGCGCTGGGCCTGAGGTAAGAGTTCGCGATTCTAATAAGGACTTTCTCAATATGGAAAAAGATGACGCTGTTGAGCAGGCTGAAGTGACGTTAGCAAAGGCGATTATCGATTTGCATTCCGTTGATCCTAACGGAAAAATCGTTGACGGCGCTCAAGATGATGACAAAGACGCGATGATTCAAAAAATCATCGAAGGACTGAAGGCAAAAGGCCTGACGGACGAAGAAGCTGAAAAGCTTAAGACCACTCTGTCTGACCTGGCTTACTCTCAGGCTACAGGAGACGAAGATCCTAAGCCCGATGAACAAAAAGAGGCCCAGGACGACGATCCGGAACTTGATGAAAAGATGAAGGATCCGAACTTCAAGGCTGGTTTTGAAGCTGGCGTTCTCTACGGCGAAAAACGTGAAAAGGACGATCCTAAACGCATCGATTCTGATCACGAACGCGAAGGCGAAGAACGCTATCTCGAAAAAGAAGCGGAAGATGCATTGAAATCCTGTGGTCTTGATGAAGCTTCTGAAGAAGAGAAGAAGGCTTTTGCTGCCGGATTGAATTACGCCCAGAAGAAAGATGAAGGCGCACAAGATGAAGATCCGAAACCTGATGATGGCAAAGAAGAAAAGAGTTCTGCCTCTGACTCCATGAAGATTCTCCGAAACGCCATCTACTCTGAACTGGCCGCAATCGAAGAAGTCAAGCCGGTGTTAGGTGTTATCCGTGCCGGATCCTATGACTCCGCAGGTTCCATCTATGTGGCAGCACTCAAGAAACTCGGTTTGAAAAACATCCCCGCATCCGAAGCTCGTTCTGCGTATCGCGCCTACATGCAGGGTCGAAAGGCCTTAGCTGGTGCGAAAGACTCCGGCGCCAAGGTGACCGAGAAGCCGACTGCCGTCAGCGCAATTTTGAACAATGTTAAATAAATAGGAGATTTTTTGATGCTTCAAAAATCTGTAGGTCTCTATCCTGCTATCGGTATTCCGGGACAGCAGGTTGCATTCAATCAGGCCGTCTACACGCCTCAGAACTACTTGTCTGACGGTACTGTCCAGTGCGGTGGTTTTGCGTTTGCTGTAGCCGCCTCCACAAACGGAACAGCCGTGAAATTCCCAATCGCATCCTTGAAGGGCTCTGCAGGGGCCAAACCGATCGGTTTTGTTGAGCGCACGTTCACAGCGTCCATCGAGCTGGGCACAGATACTCCGGACATTTATCCGAAAGGGGCTGAGCTGACGATTGCCGTTCGAGGTGACTACTACATCGTCGCACCTGAGACAGCAACCATCGGTCAAGCTGTTCTCTGTGATCCGACCACTGGCGCCATCACATTTGGTGCTGCCGGCGCCGCAAATGACACCGGTTGGACAGTTCAGACGGCTGGTGCAAAGGGCGACACGATCATCATTTCCAATCACGGCCTCGGTTATCAGCCTGCCGCGAGTAGATCCTAATCTGAGGTAAAAAATGAACGATTTTGAATTAGCAAAGCAAAAAGGCGTGCATGGTGTGGAAGCAAAAGGATTCATGTCCTATTCCACAGACGCCAAAGGTAAGATCAACGTCGACTACGATGCAACGGTTAAGGCAATGGCTCGAGATGCCGCATTGCAGACTCCCGTGTCTGTCGGCGTCCCTTCCGTCTTCACGACATTCATTGACCCGCAGGTCGTCCCCATCCTGTTTGCCGCCCAGAACGCTACAAAGATTTTCGGCGAAGAAAGAAAGGGTGACTGGACAGATAACTTCTTCACCTTCCCGGTCGAAGAGTATGCCGGCAATGTGACTCCTTACTCTGACTTCGCAGAGAACGTCTCCACAGACGTGAACGTTGATTACCCGACTCGCGAAAACTTCTTGTTCCAGACCGTCATCAAGTATGGCGATCGTGAAGTCGGCCTTGCGGCCAAGGCCAAGTTGAATGTTGTTTCTTCTAAACAACAGGCTTCTGCTTACGTGATGGCGATGGCTCACAACAAGTTTGCGCTTTATGGCGTCGAAGGTAAGAAGGTCTACGGTCTGTTAAATGACCCGAACCTGAACGCTTCGATTTCTCCGATCTCCATCACCACGGGATCTACCGCTAACTCTACGTGGACAGCAAAGTGCGCTGCACAGCCTGAGAAGACTGCCAACATTGTCTATAACGACATTAACAAGCTTTGGGCTGAAATTAGCAAGAATAACGGCGGTTTGGTTGATCAGAACTCCCGCATCATTCTCGCTGTCAGCAACACCAGAGCTCCTTACCTGACCGAGCCGAACTCCTTCGGTCTTACGGCCATGACTATGCTCAAGCAGTCATTCCCCAACATCGAGGTTGTTCAGCTTCCTGAGCTGACTACAACGGCTGGTGAAATGCTGTACATGACTGTTCCAGACCTGTTTGGCATTGAGACTGGTATCTGCGCATTCTCTGAGAAGTATTTCTTGGGTCGTGTGGTTCCGGAAATGTCAAGCTACAAGCAAAAGGTCGTTGGCGGAACTTGGGGCGCTGTTATTCGCCGTCCCAGCCTCGTTGCCACGATGCTCGGCATCTAACCTGAACTAACCAGCTACGGAGGCCCGATCTCTCGGGCCTCTTTCTTAGGAGATTGAAATAATGGCTCGTACAAACACAACTCAGAAAGCAACATCCGGAAAGGTTGTCGCAGACAATTTCAGCAATACCCAGAAGAAGAGCACTGCTAAAACTCAGTCCACGGTGATCATTGCTTGCACTCTGGCACACGGCCTCAAATTTGATGATGTGCCGAATGGCAATGGCGGAACAAAAACGATCGTTTTTCCGGGCGTAAATGATTCGCTTAGAGGAAAACGTGACGGGATCCTGCTGGGCAAGGGAAACTCTGTCGCATTCCAGATCGATAAAGAGGACTGGGAAAACATCAAGCGCATGCATGGTCAGGAGGCTGTATTCACAGGCGTGAATGGCGGTATTCCGTGCCTGCTTGAGATGAAATCAGTTCAAGAATTCAGAGGCCGAGAGGACGAATTAAAAGAAGCGTCTCACGGGCTCAATCCGATCGATCCTGAATCGGTCAACGTTGAAGAAGTTAAGAACGAAGAAGGTTAACAAAATGGCTGTCGTCGTCTTTGATCCTGAAAAATTTCGAATCCTTCATCCTGCGTTTTCTGATGAAGTCAAATTCCCAGACGATACTCTGCAGTTCTACTTTGATTTGGCGGTGGAGTTCGTAGGAAATACGGACGCCGACAGCTTTGCTCCTTACGATCCGGATAACAAGATCTATACGAGGGAGCGACTCCTTGATCTTGTAACCTGCCACCTGCTGACACTTAGCCAGCAACCGAATGGTCAAGTTGGCAGGATTGCTAGTGCTACGCAGGGAAGTGTGAGTACTAGCTTTGACCTTCTGAAAACGAATACTTTTGTCGGAGATTGGTGGGCTCAAACCCAATGCGGCGCCATGTACTGGACGCTGACTGCCAAATACCGAATCGGCGGCAGAGTTTATCCCGGAAATAATTATCACCCGTGGGGATGACGATGGGCATCAACATCACATCTAACAATGCGTTCAAAAAGCTGGCAGACAAACTTAAAGCTGAAAAAAATAAGAAGCTTGAAGTTGGAGTCATGATCCCTGATGTGGCGACCTATGCTATGTACTTAGAGTACGGTTGGGTGCAAAGGGTATCAGGGAAGCAAAATGCGTATTTATCGGGGATATTAGACCTGCCAATCCATGATAAGGATGGAAATTACATCCAAAATTTTGGGACGTTGCATCTTCCGGCGCGCCCATTCATGAGAGATACCTACGCTAAAAGGCGATCAGATTGGACTGCAAAATTCAAATCAAGGTTTCTCAAGACCTTCGATATTCAGCATTCCCTTGGAATTATGGGCCAAATGGCGACGGACGATATTAAGGAAACTATTCGAAATGCAGGTATCCCAGCAGGTTCCTTCGAAAAACGGTCCAAACTCACGATGGCTTTACTGGAAGCTCGCGGAGAAATGGACAAGGCCAAAAAATCTAAAGGAAAAGGCCTTCTCCCTAACAACGTGATGACCACAAAGCCTCTGACGCTGAGTGGCGTCCTCCAGAGCTCCATAACTTGGAAGGTTTCCTAATGTCTCTCAACCTACACGCAATTGTCCGCCAGGCAATTAACGCCAACTATGCTGACGAAAAATTCAAGCTGTATCGATCGGTCGGCCAAAAGAATGTAGGAGGAATCGTCCAAGCGTATTACGCACCGCCTGAAGAGATTCAGGGGAATTTTCAAAGCGAAGGCGATAGCGCTCTTGACCATGCCAACTTAGCCGGACAGAACACCATCATCCGGCGCCTGTACCTCTACGCATCGAGCGACCAGAAGCAGCGGCCTTGGGCAATCTATAGGCCATTAGCGAGGTCGGGAGATTATGTCGAAGATTCCAAAGGAGGCCAGTGGTTGATCACTGCGGTGATCGAAGATTTTTCGGACGCAGGTTGGGAGGCGGTCCGCTGCACATTCCAAACCACGCCTCAGAAGCTGAACATCGTAGAGGAAGAAGATGAAAGCACAAAATCTGACCCCGAACATCCGGACAGCGATCCAAGAATTTCTTGAGATATTTGCAGTTCCGGAGGTGGCGCCGGAAAACATTTTCTACGGCAATCAGAACAATCTGGCATTGCCTCCTGAGGGGAACGATTACGTCATCTATTCCTACATCTCCAGCGTTCGACACGGGACGAGTGCCGAGGACTGGGAGCAGGACCAAAACGATGACAACGTTTATCTCTCAACGACTACAGAGGTTTTGGTTCAGGTCGATTGCTACGCATCGACTTTAAACGGCTCGGACGGCATGAATGCGATGCTGAGAGCTCAGGCATTGGAAACTGTATGCAGGTCTCAAGTCGGCGTGCAGTTTTTCGTTGATAGAGGAATCAGCCTGCTTCATGCAGACGATCCGAGAGACACAACCATCGTCGGAGACTCCGATAACTATGTCCGAAGATCAACGCTGATGATTCACCTCAGCATGCAGAGCCAGATAAAGGTTTCGATGGGATTCTTTAGTGCGGTTGATGTTGACCTGAAAAACGTTGATGTGAGCTACCCGCCGAAGGAAAAGGAATGAACGAGCAACTTGCTTTCAAACTTGGGCGTGCATTCAAGCTAGGAGTGATGTACGGCTTGGGTAGGACCTATGCAGATCTTGGAAAAGCAAGGGATGCAGAAAAAGATCCGGAAGATTGGATAACGTCACACGGAACCCATATTCCTGTTGGAAAGTCAGGAAAGTTAGAAGGGAAAGTAGGGAAAAAGATTGAGAGGCAAGCTAAACAATCTAATCAGGAAAAGAATAACCAACAGAAGAGACCTAAACAGCCAACGTTTCCAAAGTCAGAGAAAAACCTTTTAGAAGAGCCTCCATCTAAAGACACAACAAGTTATGTGCGAAAGGCTCAAGGTAATTTAAATAAGGCAATCACAAACTATTACGACAATGAATTGCGTGGAGGAACAGTTCCAACAGTAGTTGAGCTAAATGGAAAAGAAACTCCTGCTGTTGTGACCTTTTCTAGCGAGGCAAGAAGCGAATTTAAAAAGTTTCAGCCAAACTTAAAAGACATACTAAACGCCCTTCCTTACGTGCCAGAAGTAATAGAAAGCGGAGACTATCCCGGAAGAAGGGAAGAGCCAAACCACGGTAAGCAAGTGGCGTTCCATACCAAGATGAAAACCTTCAACATAAACGGGAAAGAGAAAACAATCTTTGTCGATATTGGAGAAACGAAATATGGAACGTTACATCCCTACAGTGTGAACACTAATGGGGTAGAGAGTTTTGAAAGTAAAAAGAGAAGATTTGAGACTGCAATGAAGAGGAAAAAAGAAAAGGCCGGAGACGCTGCGCTATTACCATCCTCTAAGGATTCCGTGATGATTTTACACGGGTCACAGTCTTTGCTTCGACCTATGAAACGGAGACTACCTCAAGAAGGTGGGATAGTCAAGATGTCAGTCCTAAGAATAAGAATTCTATGAAAAAAATAGCCCCGATCAGTTGGTAGCTGAGCGGGGTTTGAGTTAACTGATTGCAAGGGAATCAGTCAATATGAACATTTTACACGACCTAGCGGAGGCCCTACCCATGGTCACTGCCGTTCCTTTGTATGCAGCTCTTCCTGTTTACCTAATCGGTTACGGGTTCGCAGTTTGGGTGATTGCGAAAGCGATTAAGGCTGTAAAGGATATTTTCAAATAGATGAGTTTCTGGTGTGGCTCATAGCCGCTCCATAAAAATTATCGTCGGCGCCATCTGGCGCTTTTTTATTTTGAGGAAAAATATGTCAATCAATGCATCGCGACTCGTTTCTATCACTCCGAGAGTGATAAGCGCTGGGAGCGCCGATCTTGAAACAAACGGTCTGCTGCTGACCCAGAATGCTCTGATTCCTGCAGATTCTCCGGCACTGGAATTTGTGACCGCCGCCGCTGTCGGGAATTATTTTGGTGCCGAGTCCCCTGAGGCTGACTTTGCTAATCAGTACTTCTCCGGAGTGAACAATCAGCAAAAGGCAATTAACCGTCTTTTTGTGGCCCGAAGAATCAATGCGGATTCCGCCGCTTGGATTAAGTCAGCTCCGATCACTGCTCAACTTTCCGAACTGACAGCAATCAAGACAGGATCCTTGACAATTTCGGTCAATGGCACAGAAAAAGAAGTCGTGAACCTCGACTTCTCCACGGCTAAGTCTTTCAGTGACGTTGCCACTGAGCTGGCTTCTGCAGTAGGCGCGGTTTCCGGCGCCTTTAACTCTGTTCAAAATGCCATCATACTGACCACCACAGAGACAGGCGATACCGCTTCAATCTCCTTCGCGACAAAGGCGACCACTGGAACGGATGTATCTGCATTGCTCGGACTGACGGCGGATTCCGGAGCCGTTCTCTCTCAAGGTTCCGATGCTCTGACACCTGCTCAAAACATGAATCTTGTGACTTCCGTTTCTCGTAACTGGGTCGGATTCACAACTCTTTATGCAACAGAGGTGGCTGAGGCTTCTGCTTTAGCGGCTTGGGCTGACATTGATGATGACTACGTGTACTTTGATTGGTCCACAGACACAAAGATGCTGGATCAATCTACCCAGTCCACAACGAAAGCCGCCCAGTTAGCTGAAAGCAATTACAACTGTTTGGCGATAGTTTACGGTACCGCTCAGGATGCCGCGGCCTTCCTTGCAGTCGGCGCTTCTATTGATTGGTCCGCTATCCAAGGCATTAAGACGTGGTTCGCAAAATCGGCTTCCGGAATTAAGGCTTCTGTTCTAAGTGACGAAGTGGCTGAAGCATTGGATGATCTCAAGGTCAATTACGTGGGCGCATTCGCAACACGTAACGCTGAGTTTGATTTCATCAACCGAGGTTGTCTGCTCTCCGGAATTTATCAATGGATTGACGCTCTGTACGGCATGATTTGGTTCAAGGCACGCATCCAGCGCCAGATCATGGACGGGTTCGCGGCCATCAATCGCGCTCCTTACAACGCAATCGGCTTTGCTTATGTCGAGGCATGGTTACTTGATCCCATCAACGATGCCAAGCGTAATGGCGTGATTGATACAGGGCTGTCATTGTCTAACTCCCAGATTCAGCAATTGTTGACGGAAACTAATAATCCGACGATTAAGCAAGACCTCTACTCTAAAGGCTATTGGTACTTGATCGAGAGTCCGGCTGCGAATGTAAGAACTCAGAGAGATAGCCCGAGACTCGGACTCTGGTTTACGTATGCTGGGTCAATTCAGAGAATTACTATGCCGTTAACGTGCGTAATGTAGTATTTCCTATTGTTGCTGTAATATGCTCTTGTATAGGCAAACTAGCGAGAGCATATGAAAGCAGGAATCATTGGTAAGAAATTCGGGCGTTTGACTGTTTTAGAAAGCCTGCCGTCTAAAGGTGGAAAGAGATATTGGAAGTGTTTGTGCGATTGTGGAAGTGAAACTATCGCCTATACAAATCAGTTGACGGGTGGTAAGAAAAAATCTTGTGGATGTCTTTTAAAAGAGGCGTCCAGAGAAAACATTCGTGGTGCAAGGAAACCGATAGAAGATCTAACCGGAAATAGATACGGAAGATTGGTCACGATCAGACGGTTTGTTCCGGAAGGATCAAGCGGAGCTTGGTACGAATGTATTTGTGATTGTGGGAATAAAGTAAACGTTCGCGCATACAGCTTAAAAAACGGTCAAACAAAATCTTGTGGTTGTTTAGCTACCGAAGTAAGAATAATCACAGGTCAAAAAAGTAAAGGGCGAGTTAGCACTCGTTTTGAAGACCTAACTGGAAAAAGATTTACACGTTTGGTAGTCCTTGGAAGAGCTGAGAACGGGAAAGGTGGTACCACACGTTGGAATTGTCTGTGCGATTGCGGGAATACCACAGTCAGCAGTACGCCCCATTTAAAAAGCGGTCATACAAAGTCCTGTGGTTGTTTAGGCCGTGAAAACGCGACAAAGGCGAAGATCACACATAACTCAACGGGTGATCGACTTTTGAGAATTTTCAGGGCTATGCACAATCGTTGTTACAACCAAAACATGTCCAAATACAAGTGGTATGGAGGAAAGGGCGTGACCGTTTGTGATGAATGGAAAGACTTTTTGAGCTTTAAGGACTGGGCTATGAGTCACGGATACCAGGAAGACCTAACGATAGACCGAATAGATTCCAATGGTAACTATGAGCCTGAAAATTGCAGGTGGATTACTCAGTCTGAAAATTCAAAAAGAGTAGTCCGGAAAAAGAAACCAAATTGAAATTGTGAGGCCCGCCATCAAACGGCGGGTTTTCTTTTTAAGGAAAATAAAAAATGAAACCGAAATTAGATATCACATCCGCCAATGCGTCAGCAGTGATGACGATTGAAGAGCTGTATCCGAACGGTCTGAAGCTGGAAAGGTTCTCGACAGATGCCGCTATCGCCGCCGATTCTCAACAGGTTGCCGAGACTCGTATGGGCGTAGACGGCTTCATGGCTGCGGGCGTTACTCCGAACATCTATCCTGTAACGATCACGCTTGAAGCAAACTCTCCGACTGCGACTGCATTCACTACGCTCTACGAAGCAATGAGCGCCAACAAACAGATCTATGTTTGCAATCTGACAGTCAAGATTCCGTCTATCGGCAAGACCTACCAGTTCTCAAATGGTGTGCTGCAGACGGCAAATCCGATGCCGGCACTGAATAAAGTTCTGGCGCCGACAACTTGGGTATTCCACTTCGAATCCATGGAGCGTATCTAACAAATGAAGGAACCAAAAGTTATCAAATTGGAAGACGGCGGTAATCAGCTGACCTTCAAGATTTATCCGTTTCCTGCAACTAAAGCTGAAGATCTGATGATCCGAATTGCTTTGATGACTGGAAAAAACCTCGATATTGAGAGCGAAATGGGATACAGAGACGTGATCAAAGCGCTTGTAAGTGTTCCTCATGTAGAAGCCAAGGCCCTTTTAGATGAACTGCTTTCCGAGGTCTACAAGGTGGATGGTAAGAGCGAGATCAAATTCTCCTTCGATGACGCAGACGGTTATATCTCCAGTCCGTTGACTATCCTCAAACTCAGAATTGAAAGCTTCAAGGCGAACTTCGGTTTTTTTCCCGACTTGATACGCCAGTTCTCCCCCGCCGTGCAGAATTCTTAGCCGATTGTGCCAAGGTTAGAGGCGTAGCAGTCACAACTCAGCTATCGCCTCTGATCTCCCGTTTAATCAACGGCGGCATGGCGTCCCTGGTCGAGCTTCAGACACAACTAACGCTGGAAGATGCCTACGCATTAGACGAGGCACTTTTGATTAAGAACTACAACTCGTGGGTGGCGCAAAAGAGCGCTTAAGAACATGGCTCAAAAGACCGACTCTTTAGTAATTGATGTATCCGTCAACTCGAATGACGTAGTTAAATTCTTCGAGCTTATGTCTGAGAAGCTGAATCAGTTACTCGGATTCGCTCAGGAGGCAGGCGCAAAGCTTGATGCTCTGGGAGAAGGCTCTGACGGTATCAAAGATGTTTCTTCTTCGATAAATGAGGTTGGACAAAACGCCAAGAAAACCTCTAAAGAAGTAGGAAAGGTTGGAGAGAGCGGCGAAACAGCCGGGAAGAAGGTTGTTAAATCCTCCAAGGATGCATCAAAATCGCTTTCTCAGCTGGATTCGATGGCGAAACAAGTCTTTTCCGCCATTAAGAGTTACGCTGCTCCGCTGGCCGCTATGTTTGGTGCCAAATTCATGTTTGGCAATTACATAGATGAAGGCGCAAAGCTTGACGACATCTCTAAAAAGGTCCGGATGAATGTGTCCGAGATTGATGCATGGCGAAAAGCGAACGTAGCAGCAGGCGGAAGCGCCGAGGCATTCACTCAGGCCATGCAAGCGTTTACTGAGCGCACCGGAGCAAGCGGAGAAGTTTTCCTTCGTATGGGAAAACAACTCAACGGCATGACAGGAGCTCAAGCGAACTACGCTCTGAAATACCTCGGACTGACCCGTGAAAGTGCCGCTGTTTTTCTGCAAAACAACAAGCAGATGGGGGAGCTGGTTGAGACATACCGGAAACTCGCTTTAACGCCCAAAGATGCAGAGAATGCCAGGCGCTTCAAAATTTCGTGGCAAGTAACTGGGATGGCGATTCAAAGTATCGGAAACGGAATTGCCAAATTTTTCCTTCCGTACATTGAGAAGGCCGTCACGACATTTGGCGAGGCATCCGCTTTTATTGGCGAGCACAGTCAATTTATTCAATTAGCTCTCAAAGGCATTTCGATAGCCGCGGTCTTGGCATTCGGACCAAAATCAGCCTTGATGATGTCCGGAAAACTATTGGGCGCACTGACAAGCCCCATCGGTCTTCTTATAGCCGGAGTTCTCCTGCTTGCCGGAGCTATCGATGACTTGATTGTCTTCACTAAGGGCGGACCGAGTGTATTTGAGGATTTCCTGAAATCTGTAGGTTATACAGACGATCAAATCAAAGGAATCCGCAAGTCTTTTAAAGACGCTTGGCAGGCGATATCTGATCTTTTAGACAAACTTACGCCGCTCAAAGACATGTTCCTGAAGGCCTTTGGGGACGCTGTAGTGGCGGCTATTACGGCAGTTGTTGGGTTTATCGGAGATTTAGCGAAGAACATTGCGAGTCTGATAAATACCGCTCCAAAGATGAAGGATAACTTCATCAAAGCGTGGGAGGACATTGAATCCGGCTGTAAAAGAATTTTCAAGTGGCTGGAAGACAAAATGAAGTTTTTCACTGATTGGAAATTACCTGACTGGGCTTCTAAATCTATTGACACCGTGGGCGGATGGTTCGGTTTTGGTGACGATAAGAAGGCACCAGTTACAGCACCTCCGGGAGCTCAGGCCGGCGCCGCAGCTTCGATTGTTCCTAGGGCTTCTTCTTCAGTTATTAACGCGCCGATGAAAACGGATGTCAGCATTACGATTCAAGGTAACGCCGATCCTAAAGCCGTACAGGACGCCGCCTACCGTGCGGTAATGGAAGGTCAGGGAGATTATGAGGATATGCTGCAGAATGCGGCCAGTGGATATCGTCAAGGTGGTGGTTAAATGGCTAGTCTAAACTCTGTAATGTCCATGGGCTGGGCGGTAGTTGGCAACAATCTTCTGCCATTCGTTCCGTACACTTCTATTGGCGCAGTTGATGCAGATAAATCTTCAAGGGTTCCTACAGAGCCCATTGAAAACGGCCAGCTGGCAGCATTCAACATTGTGCGGGAACCTGAGCGGGTTAATGTAGAGTTTTTATTTAACGGTAATTACGCCATTCAGGTTTTGGCCCTTGCCATGCTTGATAGGCGATTAAACAGTACCGACACCTGCACGATATTTAGCCCTGCCAAAATTTGGCGAAATATGGCGCTCGATCACTATGATTTTTCCCGAACTCAAACGACGGGCGCCTCAATGCTCAACGTTCACGCTTCGTTTGTTGAAATTGTCTCTGTAAACCTAAGCCAGCAAAAAACCTCGTACTCGCCCAAGCGTGCAACTTCTGCCAATAAGGTGAATACCGGGCAAGCCCAAGTGAAACCAGGGGTCTTAAAGAGTATTGCCAACTTATTTAGCAAATGAACCAAATCGTTATAAGTGCTCTTCCGTTCCAAGAGTTCTCATGTGTTCTTGACGGTCAAAACTGCGTTATCCGGTTACGACAAGTTGCCGAATACCTCTTTTGTGACCTGATGGTTGAGGGTGTCCAGATATTCGCTGGGCGCCGATGCTGTGTAGGCACCGACATCAATTGTTATCCGACGCCTCTATTTTCGGGGCGTTTGTTTTTTGTCGATACCTTAGGGAACTCGGACCCTCAATACGAGGGGCTCAATTCTCGATGGATATTGATTTACGAGGAGGCAGGAAATGCCGTCACTACTGCCGGAAATTGATAAAAACACAACCTACACGCAAAAAGAGGTCGCTGTAACCATTACCCTTGACGGTCAAGAGGCGGTTACGTTTCAAGGATTTGCGGTTAAGTGTACGGTCGAAAAGTCCGGATGTCCTGCATTTCCCAAAGCTCAGATAGAACTTAAAGGGTTGTCCTTAACCACGATGGAGCGGCTGACCCATTTAGGTTTTAAGTCATTTTCATTGAAACGAAACAAAATCAATGTTTCTGCAGGAGAGAAGGGCAAGACACTCTCCGTTATTTTTAAGGGCGAAATCATCAACGCCTGGGCCGATTTCAATGCCGCTCCTTCTCCGACTTTTAAGATCGAAGCAAATTGCGGGCTTTTCCCTGCGCTGATACCTCAGCCGCCAATTTCTGTTAACGGGAACCAAACGGTTGCAGGCTTAATTGACCAGATCTCAAAGGAGATCGGTTACACACTTGAGAATAACGACATCACAGCTTCAATCAAGGACTGCATCATTGAAGGTGATCCGGTTACGAAAATGAGACGAATTGCCGGAGCAGTGGGGGCTAATCTAATTTTTGACGATGACAAGGTGGTGCTCGTTGAAAAATATGGAATCCGGAAGACTCAGGGATCTATTCCCTTGATTAACGCGATGAATGGGATGATCGGGTATCCGACATTCTCCAACAACGGTATCAACGTTACGACGTTTTTTAGGCCGGATCTGCGGATCGGAGCAAATTTCAAATTAGAGACGATAGTCCCAAGAGCATCCGGAACTTGGAAGATCACGGGGCTTCGACATGAGCTCAGTGCAAACGATCCCGGTGCTCAGGCGTGGAAAACGAGCATTACAGCAATTTATCCTAGGTGGTGAGACCGATGAGTAATCAAGAGTTCAGTGCAAACTATGATGATTTTGCAGGCTCTAATCCCATAAATGCCCTAGAGTTTTTTGTAAAGTCGATCCTTTCTAAGACGGTCTATACGGCATTTCCAGTCACGGTAACGGCAGTCGAGAGAAAAGGCACAGAAGCCGGCGCCGGTTACGTTACGGCCAAGCCCTTGCTAAAGCCTATGAATGTACAGGCTCAAGGGATTGAAGTGACGACGATTCCTAAATTGCCGTACTTTCGACTGCAGCATGGTACTGCCGCTATCGTCTGTGATCCAAAAGTTGGCGATGTTGGCTTAGCTGTTGTTGCCAAACACGATATTTCAAATGTGAACGGAGACAACACGTCCAAGGTTCCGGCGACATTCAGAGAGTTTGATCCTTCTGATTCTTTCTACATTGGTGGATTCTGGGGCAAGGCTCCGGAAGTCTTTATTCATTTGGAAGATGAGGGAACTATCAAGATTAAAGCTCCGACAAAGATCTCGATGGAGGCTCCGGAGTGTGAGGTCAATGCGAGCACCAGTTTCACAGTCAATTCTTCTCAGATCAATTTGAACGGACCGATTTCCGGCGGTGGTTCTGGCGGTGCTGATGCAACATTCACAGGTGATGTAAATGCGAAGGGCATCAGCCTCACCAGCCACACGCACACAGGCGTCCAAAGCGGAAATTCAAGCACCGGCGCCCCGCAGTAAACGAGGAAGTTAGATCATGCCGCATACAGCAAAAACAGCTCTTCTGAGTCCTCAGTCATGGGATCTTCAGCTGACAAAGGAAGGAAACATTCTCCTAACGTCCGGAGCTTTGGCTATAGCTCAGAACTTGGCTAACGAGATTCGGTTGTGGACCAACGACGCTTATTTCCAGCAGGCCAACGGCATTGCATGGAAGGAAGCCCAACTCGCCAAAAAGCTGGATTCCTCCGTCCTTGCTCAATTGATCCATGAGGCTGGGAATAGGGTTGATGGTGTGAAGTCCGTTGATTCTGTTGACATTACCGAGTTCAATGAGGAAACGAGGACACTCCACGGGGAAATCACGATCACAACCGAACAGGACGAAACAGTTTCTTTTGTGTTCTAAAAAATTATGGCTCAAATTATTTTTAATCCACTGGTCGGCGTAGAACTGCCGAGTACGCAAGAGATTCGCTCTGACCTAGGCTCCCGGATCCAGCAGGCGTTTCAAACATCGCCGACTGATCCGCTTTTGAACATCGAGCCCAGTTCGCCAATGGGACAGGTTCTTGATCTAATCGTGGCAGAAATCGAGGCTAAAAACTCTGAGATTCTTTTCCTGTCGAACATGGTCAACCCGGATCTCGCAACAGGAAAGTTTTTGGATGCTCTGGCGGCTCTCTACGGCTTGGATCGTAAAATCTCCGAGCCTACGGTGGTCAACTGCGTACTCACAGGATTAAAGGGAACAGTGATCCCCTATGGTGCGATCGCGCAAGATTCCCTTGGCAATCAGTACAGACATTCGGCCGCAGCAGGTGCGCGAATCGGAGACACCGGAAGCGTCACAACGACCTTTACTGCTATTGAACATGGCCCGCTAGAAGTAGCAGCGGGAGCAGTGAATAGGATCGTCACCACGATTGCAGGATGGGACACCATCACCAATCCTGCCGCTGGCGTAGTCGGTCGAGATGAAGAGACGGACGCAGAACTTAGAAACCGTATGGTAGAAAGTTATGCAGTCAATGCCACGGGGTACGTTGAAGCGATTGAGGCAAACCTAGCGGCGCTTGAAGGCGTCCTCGATGTCAGAGTTTTAGAGAATCCGACGAATGCTGCCATCACTCAATTTGGTGTAAGCATCAATCCTCATTCCATCTTGGTCGCCATCGTTGGCGGAGAGGATGAGCAGATCGCTCAAACGATCTACCAGCGTAAAGATGCAGGCTGTGGGACTACCGGAACCTATCAAGTTTCATACACGGACTCTAGGTTCTACAACGCCACCTACGTCTACAACATTGTCAGGCCGCAGAATCAAGCCTTGAAGGTAAAGATCGAATTCTTTGCCACTTCAATGAATCCAACCGAGAAAAACAACGTCATTCAGGCTGTGATCAATGACGTTCTTGGTCAAGGTTCGAATGACCGCGTTTCTTTGGCTTCGACTGTCTACGCTTCTCGGTTCTATGCCGCAATCCAATCCGCGACAGAAGTTCCGGTTGCATCCATCCAGGTAGCCCTAGGAACTGGGACTTTCGGATCCAGTGTCCAAATTCCTGCGAATGTGGAGCCCACGATTCAAGAGTCCGATGTCTCCCTGATATTCCAAACAGGAGGATAAGATGGCTGATTCTGCAACATGGCGGAACATCCTGAGTGTTGAGGATTTTCGAAAACTCTCAAATGTCCGATCGTTGATTTCTATTGCGCTCCAGTCGCAGTATTCGCACTCCGAGCGATACAGACAATTAGGATTACTTTTCAATGCCGAAATAGACGCGTCTCCTCAACTGGACGCGTTTTTTAATTTCATATTGAACCCTGATACAGCCTCCGGGGTTTGGCTGGATTGGTGGGGGAAGCGCGTAGGCGTGAATCGTAACCTCGTTGTTGACGGTCAGGACACTCGGCTGGATGATGAGTTTTTCCGGTTCCTGATTTTTTATCGAGCCGTCGTAAACGTCTCGAACTCTACGGCTGAAACCATTAATTCTTTGCTTACTCGGTTGATAGGCCTGCCGGCATTTGTCACCGACTACCAGGATATGACGATAACGATTCGCATTGTTGGAGATCCCTCTGCTGTCCAAATCGCCATTTTGCAAAACTACGGATTGTTAAACAGGCCTGCTGGGGTTTTGGCAAATGTGGAGACGGTCGTTCCAAACAATCTGGTATTCGGATTCTTCGGATCCAATTTATTGCCCTTTAATCAAGGTGTCTTCAATCCCTCAAAGGTCATTGAGATATGAGTAATTATCCAAAGTATCAATTAAGCGCGGCTATCGCCCAGGACGGAGAAATTACCATTCCTCCGTTAACTTCAGAAGAAGCTGGTTTAGGACGACTCTCTCAGCAAATAGGTTGGGGACGAGAAAATGCTATTCCCATCGAACAAGGCGGCATTCCTCCGTTTAAATCGGACTTCAATGGCGTCTTTTTCTTGCTTTCTCAATTTTTGCTGTGGTATCAACAGGGCGGGATTATGAATTATTCCGCTCTCTTGGACTACGAAGTTGGGAACGAGGTTATGCAGAATGGGACTAAGTACCGCTGCATCCAAGCCAACGGACCATCAACCACAAAGGTGGCGCCTGGAACTAACAGAGCAGTTTGGAAAAATATCGACATTACCGTTCCAGCCGGCGCCGTAGTTCCGTTTCATAACGTGACATTAGGTGGAAGTGATGGGAGACGCCCAGTTTTTTGGGGTACTACTCAAGCCGACGAAGGTTGGATCCTTTGTGATGGCCAGAGTGACGGGAAGAATGGTGTAACTCCAAACTTGATTGGAAAATTTATAAAAGGCTCTTTACCAAAAGATTCGGGCACAACTGGCGGTGCTTCAACTATTGAGATTCCAGATTTGACCGTTAACGGCACAGTTGGTGCTACTGCGCTGACTGCCGCACAGATGCCAGCACATTCTCATTCAGGTAGCACATCTCCTGCAGGTGCTCATACCCACACAAGAGGTTCAATGAACATCACCGGACAAATTTCCGCCAACTGGTTGAGCGTGATTGGTAACGGTCCTCTTGTTTACGTAGGCGATCATCCCGGATGCTCCGATGGTCGTCAAAATGGTCGAGGTGTTTTCAATATCGATGCGTCCAGAACTTGGACGGGAGAAACATCTTCTAACGGCTCTCATCAGCATGGATTGAGTATCGGTTCTACTGGTGGAAGTCAAACGCACACGCACACCTTAACAGCTAACGCAAAGATCACAGGCGTTACCAATGAGCCGCCTTTTTACACGCTCGCTTATTTCTTGCGCTTGCCGGAGTAATTGATCATGGCAGATTCGAAATTCCAATTTCATTACACGCCGACAGGAACCGGAGTTATCAGCGGCCCCGAAGTTCTTCAGCAGACGGAAGACGCCATTAACGATGTTGGCGCGTACGCAGACCAAGCCTCTGACAATTCCGAAGAAGCTCTATCGATCGCTAAGGAAGCTCGGCAAACAGCACAGACAGCAAATTCAACTTCTTCGAATGCATTAGCGGAAGCGAATGCTGCAAATGAAAAAGTTGAGACTTTGAAGCAAGTAGTCGACGATTGGGATGCAGATATACAGACTGCTATTGCTCAATCTAAGAGTGCGGTCGATGCTTCCACGGTGGCAGTTACAACGGCGAACTCGGCACAAACTTCGGCTTCAGCGGCTCAGACTGCCGCTCAAGGTTCAGCTGCTAGTGCCCAAACAGCGGCTAACAATGCGGCCCAATCTCTGCAAACTGCTCAGGCGGCGCAACAGGCAGCAGAAACGGCCCAGAGCAATGCTGAAACCGCACAAACGGTGGCAACAACCGCCCAGACTGCTGCGCAGACTGCGGAAGCGAAAGCTTTAGAGGCGGCGGCAAGTGCCTATGCTGTCAGAGTAATCAATCAAGCGCTCCAAGTTTCGGCCACTATTCAAATCTCGGATTTGAAGCCTCAAGGCAACATTAAAGCTGGTGACACCGTAGTCGGAACAGATGGAAGAATGTTCACGATTGCGTCTGTGGACACATCTGCCGGGACAGCTCTTTTATCTGCGGACTACACGGATTTAACGCCGAGTGTCTCATACGAGGCGGCTCAAGCCCTTACAGAGACGCAACAGACCACTGCGCGGTCGAATATCAACTTTACAGCCGGTGCGGAATCTTGGGCTGAAACTTATTTCAATGGTCACGTTGATGACTACCTGTGTCCGATTCTCGAAGAACTGATCCTTGAAAACGGTGGTACCCAGCAAGAAATTGATGATGCCAAAAACTCTGCTGAGTCAGAAACACCATCGACAAATTAAACAATTCCGAAGGATAAACAATGAAGACCTTAGAACAAGTTAGGCAGGAAATGCTTGCCAAGGCAATGAGCCAGCCGCTGGCAAAATACTCACTGAAGGACTCAGACGGAAAAGTTGTGGTGTCTTCCAATTCCCCTGGTCAGCATGCCTTTATGGACCCGAAGGACGAGGCTTTCGCCAAGAGCCATTACAAGCTTTCCGAAAAATTCAAAAGGGACGATGGCACCATAATCAACTTCTGGAAAATGGAGCCCAGTCCTAAAGGTTATTTTCAGAGCGCTGACGGGAATTTCTATTTATCGGCGGAGCTCCCGGAACTGGATGATAACTTTATCAAGAAGCGTTACGAGCTTGAGGTTAGAGGAGAGCGTAATGCTCGAATTTCTGACACCGACAAATACGTCCAGCTCCCGGATATTACTGTGCAGTCAGCAGCCAGGGCCAAGAGAGCTCAATTAACAGAAGCAGATCGACAGGCTCTATTGAATTATCGCCAAGCACTCAAAGATCTTCCGGATCAACCTGGATTCCCTTTTATTGACTACCCGGACTTTCCAGATGCTTTGGCCTACGAATTGGAGCAGGCAGTTGATGCCCGCAACTCTATGAGACAAGGAGGTTTTTTCAATGCTTAAAGAATTAGCCAGTTTGCTGTGCAGTTTATTTGTGCCTAAACGTGCTGTAAACTATGGGGGGGGGTAAGCTAATCTATGGATGTAGTGCCGGTTCCATTGGCTGTATAGGAGCAGAAGAGGCTTCCTTTATACCATTGCCAGACCCTGCGGGAGTAGAAGGTTTATATAACTTTGTTGCTCCTTATGACTGTATCGTGGTCGCTATAGACAGTAATAGTTCGGTGACACAAGAGAATAGATATCTTGCGTTGTCATACAACAATATGTTTTTGTCCGTTATTAGGACGAACATTTTTAATTTGGCCACATCGTTTCGTCTTGCAAAAGGACAGTCAATAAGCGTGCATTACCTTGGTGCCAACGTAGTGTTGGCCACATTACCAGTTTTACCAACTTAAAGCCTGAGCATTTTGGCTCGGGCAAGGAGCTTAAATGCTAATCAAAAAACTTATTCAGCGGCTACTCGATAGCCGAACGGCAAATGCAGGAGGCGCATTATGCTGAAAAACATTCTGAGCCTCCTGCTGAGCAAGTTCTACAGCAAACAGGAATCCGAGTTGGTAGGACATCAGGCTATGCCCTCAAGCTCGGTTATAACGTTGGTAAACAACGGGACAATTGGGTCTGATTGGGCGGGTTCTGCGTTTAGCGGTATAGCTCCCGGAGACGGATACTTGACCTTTTCAGGGACAAGTACGTCGGATGTCCCTATCGTCGGAATAGGTGCAGAAAGAGTTCAAGCCAGTTTGACATATCCATGGACAGGGTCGCGTCTCTCTGCATCCATACCGATTGCTAAAGGTGCTACATGGAATGTTCAAGGAAGTAGCATGAAAGATGTTGTTATCATCTTTATTTCTTGTATCGGGGGGGGGTATCAAGCTCTTAAGAACTCTCTTCTGCAAGGAGGTGGCCTATGCTTAAACAGCTTATCCAGCTCTTTGCGGAGAAGTTCCTTGTTAGTAAGAAGGAGTGGGTCAGCAACCAGTCTCAGGCCCTCGTATCAGGGGGCACGGAAATCGCCTTTATCTCTAGCACCGATTCTCAAGACTACACAGCGCCGTGCGACGGAGTTATATGTCTCGATACTTTTGGCGCTACGTGGGCAAAGCTCGGCTCTATTACTAATCACAGGGGGTGCTTACTTCACAGCCCGAACCAAACAGGAGTTTATAAAATGCTCACGCTTCCTGTCGCAAAGGGTGAAACGATCAACATTAATATCTCAACGGAAAAAAGCACCACTCATATCAAGTTCATTCCGACTATTGGCTCCGCAACTTAACGTGGCAAATGGAGGTGCGTCATGCTGAAGTCAGTTTTAGCGCTCCTCCTTTCCAAGTTCGTGAAGAGAAGTGACACGGAGTTCATTGCTCAACAAGGAATGCCTGAAGGATGGTCGAGGCGGGTCTTGTTAAAAGACAGCGTACTCGGAAAAATTCAAGATGTGTACACGGCCCCATCCAATGGCTATCTTTGCATAGACGGAGGGAATGCAATAGGGTACATCGCCGTTAACGGATCCGTGCATTCTCGTATTGAAGTTGCAAACAACCCTCTTCAGTGGCCGCAGATTTTTGTGGTTGCGGTTAAAGGTGCAACTCTTAATTACGCGATTAGCTCATTATCAGGACAAACACAAGGTACCAGCGTTTACTTTGTTCCATCAATAGGAACTCCTTAACCACTCCGCCCCTCGACTTGAGGGGCTTTCTTTTTTTATCTAAATATCGGAGGAAAAATGCATCTACTAAATCGACGACATAGGGAGATTGAGAGATGTGGGATCAATTTTTAAGCCGTCTTAACAGTTTTGATTCCGGCGTTCTCAAGAGTTTCTTTTTAACCATTGCTGGATGTTTTACTTCCCTCATAAGCAGTCTCATGGGGGAGCATCAAAACCTTTTCTACTGGTTGTTTGGCTTTGTTGTCTTCGACTATCTGAGCGGGATCGTAGCCGCTGCCAGAACCGGAACTTGGTCGAGCCGTGTCGGACTCAAAGGGTTGATCCGGAAATTCATCATCCTCTTAGTTGCTATTGGGTTTCATGGAGTGGATCAGATATTCAATGAACCATGGATCGGGGCGTGGGCAATTGGTGCTCTTTCTCTGAATGAATTGATTTCAATCCTCGAAAACGTTGAGAAGGCTGGGTTTGGTCAGATCATTCCTCAACGCGTAAGAGACATGTTGGAAACCGTCCAAACGGAACATGAAAAACGCATCAAAGAAAAAGTCCATTTAGGAGAAAGTCAAAATGAATGAGGAAAAATTACCGTTTTCGCAATGGAATCCGCTTATTGCAGAAGATTTTGTTAAGAAGTGGGAGGGTCTGCGATTGAAGGCCTACCGTTGTCCGGGAGGCACTCTCACTATCGGCTATGGACACACAAAAGGGGTTAAATCTGGTCAAATTATCACCAGACAAGAGGCCGAAAAGCTGATTCGCGATGATTTGATCGAGCACGCCGAGGGACTTGCCCCTTACGTTACTTGCAAACTGACTGAAGGACAGTACATCGCATTATTAGATTTGGCATTTAACCTGGGAGTGAGCGCAGTTGCTAAATCTAAGACACTCGGATATTTGAATTCCGGAAAACTCGAGTTGGCAAAAGAAGGATTTCGATCTTTTGCAAAAAAGAAAATCAGGGATAGGAACGGGAATCTGGTTAAGGATGAAAACGGGAAACAGATGTACGAAATCCTTCCGGGTCTCATGAATAGACGTGAGGACGAGGTGAAATTGATGGGATGAATCCTTTTGAATTGGTAAAGATAGGCGCCGGCGCTTTGATAGTTGCTGGCGCTTATTTTTTTGGCCTTCACAATGGTCAGAATTCTGAGCAGTTGAAAATTGCTCGAACTCAAATCTCAGAACTCACAGCTACGGTCAAAAATTATGAGACACAATACAAAAATCAGGCTATCGCTCTCGCCGAGATGCGTGCTGCTGAATCTAACGCTCGCGCTGACTCTGACCGCTTGCGCTCCCGCATCACCAGTCTTGAAAAAAGAGCCAAGAGCGCTGCCGATCGAGACACAGTTCGATGTCTTGAGTTGGGAGCAGAGTGTCGACGATTACTGCAAGAGGTTCGAGGACCTATTGAATACTGTCGAAAAGCGCTATGGTAGCAAGTAAACCCAGAAGGAGGAGAAATGTCTGATATTAAAAAATCTGCTGAAATTTCACCGGACGGGATGTATCGGTATTCATTAGAGCGCACGTGGGATCAGGGGAAACCGACGGTTCTTTTTATTTGTCTTAACCCGTCTACTGCGGATGCCGTAGAAGATGATGCAACAGTTCGCCGAATGGTCAGTTTTGCCCGTCAATTTGGAGGTGGTCGTCTTTTGGTAGGAAATCTATTCGCCTTTAGATCAAAAAACCGTAATGATCTTTTAAAGGCTGACGACCCTGTTGGTCCCGAAAACGACAAATATTTGGACAAACTGATTAAGTCAGCTGATATTGTCGTAGCGGCCTGGGGAAACTTTGGATCCTATCTTGGTCGAAGTTCTCATTTCAAAGAAAATTTCAAGGACTACAACATTAAATGTTTAGCATTGAATAAGACTGGAGAACCGACGCACCCGCTTTACGTAGCTGATGGCACCAAGCTTCAAGATCTTTAGGAGGACAAATTATGACCAGCGATTTAGAACAATATGGGATTAAGAATAGCGAGCGCACTAGATGCGAAATTTGGACTCGTGTGATGGGTTACCATCGTCCGATTTCTTCTTTCAACATCGGAAAGCAGGGAGAAGTGGCCGAGCGCAAATATTTTGACGAGAAGAAGTGCAGCTGTCGCAAATAAATTTGCTCTTTCGGCTTTTATGCAACAACCGAAAATTTCCGTTAAAACCCTCAAAAATTTCCGTTTTACATCCATATAACGGAAATCTAACGGAACCGTTAAAGTTATCTGATTGAATATTATTGATAATGTGGTGCTAGTCCCGGGCACCAAAAACGATTTCAGACCTCGCAGATTTGCGAGGTTTTCTTTTACGTCTTCGAAATTCTTGTTGTCGCATTTTAAATCCCATCTTTCTCAATTAACAACTAATTACAAATAGATCAGGTAGCAGCATTTGCAAAAACTGATTTTTGAAGATAGAATTTCATTTCTCTGTTGCCCGGGTGGCGAAATTGGTAGACGCACTAGCTTCAGGTGCTAGCGCCTTCGCGGGCGTGCTGGTTCGAGTCCAGTCCCGGGCACCAGACCTAATTCCTAAGACCTCGTCGATGTACGAGGCTTTTCTTTATCTGCCGGCTGTTCGGAGTGATCATTCCGTTTTGTCCTACGCCTCAGAGTCGATATAACTCCTTTTGAAAATTCCCAGCAGAAATTCAAATTTTCGATTTAAAAAACGAAAAGGCCTGAATCTGCAAAGGCAGAAAATCAGGTCTTTCTTGCGAGGCTTAGCTTGTTGAGTCGTCGCTCGCCGCTATGGTTTGGAGGCTTAAATTAAACGCCTACTGTTCAATCCACTTTCTAATCTCTGCTTGGGATCCCGGCAAACGAAGGCCGACCTTCCAATTCAGATCCGGGAACTCCTTCGTAAGACTTGCATCTGCTTCACTGACGGGGCTGGAATAAGAAGAGCAGAAGGGATAAAGTGTTTTGCCCTTGAGCTGATCATGGTAAGTCGTTAAGAACGAGCGAATGATGGCCGGTTCTTCGTGCACCAAATCGGAAAACCGATGAACACGGTGTCTAAGGAAGAGATGTCAACGCCGAAGGGTTTGACGCGAGGCAACAGCGAATGATCTTTATGTTCTCTTGTGCAGCGCGCATCGGGATGGGTCCAGTCTATGTCATCTACGGTGTAGGGAGGTTCTGCATGGAGTCTGACGAGTGGGGCACCGGTCGCTTCAGCAACTTCTTTAGCGGCAAGTTCGGTGTTTCCTGACATGGTGAAGTAAAAAATAGCAGCTTTCATGACTGTTCCTCTAAAAATGACGTTAGTAATCTACTATTGGTACCGAACTCCCAAAATTTCCTGCGTCTCGTTCTAGGCGAACCGACTTCACATGGATAAAAATAGGCAAAGGAACCGTCTTTTTGTGCCAAAGGCGTAGCCGGCAGAAACATTTCTTAAGCCGAGGCTTTGCCGTTAGAATCCTTCCATTAACAAATCCAGGCGGCAATACAGCCGTTGTTTGACCTAACTTCAATTTTCCAAGCGGTGTTTCTGTGCTTTTTCGTTATTGCGTCCCTAAGGCTGTTTCGTCCACCGAGTTTTATCCGATTCCCTATTACGAATCGGTTTATCTGGAAAACCAATGCTTCACGATCGAGGCCGATAACCAATATCAAGCGGACGAAAAAGCTTATCGGTTTCTCGCCAACCTGCAAAAGAAACATGATTTAGCTTACGAGAAGCTTTTGGATGAACAGGGCATTCGCTTTCGTAAAAGAGAGGAAATCATTGAGCGTCGTCTGATTTATCTGAGAGATCTGCGAAGGCCGGGAGATCCGGATAGTTTCGGAAGCCAAAAGGATCCGAAAGTTTGAAATGAGTATCGGCTCAACGACTACTATCGAGAAACAGAGCTTCCTGAAAACTTCCAAGTCTCAGGCTATCGCTATGAACAGAATCCGTCGGGTGGCCACTACCGTTTCTTCAGGCAGTTAACGGATCATCAGTTTGCCTACGGTCTGGTCTTTCTTTTGATTATTGTTTTGTTAATTCTGCTTCTTCCTCAGTTCCGCGGACTCGGAATGCTGGATGTGCTTAATTTAGATTGATATTTTTAGTACCCGACGGCCGAAATCAAATATCTCCACTCTGAGCGATCCTAGGACTTTGTTAGCAGCCTCAACAATTACAATCCAGCATAAATAGGATCAACATTAATTAGTTGAGGCTCAAAATTACTACGAAGAACAAAACCACCCAGAAGTCTGCGTTGACTTCTGCTAAGCCGCAGCGTGCCACCCCGGCTGCCGGAGTGGAAGCCGCTGAAAAGGCAATTGAACGGGAATTGAGGACGGCCGGGTTCCCGATGGAAATGGACGACCTGAAAGAGTATGTGATGCTTTCCCATAAAGGCATCTCTTCTGAGGTTTTTGATCGCGCTTTCAATAAATTAAAAGAGGCAGGAAGAATCTTTACGAATCGAGAAGACATCGTTCTTCTGACTTCCTCCGCCAAACTTCATACTGGGGTGGTGCAGGGGCACCGCGACGGATTCGGATTCCTGATTTGCGAAGAAGACGGTCCTGATATGTACATTCCTCCGGAAGAAATGACGAAAGTTCTTCCCGGAGACATTGTGGTCGCAAGAGAAGCAGGAACCGACTACAGAGGTCGAGGTTTAGCCGATATCGTCGAACTCGCCGACCGCAAGTTAAAACGCATTGTCGGCCGCTTTGAACTGAGACGCGGCGTCGGAATTGTGGTGCCTGAAGACGCAAGAATCTGCAAAACGATCTTAATTGCACCGGGCCGCTCTTTAGGCGCAACACCTTCTCAGATCGTCGTGGTCGAACTTGAAGATAAAGGCCTTCTCACCAATAGTCCAGTCGGCCATGTGGTCGAGATTTTGGGAACCATCGACGAGCCGGGAATGGAGACGGAAATCGCGGTTCGTAAGTTCGATCTTCCTTACAAGTTCTCCGAGGAAACAAAGAAAGAAATTAAGCGTTTCTCTGACTCTGTAACGAAGTCCGATCTTCGAGACAGAGTAGACCTTCGTGATATTCCGTTTGTGACGATCGACGGCGCCGATGCAAAAGACTTCGACGATGCGGTTTACTGCCTGCCTTTGGAAGACGGCAAATTCCGTCTGCTCGTAGCCATTGCCGATGTTTCTCATTACGTTAAACCCGGTTGCGCCATTGATAAAGATGCTCAGTTAAGAACAACGAGTGTCTACTTCCCGAGACGCGTTATCCCGATGCTGCCGGAAGAGCTTTCTAATGGCTTGTGTTCTTTGAATCCACAGGTTGACCGCTGCACCATGGTGTGTGACGCAATCATCGGCGCCAACGGATTGGTAGAAGCCTACCAGTTCTATCCTGCCGTGATTCGTTCGGCCGCACGACTGATTTATGACAATGTCTGGGCCGCACTCTGCAATCCTAATGGTCCTGAAGCCAAGGTCATGGAACACGTGCTCGGCAACGTTCAGGATCTCTATGATCTCTACAAGAACCTGATCAAGAGCCGTGAACTGCGCGGCGCGATGGATTTTGAGACGGTTGAAACTTATATTGTTGCCAATGAGCAGGGCAAGATCGAACAGATTCTGCCGCGCGAACGCAATGATGCCCATCGTCTTATCGAAGAAATGATGCTGGTAGCAAACACCTGTGCAGCTGACTTCCTGCAGAAGAATAAAGCTCCGTGCCTCTACCGTGTTCATGAACCGCCCAGTCAGGATCGTTTGGAAAAAGCCAGAGCAACTTTGGCGCCGTTCGGCGTGACGCTGCCCGGCGGAGATTCTCCCACTCCGGGAGACTATGCCAAGGTGCTGGAATCAATCGCTGATCGACCGGACAAAGCGATGATTCAGACGATTTTGCTGCGTTCCATGCAGCAGGCCGTCTACAGCCCGCATAACGTTGGTCACTTCGGCCTAGCTTATGACGCTTATACACACTTCACCTCACCGATTCGCCGTTATCCTGACTTGCTGGTGCATCGCGCCATTCGAGGTATCTTACGGCGCCGGAAATACGTGCCGAAGATTTTGGTTGAACCCAATGAGGCCGAGGTTCCTGTTCAGACAAGAGAAATCATCTGCAAGGCGAAACCCGACGACAAGAAGAAGGTTGCGCATATCGACTTGTGGGAAAAGCTCGGGTTGCTTTGTTCTGCTCATGAACGCCGTGCCGATGAAGCCAGTTACGATGTAATGGCTTGGCTGAAATGCAATTACATGCAGAAGAAACTTGGTCAGGTTTTTAAAGGCGTGATTTCAGGCGTCAGCCCCTTTGCAATTTTCGTTACGCTTGAAGACTTGTATGTCGAAGGCGCGATCCATATTTCCGGCCTCGGTGACGATTACTTCGTCTTTGATGACAAGTCCAATGAAATTTACGGCGAAGACTCCGGCTTGCGTTATCGCCTGGGCGACGAGCTCACGGTTAAGGTTGCCCGCTGTGATCTCGACGCAAGAAGAATAGAATTCGCTTTGGTTTCGAAGAATCGTCAAAGCAGACCGAAGCCAAAAGGAAAACCGTAAAATCTTCTGCCGCGCCGCGTAAGCCGGCAGCGAGAAAAACAAAGAAAGCACCTTCTGCTCCTAAAAAACGCTCATGAAAAAAGAAGATACAGTCCTAGCCGGCTTCCACGCCGTGTCCTCGAGAATGAAACGCGATCCTTCGTCGATTCGCATCGTCTACTATGATCCGAAACGTCGTGATCAACGTATGCGCCGGATGATTGAAGAGATAGAAAAGGCCGGCATTCGTTTAATGCAGGCCGACAACAATCGCCTGGACGGCTTTTCTCATGAAGTTCCGCATCAGGGCTTGATCGCTCTTGCTGCTCCGATAGATATCGGAATGTCTTTCGATACATTGATGGATAATCTGGCCGGTAATCCGCTTCTGCTGCTTTTGGACGGCGTGACCGATCCGCGCAATTTCGGCGCCTGCCTGCGTGTCGCAGATGCAGCCGGAGTATCTGCCGTGATCACGCCGAAAGATCGCTCCGCAACATTGACGGCAGCGGCTGTGAAAGCCAGTGCCGGTGCATCTGAAACCGTTCCGATTGTGCGGGTCACGAATTTGGCCGGTTCGATTGTGGAGCTCGTTGACGCTGGAGTTCCGATCATCGGCACAGCTGGCGAAGCCCAAAAGACTATTTATGAATTCGATCAAAAGGGCGCTTTCGGCTGGGTACTCGGCGCCGAAGGCGACGGTCTGCGTCAGCTGACCCGCCGCCGCTGCAGTGATTTGGCCAAGATTCCGATGCTGGGAACGGTGGAAAGCCTGAATGTTTCCGTTGCCGCGGGTATCTGTTTGTTTGAAACCGTGCGCCAGCGTACGGTTGGCTGATCAGAATCCGCCTTAAGCGGAATCTGAAGCTCTCAAAATCCGAGGTCGTTCAAACTACGGCCTCGATTTTTTTGAGCTGCTGCAAGTCCTTGTCTATGAGTTCCGGCACGGGGTCCAATCTGATGTGAAAAGCAGCTTCTCCACGAACGGGAGAGTGATTCAATGTGTTTGCTGCAGCGGTCAATGGACGTCGAGAGAATATTTTTGTCCTTAGGAGAACTCTGGGAAGACTCAGTTATTAGGAAATTTCTAATAAGTCGCTTCGAACATTAAAAACACAACCCCTAAGTTTGGCAGATTCTGATTGACCTTCTGGGCGGCAACGCCCATGAGGTCTATATTTTGGCCCTTTGCTTATTTATTTGTAGATATGTAGTAGATATGTTATAATTAAACTCAATATTTGAGGTGGTCTATGTATGTCCTGTCTCTTATACACATCTCCGAGCCCACGAGACATGCGCAGATCTC
>OWIJ01000040.1_pt1 | contig 93240 bp, 74 predicted proteins | sample 1732821 | NCBI WGS metagenome assembly OWIJ01 (sample SAMN05065759, study PRJEB22554) | human gut metagenome | biome: ENVO:2100002; feature: ENVO:00000062; material: ENVO:00002003 | host: Homo sapiens | place: USA | reverse complement strand
CGACCCCAAACACGACACAAAAAGGAGGAACTATCCCGATGAATTATACCCAAGCACAGATTGACCGGGCAAACGCCGTCAGTCTGGAAGATTTTCTCCGCACACAGGGAGAGACACTTATCAAAAGCGGACGGGAATACCGCTGGAAAGAACATGACAGCCTGACCGTCCGGGGAAACAAATGGTTTCGCCACAGCCAGAGCAAGGGCGGCTATCCCATTGATTTTGTCATGGAGTTTTACGGCAAGTCCTTTCCCGAAGCAGTCCAGCTCTTAACCGGCGAAAGCGCCGAGGGACAGAGCGAAGCCAGCACAGCACCGCCCACAGCGTTTCACTTGCCCTTGCACAACAGAACAGCCGACAGAGCAATTCAATATCTTTGCGAAAGCCGAGGTCTCAACAAAACGCTTGTTGAGGCTTTTCTTCTTTCCGGGGATATTTACGAGGACGCAAAGCGGCACAATGTTGTGTTTGTCGGCAGAGACCGAAGCGGTACGCCGAGATACGCCCATGTGCGAGGAACGGCAGACCCATTCAGGCAGGACATTGCCGGGTCTGACAAGTCCTATCCGTTCCGCTATGAGGGAAACGGCAACCAGCTCTTTGTCTTTGAAGCGCCGATTGACCTTTTGTCCTTTATCTGCCTTTATCCGCAGGACTGGCAGACAAGGAGCTACCTTGCCCTGGGCGGCGTTTCAGGCAAAGCCCTTGACCGTTTTCTTTCTGAACGCAAGGACACCCGAAAAGTGTTCCTCTGCCTTGACAGCGACACCGCAGGAAGTGAAGCCTGCACCCGGCTGGCACAGGACATTCCCGGCGAGATCGCCGTCATTCGCCTTGTCCCGGCAAGAAAAGACTGGAACGATGTTCTCCGTCAGCAAGGGGACATTCCCAGCCGCAAATTCATAGCCGAGACAATCACGCTGCGAGAGCTGCCCACCGCCCAGCCTGTCCCCATGCTCCGTATGGCAGATGTGGAGCTGACGAGCGTGGATTGGCTATGGTTTCCGTATATCCCCTTTGGAAAGCTGACGATCATACAGGGCAATCCCGGCGAGGGCAAGACCTACTTTGCCATGCGTCTTGCGGCGGCTTGCACCAACCGAAAGCCCTTGCCCGGTATGGAAACCCTTGAGCCGTTCAACATCATCTATCAAACCGCCGAGGACGGTCTGGGCGATACCGTCAAGCCCAGACTGATGGAAGCGAACGCAGACCTTGAAAGAGTGCTTGTCATTGACGATAGAGACACGCCGCTGACCCTTGCCGATGAGCGCATAGCAAGGGCAATCCGGGAAAACAACGCAAGGCTGGTTATCATTGACCCGGTGCAGGCGTTTCTGAGCGCAGATGTGGACATGAACCGGGCAAATGAAGTCCGTCCCATCTTCCGCAGTCTGGGAGACATTGCACAGGCTACCGGGTGCGCTATCGTGCTGATCGGACACCTCAACAAAGCCGCAGGAACGCAAAGCACCTACCGGGGATTGGGGTCTATCGACATTACGGCGGCAGTCCGCAGTCTGCTGTTTATTGGCAAGCTGAAGGACAGTCCGACAACGAGGGTGCTTATCCATGAGAAAAGCTCCCTTGCGCCGCCCGGACAGTCCCTTGCCTTTTCTCTGGGAGACGAGAAAGGCTTTGAATGGATAGGAGCTTATGACATTACCGCTGACGAGCTTCTTGCCGGGGCAGACACCGCCAAGACCGAGAGCAAGACCGCACAAGCACAAATGCTCATTCTGGAACTGCTGGCAGATGGAAAGCGTATGCCGAGCGCAGAGCTGGAAAAGGCAGTCAATGAGCGTGGGATTTCTTCACGCACCATGAGAACGGCGAAGAGCCGTATCGGGGACAGACTTGTGACCGAGAAAGATGGCACAGCATGGGTCTGCTATCTCCGCAACTGACAACAGGAACACGGCAAGCGTGGCAAAGACGGCAAGGTTTTTATAGATACCTTAATGTTGCCGCCTTGCCTTGTTCCCTCATACCGACGCCGCCCGATGATGAACAGTCACCGGGCATTTTTCATTTACAGGAGGATTTTGAATGAACAATACCGCAACCAACACCGCCACTTGCCCGACTGTCAGAAAGCAGATCGGCAAGACCACCTATATCGTCCGTGTGCATTTCAGCCAGACCGCAAAAGAGACGATGGAGGACAAAATCAAGCGTCTGCTCCGTGAGGAAGTCCGCAAAATGTGACTTCTTTTTGAATTTGATAAAAAAGTCCTTGACTTTTCGTCTCTGGTAAGACAGCAAAATCTATTCTGATCAGTTGTGGTGCAAGACTCGCACCCTTTGATATTGCGGAACTGCGGGAGCTTATGAGTTATGACGAACTGGAACTGGATCTGGTTGGTGACAGGAAAACTGCATTGTTTGTTATTATTTCAGATACCGATGATACCTTTAATTTTATTGTTTCTATTATGTACACACAGCTTTTTAATCTGCTCTGTGACAGAGCTGATGATGTATATGGAGGCAGACTTCCAATTCATGTGCGGTGTCTCCTGGACGAGTTTGCGAACATCGGACAAATTCCTAAATTCGAAAAACTGATTGCTACGATTAGAAGCCGGGAAATCTCAGCTTCTATTATTTTGCAGTCAAAGTCTCAGCTTAAGGCAATTTATAAGGATAATGCCGATACCATCGAAGGGAACTGTGATACGACCTTATTCCTGGGCGGAAAGGAAAAAACGACATTAAAGGAAATAGCGGAGATTTTGGGAAAAGAAACCATAGATCTTTATAACACATCGGATACGAGAGGCAGTCAGCGGTCTTATGGAATGAACTACCAGAAAACAGGAAAGGAGTTGATGAGCCAAGATGAAATAGCAGTCATGGACGGGGGAAAATGTATTCTGCAGGTGAGAGGTGTCAGACCATTTTTCTCAAATAAATACGATATTTGCAAACATAAAAACTACAAATATCTGTCCGATTATGACAAAAAAAACACCTTTGATATTGAAAAATATCTGAGTACTAATCTGATACTGAAACCAGAGGATGAAGTGGAATTGTATCAGATGTAACTTCTCGACAAATTGTCGGGAAGTGGATCATGGGAGGAAATCATGAATAATTTGGAAAAAAGGAACAGTCGGTATCCATCGACGAAAATGAATGTACCGACTGTACATGTGAGGAATTTTCCAAGTAGAAAATCCTATGCTTAGTGTAGCACAAAAGGCAGGGTTTATATAGTGTTTTCTTCCCTTTCGATAGAGTAAACTTACTGTCAGTTGGAGAGTCGCAGAAGATTCCCTGCTATGAACTTGACCAGATTGTTTTCTCATAGTCTACTTCTCCCACAGTGTTTTGGTAGCATTTCGTATTTGCTGAAGGTACATGAAAGTGTTCTCCTGTTAAATAATATTCTGTAAGTTATTTTCTATAGATATCCGCTGATAGTAGGTATCTATGATATCCTGTAAAGTAATCGTATTCATTTTTTCTTCGGCAGCCTTTTGAATTTCATTATAAAATCCCTGCAAAGATAACTGAATGTTAATACCAACGCCACAATCTGGATTGGTATGAGTATCTAAATGAAGCAATGGTTTATCACCTTCAACTGCTTTATAAATATCCAGCAATGTAATCTGATCGGCTGGTTTTGAAAGAGAAGGACGGGCATGTCCGGCTACACTTGTCATAAGTTCCGCTTTTTTTAGTTTTAACATAAGCTGGCGTACAAAGCCGGGATTTGTATGGACACTTTCTGCAATTGAGGCACTGGAGAGGGATTTTTCCTGGTTGATAGCAATCAGAACCATCACATGAACAGCATCACTTAATTTCGTTGAATATTTCATGATAAGAAACTCCTTGTAGTATGATATAATGATCTTGTTTTCACGTTTTTGGGATGAAAATATTTCTGGTTTGTTTAAAACATCCTAAGTTCTCAACAGTTCTTTTTAATGTGTTGATAAACTGTACATTTTTTAATGCTTTGATGATTGTAAATAATATAATTACAACTATAATGGAGATTAAAGGAAAAGTCAACACAGATACTATAAATGTTCACAAAGGAGAACTTATGGAATACAAAAATCAAACAGAAAATCGTGCATTTCAGGAAATGTTGCAGGCAGCAGTAAAACGGCTGCAAAATCGTTCCGGAGAGGAGCTTGCTGCAAAAAGTGGGGCTGTTTTTCATAGCAGCCGAAATGTGCTTGAAGTACTGAGTTTTTATGAAACGATTGAAATTCAACTCCCCGAGTTTCGTATTAACTCAGACATGGACGAATGGCATTATCTGACATTGCTGCATTATCTGGATATGGCTGATGGAACAGAAGGTTCACAGAAGCTCATTACTTTTGGTAACCTGAAAGATGGATTGATTCGGGGAACCAAGTTTGACCGGACTGCAGAGCAGAAACTGGAAAAGCTTTTGCAGGATAAAGATCCTGAGAAAATTCAGAAAGCATGTAAAAACCTGGGTGCAGAATTCACAGAAACAAAGGCGGATCTGTGTGCTGTTTTTCCAGTTCTGCCAAGATATCCGGTAACTTTAAAGATATGGTTTGCAGATGAAGAATTTCCTGCATCTGGCAAAATATTTCTTCAGGATCATGCCGATCATTATCTGAGTGTAGAAGATGCGGTAACAGTTGGAGAAATTTTGCTGCAAAAATTATCGGAAGCCTTTTCTTCTCTCTGATCATGAATCAGAAAACTTTCCAACCCGGCTTTGATAAATTTGTCGATTACTGTCTGAATCTGTTTCCAGTCATTACAGTGATTGCGGAGCATCAGTCTGTTGATGGAAAGGCAGCCATTCATTTGAAAATAAAAAACCGATTCTGCCTGTTCAAAGGTCAGGAGGCTGTGTGACATAAGCCAGGTCACATAGCCTTCTTTTGTATTTTCTGCTATTTTTTCCAGAAGAATAGGGGCAATTGCATCATCCAGAAACAGTGCCCTGTATTGTGATTCCATCTGTATTTTCTGACAGAACGGATAGGAACAGCTTTTTTGATTTAGACAGAATAAATGATCTACAGTTGTTAACATATCCTGAGTCATATCATTAAAAATATCTGATAATACATCATGGATATCGTAGTAATGAAGATAAAAAGTGCCACGGTTGATTTCAGCATTTTTGCAGATCTCTGTAACTGTAATTTTCGTAAAACTTTTCTGATTTAACAACTCTAAGAACGTATCTTTTATGGTTTGCCTGGTATAGCGGGTACGGCGATCTTGTTTTCTCGTTTTTTCTGACATTATATACTCCTGTATTAGTTAGTATCATATAATTTCTCAACAATTTTTCTGATGTGTTGAGTAACCATACAAATCTCGCAGATTGACTATTGTAATTTATATAGTAACAACTATAATGAGGTTTAAAGAAAAAGTCAACAGATTGTTCAGAATTTTAGGAGGAAAAACATGGGACATGTAATTGCAGTATCAGGAAAAGGTGGCGTAGGAAAAACAACTCTTTGTGGATTGTTGATCCAGTATTTATGTGAAAGCGGAAAACGTCCGGTCCTAGCGGTGGATGCAGATGCAAATGCAAATTTGAACGAAGTGCTCGGTGTTGAGCCGGAGGTCACACTTGGGGAGCTGAGAGAAGAAATTGAGCGGGCAGGCATAGACCCACGATATCAGATTCCCTCCGGTATGACAAAACAGGCATATCTGGAAATGCGTCTTTCTGATGCGATTGCAGAAGAAGACGATTATGATTTGATGGTAATGGGACGAACCCAGGGACAGGGCTGCTATTGTTTTGTAAATGGCCTTGTACAGACCCAGGTTCAGAAACTGCAAAGCCATTATCCATATATTGTGGTTGATAACGAAGCGGGTATGGAACACATCAGCAGAGGAATTCTGCCAATGATGGAAGTTGCGATTCTTGTGAGTGACTGTTCCAGAAGAGGTGTTCAGGCAGCCGGACGTATTGCAAAGCTGATGAATGAATTAAGCTTTAAACCACAGAAAACTGGATTAATCGTGAATCGTGTTCCAGATGGAAAACTGGATGCCGGAACTCTGGAAGAAATCCGAAATCAGGGATTGGAACTGTTAGGCGTTGTACCACATGATGACCAGGTATATCAGTATGACTGTGATGGAAAGCCGATCATACGGCTTCCGAAAGATTCTCCTGTAAGAAGTGCACTGGGAGAAATTGTAAAGAAGTTAGGATTGTGAGTTGGAGGATTGAAAGTTTGAAGATTGAGTAAACAGAAATATTATCTGATTTGATATAACCAATTGCAAAGAAAGGAAAATCTTCATGAGAAATCATTGGACAGAAATAGAAAAATATTTAGAAGACCAGAAGATAGCGCAGGAACTGATTGGAGAACTGAGAGATTTTCACATGCGTTATACGGTAGAGGATCAGGTAAAGGAACGAGTAGAAAAACCGGATATCTTATTTTATGGGAAAAAGATTCTGGAAATGTCAATAGCAGCGCTTCTTCAGGGAGATAACCTTTTACTTTCCGGCGCGAAAGCTACAGGAAAAAATGTACTATGTGAGACACTGGCATGGATATTCGGAAGACCGGAATATGATATTTCTTTTCATGTAAATACAGACAGTGCCGATCTGATTGGAACGGATACTTTTATAAATAATGAGGTTCGCCTTCGGAAAGGCCCCATCTACCAATGCGCGGAATTTGGAGGATTTGGAATCCTGGACGAAATCAATATGGCAAAAAATGATGCGGTTTCTGTACTGCATGCCACACTGGATCATCGGCGCAGAATCGATATTCCAGGATATAACAGGATTTCACTTCATCCGGCAACACGATTTATCGGCACGATGAATTATGGCTACGCAGGTACCAGAGAGCTAAATGAAGCATTGGTTTCAAGGTTTATGGTAATTGATATGCCTGAAATGGATGAGGATAGTGTCCTTTTTGTATTAAGACAACATTTTCCAGATGGGGAAAAAAGTGCACTGAAAGCTTTTGCAGGACTGTTTCTGGATTTGCAGATCAAAGCTTATCATGGAGAAATCTCAACAAAATCTCTTGACCTGAGAGGACTGGTTTCTGCTGTAAAAGCAACAAAAAGCGGACTTTCTCCAATTGATGCAATCCAGATGGGGATCATAAATAAAAGTTTTGATGTATTTGAAAAAGAGATCATAGAAGATGTGGTTTCTACCAGAATCCCATCTTCCTGGACCGGAAAAGACATATGGGGGTAAACTTGTATGGAGGATGTCAGATGGCCGGCGAAACAACTGGAAGAACATCGTCTGGAGATCAGCAATCGTATCAGAAATCTTTTTTGGACAGTCAGTGGTGATTATGATATGGAATTTGAACCGGACACAGAAAAATATGTTTATTCAAAACAAACGGTTCTATATGAGGCAGTGAAGCAGGGTGCCTTTGCACGATATTTTGATCAGAAGAAACTTGGCATGTATTTGATGAAAAAATTACATTTTTCTGCTGGAGAAGATATACTTTTGCCTCTTGCTGGATTATGCATGGATGCTGCTGTGGAGCGTTTTATCATTCGAGAACGTTTGGGAACAAAGGAAATCAGAGAACAGGCGTTCAGAGAATTGGAAAAGGCCGAGAAAGAGCAGGTATCAGACAAAGCTGGAACAGACCTGATTCACAGGATTAGGCTTCTGTATATAAGGCATGTTCTGGAGAACACAGACGATGAGGGAATGGATCCACAGGCAGAGATTGCATTGTACAAGATTCTTTCTCTGAAGGATGCGGAAAATACGGAAGATGTCATAAACGTGATAGATGAGATTTATAATCATGTTCTGGATCCCTCTTTTGAAAAAAGGAATGGAAATCTGGAGAAGATTCTGAATTTACCGGATATGGCATTAGCCAATGACGCGTGGCAGGAATGCATGACGGATGAACAGATGGAAGACATCATTCAAAAATATCTTTCTAATCTCAAAAAAAAGATGATGAGTCTGGATATCAGAAACAAAAAGAAAAAAAGATTTTATTTCTCTCCGGAAAATGAAGAAGTTCCGGAAAGCTCGGAGAATATAAATCCACAGGCAGTGCGACGGATACGGGAATATGTGGAACTGAATTACGGAAAATCGTATCTAAGTGAATCGGAGCAGGCCAGAGTCAACCGGAAATTTTGTACAGGAATCCATAAAAACTGTAACCTGTATCTTACAGATGGAATATTACAGAGCCCTGTGATTAAAAATAATCAATACCGTTTTTCTCAGCTTCAGTTTGAAAAAAATAAAGCCTATTATGGAAATAATCACTGGATCATTAAAAGAAATATTTCTGTGTTGGCAGAGTCACTGAAACGGGCCTTTATAATCCGAAAGGATGATTTTGTCAGCAGATCTGATGCAGGACAGCTTGTTCCTGAGAGATTATGGAAAATTGGAAGAACAGACGATGACAAGTTATTTAATAGAAAAAAGAGATCTGACGATTCTGAGTTTGTAATAGACGTCCTGATTGATTCCAGTGGTTCCCAGGCTGACAGACAGGCTCAGGTAGCGGCGCAGGGATATATTATCAGTGAAGCATTAAGCCAGGCAGGAATTCCTCATCGGGTGACAGGATACTGTGCTTTCTGGGGATATACAGTACTTCAGAGATTTCGGGATTATGAAGATCCAAGGGAAACAAATGAAAGAATCTTTCAATTTCGTGCATATGCCAATAACAGAGATGGGCTTGCTCTGAAAACAGTCGGTTCCTCTCTCATGGAGCGACCGGAAAAAAATAAGATTTTAATCGTATTAAGTGATGGAAAACCCTGTGATATGAGCATACAACGACCAGGAACCCGCCAGCCCAAGATCTATGACGGAGAAAAAGCTGTGAAAGATACTGCATATGAGGTACGTCGGGCCAGAAATCAGGGAATTTTCGTAATTGGTATTTTTGCAGGGAATGAAGAAGAGCTCTCCGTGGAAAAGAGAATCTATGGAAAAGACTTTGCCTATATTCGTAATATCAGCAATTTTTCCCGTATAGTAGGAACTTTTTTACGAAGACAAATTGATATGGAATGAAAATGGAGGAATCACTATGGGTAAAATTGAATTTTCCAATTGCCAGGATGTAAGAAATCAGAAAAGGATACAGGAATTAGATTGTCCACGCTGTCATGAACCGGGAGGCATTGAAGCCTTTGTGAAAGACGGGATACTTGCAGAGGACGGAGTATGTGATAACTGCGGATATATTCTTCCAGAAGGAACAGAACTGGAGGAAGTGGAGTAAGACAGTTTGAAGTATGGTCATATGTAATGCTTATTATTTAGAAAAAAGAAAAGGAGTAAAGATAGAGATGAAAATAGCAGTTTGCGGAAAAGGTGGATGTGGAAAAAGTACAGTAACCAGTCTTTTGGCTAAGGCTTTAGCCAGACGAGGAAAAGAAATTTTGGTAATTGATTCCGATGAATCTAATTATGGTCTACACCGACAGCTGGGTATGAAGCTTCCCAGAGATTTTACAGACTATTTCGGTGGTAAGCAAAATGTTTTAAATGATATGATGTTATCAAAATTTACTCATCAGTTTTTTGAGGAAACCTGGACTATAGATGATATACCGGAAGATTATTATAGTCTGAAGGACGGTGTAAAACTGATGACAAGTGGAAAAATTCATCAGGCAAATGAAGGGTGCTCTTGTGCTATGGGAACTGTTATGACTCAATTTATCCAAAATCTCAGGCTTACAGAAGACCAATTTGCGCTAATGGATATGGAGGCTGGTATTGAACACTTTGGACGTGGAATTGATAACGGTGTAGATTTGATATTGATAATCATAGATCCATCCTATGAATCCCTACAGCTTTCCAAAAAAATCGGGGAATTATCGGAAAGTATTCAAAAACCATTTTATTACGTTCTCAATAAAGTAACAAAAGAGAATCAGGAAATGATGTATGAAGCTGTATGGAATTCAAGTCGAGTCGCTGTATCTCTTAGTGCGGATCCTGGTATTATGGGAGAGGGACTGATGGGGAAAGAACTATCAGAAAAACCAGATGCTATTGAAAACTTAACAGAATTTCTACTTTCTATTTAACAGAATAAGGAGATTTAGGTGGGTATAGGATGATACAGATTGCAATTGTGGAAGATGAAGAAATTTACGTAAAACAATTAACAGAGTATATCCGGAAATATCAAACGGAAAGGGGAAGATCAATAAAGGTTACGGTATTTGGTGATGGAGAAGATATCACTGAGAATTACAGTGGCGGTTTTGACATTATTTTGATGGATATTCAGATGCGGTTCATGGACGGTATGACAGCAGCAGAAAAAATCCGTCAGATGGATCAGAAAGTAATTATTATGTTTATTACAAATATGATTCAATATGCAGTACGTGGATATGAAGTTGATGCAATGGATTATGTGGTAAAACCAGTTGAGTACTTTTCTTTTTCGCAGAAACTGGATAAAGCAGTTGGACGTATGCGCTCTGAGGTTAAAGAATTCCTTACGATTCCGATTGGGGAAGGAGTTGTGAAGATAGATATAGCAGATATCTATTATATTGAGGGGCAGAGACATAATGTAATTTATTATACTTCGAGAGGAGATTACTGTTCAAGAATTACGATGAAAGAACTCGAAGAAAAACTTGCGGTACATAATTTTTTTCGATGTGCAAAGGGATACCTGGTAAATATGAATCATGTAGAGGGATTTGTTGGTTCTGATTGTGTGATCCATAATGTACATATACCTGTCAGCAGAACCAGAAAAAAAGAATTCATGAATCTGCTTCTGCAAAACCTCAATATGGAATGATTTCATGCGAAATGGAGGATACTATGTTATATCAGGATATTCCAAGAATTTATACGGCAATAGCAGAGTGGGGATCATGTCTGGTTTATCTTTATATCCTAAAAAAAGAAAACATGAAATCTGTACATTTTCTTACAGGCAGTCTTTTCATGCTGGCAATGCAGAGTATCTTTCTGACTTTGACAGGCAGCGTAACTGAAATTTTGTGGATTCCCTGTATGATGATCGCTGCAGGTATGATGTATGGATTTCTTATGGTCGGAGGAAATATGAAGCCTCTGGGAGCGGCTTATTGCTGTGCCCGCGCATTTGTTCTTGCTGAGTTTACAGCTTCGCTGCAGTGGCAGATGGTATCTGGTGTACAGACATGGGGAAATCAGAGAATCTGGGTTGAAATTCTGATTACGATGGTTGTTTTTGGAGGCTGCTTTACGATTGACATTTATTTAGAAAAAGATCTTCTGAAGCAGAATTACCTTGAACAGATGACAGTAAAGGAAGTAGCAGCGGCGGCCATCATGGCTGTTGCAACCTTTGCTTTTAGTAATCTGAGTTTTTTAAATGAAAATGCACCATTTGCGAGCAGAGAACGTGCAGATGTTTTTTCTATCAGAACACTAATCGATTTTGGAGGAATTGCAATCCTGCATGCTTATCAGAGCAGAATCAGTGAGTATGTTGCCGAGAAAGAACTTTCAGTAATGAATGTGATGCTGAAAAGCCAGTATGATCAATACCGAAATTATCAGGACAGCTTGGATCTTATACAAATGAAATACCATGATCTGAAACACCAGATAACGGGACTTCGTGCGGAATCAGATGAAGAGAAACGAAAAAAATGGATTGATTCCATGGAAAAGGAAATCGCTGCTTTTGAAAATATAAGCAGAACGGGGAATCAGGTACTTGATACGATTTTGGCAGCTAAGATTTTCCATTGTCGAAAAAATCATATACAGATTACCTGTGTGGCAGACGGAAAATTATTGGATTATATGCATGTAACAGATATATGTTCTATATTTGGAAATGCTTTGGATAATGCGATTGAACATGTAATTTTGATTCCAGATCCGGAAAAAAGACTGATCCATCTGACAGTATCCGCTCAAAAAGGATTTGTGTTTATCAAGATAGAGAATTATTGTGAAGCAGAAATTTCCAAAAATGAAGAGGATCTGGTTACAACAACAAAAAAGGATAGTAAAAACCATGGTTTTGGATTGAAGAGTATTCGTACAGCTGTAGAAAAATATGATGGTTCTGTAGTATTTGGAGTACAGCAGAATTGGTTTGAACTAAAGATTCTTTTACCCAGAGTATTGTGATGCTCTGGGTATTTTTGGTTTGCGCGCCATGGGCGCGCTCTAATGGGTGAAAGTCCCGAACACGCCTAGGCAACGAGGAAGTGTATAGCAGAACAGCAAGGGTGTCCATCGTGAGGTGGAATCTGAAGGAAGCTGTAAGCAAACTCTTGGTCCGACGGACAGAAATCACATATAAGGCTCGGAAATACGGATAAGTCTGCCAAAAGAGATGAAGTCCTAAAGTTGCTGGAAGTACGAGTAAATGTGGCGGATAGATGAGAGGAAAGAGCGTGCACCTTAAGCGTGGAGGTCTCACAGGGGTTTCATTAGCCTAGTAACAACGAACTGTGAGAAGTCAGCCGAGCCCATAGTAGTGAAGAAGTCTCTGTAATAGAGATGGAGCAAAGGGGTGAACAATCAATAAGTTTGAGTATGTCTCGTATTGCAGAAGAGATAACATCTGCCGTAACCAATCGGGTAAAAGATGGTCAAATCAAGCGAGACGGAAAGGAAAGAACGCATGGACACAAGTAGTCTAATGGAGCAGATATTATCTAGCGATAACCTCAACAGAGCATATCTGCAGGTCGTACGAAACAAAGGTGCAGAGGGAGTGGACGGAATGAAGTGCACAGAACTTAAGGAACATCTTGCAAAGAACGGCGAAATCATTAAGGAGCAGCTGAGGACAAGAAAGTATAAACCTCAGCCAGTACGGAGAGTGGAGATACCAAAACCCGATGGCGGTTTCAGAAACCTGGGAGTGCCAACAGTAACAGACAGATTTATACAACAAGCTATTGCACAGGTCTTAACACCAATCTATGAGGAGCAGTTCCATGATCATAGTTATGGATTCAGACCGAACAGATGTGCACAACAGGCAATCCTGACAGCACTTGATATGATGAACGAGGGCAACGACTGGATTGTAGACATTGACTTGGAAAAGTTCTTTGACACAGTAAACCATGACAAGCTTATGACCATCATAGGCAGAACTATAAAAGATGGAGATGTTATCTCTATCATTAGGAAATATCTTGTCAGTGGAATCATGATTGATGATGAGTATGAGGATTCTATTGTGGGAACACCACAAGGAGGAAATCTTTCACCATTACTGGCAAATATCATGCTGAATGAACTTGATAAGGAAATGGAAAAGAGAAGGCTTAACTTTGTACGATACGCGGATGACTGTATTATTATGGTCGGAAGCGAAATGTCTGCCAATCGTGTAATGAGAAACATATCTCGTTTTATTGAAGAGAAAGTAGGACTCAAAGTTAACATGACCAAGAGCAAAGTAGATAGACCAAGAGGATTGAAATATCTGGGTTTCGGATTCTACTTTGATTCAAGAGCACACCAATTTAAGGCAAAACCACATGCAAAATCAGTAGCAAAGTTCAAGAGGCGAATGAAAGAACTCACTTGTCGTAGCTGGGGCGTTAGTAACAGCTATAAGGTTGAGAAACTTAATCAGCTTATCAGAGGGTGGATTAACTACTTTAAAATAGGTAGTATGAAGGTGTTATGTGCCACGCTCGACCAAAGCATAAGATTTCGATTGCGCATGTGTATATGGAAACATTGGAAAACTCCACAGAATCGCGCGAAGAACTTAATAAAGCTAGGGGTATATAAGAAACTAGCGTACTCAACGGCTTATAATGGTGCGAGAATCGCACACTGCTGTCAAGGCGGTGCCATGAATGTAGCCGTTACAAAAGAAAGACTAACCCGTTTTGGATTAATCTCAATGTTAGATTACTACACCGAAAGGTGTGTTACTTGTTAAGTTGACTGAACCGCCGTGTACCGAACGGTACGCACGGTGGTGTGAGAGGTCGGGAAATCACTCAGATTTCCCTCCTACTCGATTTGCCAAGCATACGACAAAAAGGTCCGGTGGACCTTTTTTAGTATTTTGTGCCATCTTTGCTGCATCTGGTGCCAAAAACGGCATGAAATAATAACCATGTTATAGTAATGCTAACAGGAAATGACACCTGAAAAAGACGAGAGAGTCAAAGGAGGAAAAAAGAGAATGATCAGTGTTGAAATGGAAGATGTTCTGGCGGTATTACAATTATGTAAACCGTATATTATCGGTATTGTTACTGCACTTGTAATTGGAATCGTAATTATGATCACATGCCGCAGGATGTCCAGGGACAAAAGATTTCTGATAAGAGGGGAAGCTGCGATCGCAATGGTTCTTGCAGTTGTTGTCTGCGTGAATATGATCTGTTTTAAACCAATGGCTACGTTGATTGGACTTGCAACGGGAAATGGAACTTTAAGCGATGCAACAAATGAAGAAGCTGCAGGAGTAGCGGAAGAGATAATGGAAGACGGAATTGTTCTTCTGAAAAATGAAAGCCTGCTTCCTTTAAATGAAACAAAAAAACTGAATATTTTTGGATGGGAATCTATTAATCCGGCTTACGGAGGAGCTGGTTCCGGTGGAATTAATGATCTGTATGATATTGTCAGTCTGAATCAGGGACTTGAAAATGCCGGATTTTCTATTAACCAGGAACTGGTTAATTTTTATAACAATTATGGTGCAGATAATCCGGAAATGTCTATCCAGAAACAGAGCTGGACATTACCGGAGCCACCTGTAGATACTTACAGTGATGAGCTTATTAAAAGCGCGAAAGAATATTCTGATGTGGCAGTTGTGGTTCTTTCCAGAAAAGCAGGTGAAGGTCATAATGATATTCCTATGGATGTAAGTAAAGCGGCATATGATAATAATTCAGATAAGTATGACGATTTCCCGGAGGGAGAACATTATTTACAGCTTTCACAAACTGAGAGAGATATGGTGGATATGGTTTGCTCAAACTTTGACAATGTGATCGTAATTTATAATGGAGCAAATCAGTTTGAACTTGGTTTCGTAGATGAATATCCTCAGATTAAATCTGTTGTATGGTGCCCAGGAACGGGAAATGTGGGATTTAATGCACTCGGTAAAGTATTTTCAGGTGAAGTCAATCCTTCCGGAAAAACACCGGATACATTCATTTATGATATGACGACTGCTCCGTGGTGGAATAATGCAGAAAAAACGGAGTATACAAATCTGGCAGATATGGCTGTTGAAGGAATGAACGCAGGAACCGCTCAGGTGTATGCTCCGGCATTTACGAATTATGCGGAAGGCATTTATGTAGGATACAAGTATTATGAAACAGCTGCACAGGAATGTTCGATTGATTACGATAAGACTGTACAGTATCCATTTGGATATGGGTTGAGTTATACGGAATTTGAACAGAAAATGGGTGAACTGGAGGAAAAAGACGGACAGATTTCTGTAGATGTAGAAGTAACCAACACAGGATATGTTGCCGGAAAAGATGTAGTAGAAGTGTATTATAAACCGCCATATACAAATGGCGGAATCGAGAAATCTTCTGCAAATCTGATCGAGTTTGCAAAAACAGATCTGCTTCAGCCGGGAGAAACTCAGACTGTTACAGTTACATTCAGTATAGAAGATATGGCTTCTTATGATGAGAATAATGCAAAAGCATATGTTCTTGAAAAAGGGGATTATGTGATTTCAATCAACAGCGATTCACACACTGTGCTGGATCAGAAAACTTATACTGCAGGTGATGATGTAGTATATAAGGGAGAAAATAAAAGAGCATCAGATGATATTGCAGCATCAAATGTATTTGAAAATGCAAAAGGCGATGTGACATATCTTTCACGAGCAGATCATTTTGCAAATTATGAAGAGGCTACAAAAGCGCCGGCATCTGCAGAACTGGGTGAGCCATATGTTTCTGAATATCATCTGAACAGCAACTTTGATAAGACTACATACCTCAATGATGAGGATGTAATGCCGACAACGGGAGCAGATAATGGACTTACATTAGCTGATATGCGTGATGCTGATTATGACGATCCTCGTTGGGAAAAACTTCTGGATCAGCTTACCGTTGATGAAATGGCAAATATGATTGCAATGGCTGGTTATCAGACAGCTGCGATGGATTCTGTGGGAAAAGTGGCTACACTTGATTTCGATGGACCAGCAGCAATTAATAACAACTTTACAGGAGTTGGTTCTATTGGATTTCCAATTGAAGTTGTGGTTGCTTCCACATGGAATAAGGAACTTGCACAGGCCTGGGGTGAATGCATGGGCAAGATCAGCCAGGAAATGGGTGCAGAAGGTTGGTATGCACCAGGTATGAATACTCATAGAACTGCATTTGGTGCAAGAAACTATGAATATTTCTCAGAAGATGGAGTTCTTTCAGGAAATATGGGAGCAAAAGCAGTAGAAGGAGCAAGAAACTATGGAGTTTATTCTTACATCAAGCATTTTGCTATGTATGAAGGCAACGCCAAAATGGTAAGTGTCTGGTCGAACGAGCAGGCAATCAGGGAAATCTATCTGAAACCATTTGAAATTTCTGTGAAACAGGGTGGCGCAAATGCGGTTATGGTTTCCTGGAGTTTCCTTGGAGATAAATGGACTGGAGAAAGCAGCAACCTTATGAAGACAGTTCTCAGAGATGAATGGGGATTCAGAGGAATGGCACTTACAGATTTCTTCCGAAACAATGGTCATGGATTTATGAATGCAGATGCAGCATTGGCAAATGGAGTAGATGCAATGCTGTCCACATTCAACGGAGAAGAGAACAATGTAGCTAATCCGGAGCATCCAACATCTGTACTTCAGATGAGAAATGCCTGCAAAAATGTCATGTATACAGTTGTAAGCAGCTGGGCTTATGATGGAAAACACAAAGAAATAGGTATGGAAAACTGGAAAAAAGCAGGAATTGGTATCGACGTAGTAATAGCACTTTTCATAGCAGGAATGGAAGTATTGGTAATCAGAGGATATAAGAAAAGAAAGAATGCTGAATAAGGATGAAAGAGGGATGGAAAACAGTTATGAAGCAGCAAAAATTGGTTGAAAAGATGACAATAGAAGAAAAAGCAGCGATACTCAGTGGAAAAACTGTCTGGCAGACCAGAGAAATTGACAGGCTTTCCATCCCGTCCATCTTTCTTTCAGATGGACCGCATGGAATCAGAAAACAGGCGGGAGCAGGAGATCATCTGGGACTGAATGCATCCTTGAATGCAACCTGTTTTCCCACAGCAGCGACGATAGCAAACAGCTGGAATCAGGATCTGGGGGAAGAGATTGGACAGGCTCTTGGAGAGGAAGCAGCAAGTATGGATGTAAATATCCTGCTTGGTCCGGGATTGAATATTAAAAGAAGCCCATTATGTGGAAGAAATTTTGAATATTTTTCAGAAGATCCATATCTTTCCGGGAAGATGGCAGCATCATATATTCGTGGAATACAGAGTAAAGGCGTTTATGCCTGCCCGAAGCATCTGGCGGTTAACAGTCAGGAACTTCGGAGAATGGCAATGGACGCAGTTGTTGACGAACGGACATTAAGAGAAATATATCTGACCGGTTTTGAGATAGCTGTTAAAGAAGGACACGCAAAAGCAATCATGAGCAGTTACAACCAGATTAATGGGATTTATGCTAATGAGGACAAACATCTTTTGACAGATATCCTGCGCAAAGACTGGGGATTTGATGGAATTGTAGTAACAGACTGGGGCGGAAGCAATGACCATGTGAAAGGTGTTGCTGCCGGATCAAATCTGGAGATGCCGTCCTGTGGGTACGATTCTGCAAGAGAAGTGATTGAAGCTGTCCGAAATGGAAAGCTGAAGGAAGCGGATTTGGATGAAAGAGTTGGAGAACTGGTGGATGCAGTGATGGAACTGACATCAGGGAAGAAGCTTTCAGATAAAAACTTTGACAGAAACGCACATCATCAACTGGCAAGGAAAGCAGCAGCAGAAAGCATGATTCTTCTAAAAAATGAAAAACAGATTCTTCCGCTGGATACCAAAAAATCCATCGCTGTTATTGGAGATTTTGCTTTTTCACCTAGATATCAGGGGGCAGGATCTTCTATGGTCAATCCAACAAAAGTAGAAGATATGTCATCGATTTTGCAACAATATGATTTGAATATTCTGGGAATGACAAGAGGCTATCATAGAAATGGAGATGTAGATGAGAATGATAGAAAGTTTGCATTAAATTTGTCTATGAATGCGGATATTGTAATTTTCTGCTTTGGTCTTGATGAGATCAGTGAATCAGAAGGACTGGACAGAACCCATATGCGTATTCCGCAGAATCAGATAGATCTTCTGCAGGATATCAGTAAAGTGAATGAAAATATTATTGGAGTACTGAGTGCAGGATCTGCGATAGAAATGCCATGGCACACCTGCTGCAAAGCGATTTTGCATGGCTATCTGAATGGACAGGCAGGCGCTTCTGCAACATTGGATATTCTGACCGGAAAGGTGAACCCATCAGGAAGACTGGCAGAAACATATCCCATATCTTATGAACAGACACCGGCATTTCGATATTATCCAAGTAATGAGAAAACATCGGAATACCGCGAGAGTGTTTATGTAGGATATCGCTATTATGATACTTCAAAAGTACGGGTGCAGTTTCCATTTGGTTTTGGACTTTCCTATACGGAATTTACATATTCTGATCTTATCATAGAAGAGGATGGAATCAAAGTTTCGGTTACCAATACAGGTGACAGAGATGGAGCTGAGGTTGTTCAGATGTATGTAGGACTTCCTAATGCAATCGTGTTCCGACCGGAAAAAGAACTGAAAGGTTTTGCAAAAGTTTATCTAAAGGCAGGAGAAAGCAGACAGCTCAGGATTCCCTTTGATGATAAGACATTCCGTTATTGGAATATAAAAACGAGACAGTGGGAAATAGAAACAGGAACTTATCAGATTATGGTAGGAGCCAGTGTTGCAGATATTCGTTTAACAGGTATGACCGAGAGAACAGGAAATAGTAAAGGGTATCCGTATAATCCGGCAAAAATGCCTTACTATTATACAGGAATTGTGCAGAAAATATCAGATGAGGAATTTCGTGAACTTCTTGGCCATGAGATACCGAACAGAAGATGGAGTGGAAATCTGGAAATCAATGATGCAATTTGTCAGATGTATTATGCAAAAAGCCGACTTGCAAGACTGATATATAGATGTCTCACAAAAATGAAAAAGAAGAGTGAGGCACAGGGAAAGCCAGATCTGAATATTCTTTTTATTTACAATATGCCGTTCCGGGGGATTGCCAAGATGACCGGCGGGGCAGTCAGTATGGAAATGGTATATGGAATTGTCGATGCTGTGAATGGTCACTTTATGCTTGGAGTAAAAAAAGTAGTTGGCGGATATTTCAGAAACAGAAGAAATAATAAGAAATATGAAAAATTATTAAAAGAAGCCGGAGGGAAGTGCAGATGAATCGTATAAAAAATATATGGAAATGTTTTGAAGAGAAACATTCTGCTATTGCAAAATGGCTTTATCAGATATTCTATTTTGTTATATTCAGTATGGGCGTGACAGTATTCCAGTATCTTGTATTTACATTTTTACCAGGGATTTTGGGAATTGGTCTGGCTGGTACAGAATTTATGTGGCCAAAGGTTTCCATGAATCTGTTTGGAGTAAAATTTACATGGAGTTTGCTGGGGTATAATGTATTGCGTGATGCAACGGGAAATATACTGATCGGTGGTGGACTTGGCTATTTTATCAGTTATGAATTGGGGTCATTTCTTGCACAGTGTATTAATTTTCCACTGCAGAGAAATATTACTTTTAAAAGCCATGGAAATCCTGTATATCAGGCAATCTGGTATTTTGTTGCATGGGTGGTAATCTCACTGATTTGTAATGGATTTAATAATCTGTGGATGCCAGTTGCATCTGCATATGTGGCACCGGCAGTCTATAACATGCTTGTGACAATTATTACAGGTGGAGTTTCCATGGTGATTTTTTTCTTTGTGTTTAAAATTATTTTCCCAGAGGGGAACGCTGAATAGAAGAAATTAGCAAGTATGCCTGAAATCTAATAATAAAAGAGATGAGGAGTAGTAAGAAAATCAGACAAATATATTTTTCCAAGAATTTGTCGTAAAAATGTGGTCAAACCAAGAAAATCGAGTGCCGAAAGAGAATGTTACGCCATGCACAGCTCGGGAAAGAATTCCCTCGCTGTAGGGCTGTCGCCCTATAAAATAGCAAAAAAAGACGCCTTTGCAAGTAAACTAGCAGGGCGTCTTTTTTCACCATTTTGCATGGCTCGTAGCGTTCACAAAATCTTCACAAAATAATTAGCACTCGCCTATTGACAGTGCTAATAATAAGTGTTATATTACAGCTAGAACAAAGGAAGAGGGATACAAAGAGAGGAAAAGAAGAAAACCTCCGGTATCCGGAAGCCTTTCCGTTCCAAAGAAACAGGTAAACAAAAAGATCCGGTGAAAAGAAAAACCGGAGAAAAAGCATGGATCAGGTTCCATGAGAAGAATAAGAAGGAGCGATGACTTATGTTAATGCCTAGTATTTTTGGAGAAAATTTATTTGATGACTTTTTCAACGATTTTCCGTTCTATGATTATGACAAAGAGATGAAGAATACAGAAAAGAAACTGTATGGCCGCAAAGCCAGCCATGTGATGAAAACAGATATTCGCGAGCTGGATAATGGCTACGAGGTAGTGGTTGACCTTCCGGGCTTCACAAAAGATGAAGTTCAGGCCACACTGGAAAATGGTTATCTGACCATCAGTGCAGAGAAAGGTCTTGACAAAGACGAGAAAGAAAAAGAGAGCGGCCGCTACATCCGTAAAGAGCGTTACGCAGGTGCATGCAGCAGAAGCTTCTATGTAGGTGAGGATATTACCGAAGAGGATATCAAGGCTGAATTTAAACACGGTCTGCTGAAACTCTTCGTACCGAAGAAGGAAGCAAAACCGGCTGTGGAGCAGAAAAAGACAATCTCCATTGAAGGATAAAAGAAAAAAAGCAAAAGCGTTTGCCGCCCGGGAATGTTAAAATTCCCGGGCGGCAAAATTTTTATCTTTTCTGGTACATCCCGAGGGAAAGAATCCGGAATACGCGGGCGGATATACGTGATTTTCGGATTCGGAAAATAAATTGTATACAATAATGTACTTGCTATTTGGGAACAGGTCGGATACAATAGGCGTGACAATTACAAAATGAGAGAACTCGTATCAAAAGGAGAAATCATGAAGAAAAGAAGAAGCGTACTTGCGCTGCTTTTAGTTGCAGCTCTTACTGTTGTACTTGGCGGATGCCAGGATGGCAAGGATGGGAAAGCAGATTCTTCCGATACCACAAGTTCTCAGGTATCAACGGAATCAACCCCGACAGGGGAACCTGTTATGGGAGGTTCCATCACGGTAGGAATTCCTCAGGACATTGAGGATAGTCTTGACCCACACAAATCTGTTGCGGCAGGAACGAAAGAAATCCTATTCAATATTTATGAGGGCCTTGTAAAGCCCGATGAAGAAGGAAATCTGAACGATGCGGTGGCAGAGAGTCATTCGATCTCGGAGGATGGAAAGGTTTATACCTTCAAGCTCCGGAATGGTGTCAAATTCCACGATGGAACGACCGTCACTGCAGAGGATGTAAAATATTCAATCGAACGCTGTGCGGGTATCAACGGAGACGGAACGCCTCTGGTAGAGGCATTTTCCAATGTGGACAAGGTTGAAATTCCGGACGAGAGCACGATCGACATCTATTTAAAAGAGGCAGACACCGAGTTTCTTGCCTATCTGACGGTAGCGATTGTACCTGAGCATGTGGAAGATCTGGAAGCAGATCCGGTCGGAACAGGCCCGTTCCACTATGTATCACGGTCCCCGCAGGAAAACATTGTCCTTGAAAAATTCAGCGATTACTGGGATACGGAAAATCAGGCGTATCTGGACAAGGTAACATTTCGAATTGTCAAGGACAGCAATGCAGTCGTAACAAACCTGAAATCCGGTACACTGGACATGTATGCACGTCTCAGTTCCACACAGACAGCGCAGCTTGCCGAAGATTCCGATTTTACGATTTATGACGGCGGTATGAACCTGGTACAGGCGCTGTATCTGAACAATGCCGTGGAACCGCTCAACAATGTGAAGGTGCGCCAGGCGCTGTGCTATGCGGCAAACCGCCAGGAAGTGCTGGATATGATTGCGGACGGAAAAGGAACGATCATCGGAAGCAGCATGTTCCCGGCATTTGGAAAATATTATGTGCCGGAACTGTCAGAGCGATATAATCAGGATATTGAGAAGGCAAAAGAACTGTTAAAAGAAGCCGGATACCCAGATGGATTTGAGCTTACGATTACAGTGCCGAACAATTATCAGCAGCATATCGATACAGCCCAGGTTCTGGTAGAGCAGCTTAAAGCGATCGGTGTTACTGCCAAAATTCAGCAGGTCGAGTGGGACAGCTGGCTGTCGGATGTATATGCAGACCGGAAGTTCCAGTCCACGGTTGTCGGCGTTGATGCGGCATATCTGACCGGACGCGCGTTGCTGGAACGGTTTACCTCAACATCATCCAAGAACTTTATCAACTACAGCAACGAAGAGTATGATAAACTGTATCAGCAGGTTAAGACCAGCACGGATGAAGAGGAGCAGGTTGAGATTTACAAAAAAATGGAAACACTGCTCTGTGACGATGCGGCAAACCTGTATATCGAGGATATGGCATGTGAGGTTGCACTTCGGAGCGATTTTGCGGGCTATCGGTTCTATCCGCTGTACGTGCAGGATATGGCGAAAATTTATAAAGTAAAATAGTAGCTATTCCGTTACGGCTCGCTGGGTACCGGTGGGCGGTAACGCTATTTCAGGCAGGAAAAAGAAAAACTCTCATTCGATTGTCAAATCTGCCTGAAAAGAGATAAAATCTGAAAAAACAGAGAAAAAGCGGCGCAGAATTGCTGAAAAGAAGCAGTCTGCGTTGCTTTTTCTCTCTGTCGATAGAATCTCCGAAAATATGTTAGGCTTGACTTTTTTTTCAACACTGCCTACTATAGAAAAAGACAGAAAAAACATAAGGGCTTCGCGGCGATGCGTGAGGCCCTTTTTATCTAAGCTAATGTTTCTGAATGTATTGTGGAAAGAAGGGGAACCCATGACAGATTTTCTGGTAAGATGTTTTGTAAAAGAGTATGAGAACACTGACAATGCGGATGTGCGGACGAGATATGGTATTTTATCCAGTATGGTAGGAATCTGCTGCAATGTATTGCTGTTTGCCGCCAAGCTGCTGATCGGTGTTGGGATGCATTCTCTGGCGATCATGGCGGATGCGTTCAATAACCTTTCCGATGCGGCATCTTCGGTCATCAGCTTTGTTGGTGTCAAGATGGCAAACAAACCGGCCGACAAAGAGCATCCGTTCGGGCATGGACGGATCGAGTATATTGCAGCGCTGATCGTTTCGTTTCTGGTTATTGAAGTCGGCTTTACGTTTTTAAAGAGCTCCCTGGAGAAAATTCGCAATCCGGAAGAGATCACATTTCAGATGGTTCCGTTTTTGATTCTGGTGCTCTCGGTTGGTGTAAAGCTGTGGATGGCGCTTTTCAACCGAAAACTGGGAAACCGCATTCAGTCGAAGGTGATGCTGGCAACGTCGGCGGATTCCATGGGCGACGTGATCACGACGAGCGCAACGATCGCTTCTATATTGATCTGCCATTTCCTTTCGGTTAATATCGACGCAATCGCAGGACTTGTTGTGGCGGTACTCGTTATGTGGTCCGGTATTTCCATTGCAAAAGATACATTGGAACCGCTGATCGGGCAGGGCGCGGATCCGGATCTGTATGCACGGATCATGAAAGAGGTTGCTTCCTATGAAGGAATTGTAGGAACCCATGATCTGATTGTCCACAACTACGGGCCTGGCAGAAGTATGGCATCGATCCATGCGGAGGTGCCGCGAGATGTCGATATCGAGGTATCGCATGATATTATCGACCGCATTGAACATGAGGTCGGCAAAAAATTGGGGATTCTGCTGGTCATCCACATGGATCCGGTGGAGATCCACGATGCGACGGTTCTTGCGACAAAGGAGAAGGTAAGAAACGTAATTTCCATTCTCGATCCGGAGCTTTCCTTCCACGATTTCCGTATGATCAACGGGGCGGAGAAAAAGAAGCTGATTTTTGATCTTGAAATCCCGTATTCTTATAAGAAGAAAGACTGTGATCGCGTGATCGGGCAGATCGGGGCGCTGATGAAGGAAATGGATGAGAAGTATGAATGCGTCGTCAACATCGACAAAAAATACGTGGCGGGAGAGTGACAACGGCCGGGTTGAGCCGTCAAATCCCTTCCAAAATGTTCCAAAAGTCAGTTTTTTGAAAAAAATAAAAAAATTTCAAAAAAGGTGTTGACTTTTCTCTTGCGATAGTGTATTATACATTTTGTCGCAAGGCAATGGGCTATCGCCAAACGGTAAGGCAACGGACTCTGACTCCGTCAGTTCCTGGTTCGAATCCAGGTAGCCCAGCTCATTAAAAGGTCTCAGGTCTCGTACCTGAGGCCTTTTTCGATGCTCAAAAACAAATACAGCAGGAGGAACGAAACGATGAAGTATTCCTTTACGAGCAGAATCCGCTACAGCGAAATCGGTGAGGACGGAAATCTCACCCTGCCGGGGCTGATCAATTACTTTCAGGACTGCAGTACCTTCCAGTCGGAAGCGATCGGCGAGGGCGTTGCGGAGCTCAAAAAACGAGGCTGCGCCTGGGTGCTGTCCGCGTGGCAGATTCATGTGCACCGCTATCCATCCCTCGGTGAAGCGGTAAAAATCACTACATGGGCGAGCGGCTTCAAAGGATTTCTTGGCATGCGTAACTTCACGATGGAAACAGAAGACGGCGAAATGCTCGCCTGTGCCAACTCCATCTGGTCTTACGTCAATATGGAAACGGGTCATCCCGTCCGCGCACCGAAAGAGACGACAGACGCCTATGGCATTGACGATCCGATCGACGAGGATTTCGGAGAGCGCAAAGTGAAAATGCCGGAAGCAGATTTCATCGGCGAACCGTTCCCGGTGCGGCCGCACAACCTCGATACGAACCACCACGTCAACAACGCACAGTTCATTTCCCTTGCCGGTGAATGCCTTCCGAAGAACTTCACCGTGCACCGGATGCGCGCCGAATACAAACAGCAGGCGCACCTCGGTGACGTCCTGCATCCGCTGCGCGCCGAGACGGAAAACGGCTGTTTTATCTCGCTGAACGATGAAAAAGGACAGCCATACGTAGTTGTGGAATTTCAATGATTGTGGTACAATCGGAAAGAATAAGATACGAACGTAATAAACACAATGAGGAAAGGGGAATTTGCCATGAGAGCGCAGAACCTTACACTGTTAACCGATTTATATGAACTTACCATGATGCAGGGCTACTACGAGAACCCGTCCGATCAGATCGTGGTATTTGATGCATTTTACAGAAAGAATCCATGCGGCGGCGCATACGCCGTATGTGCAGGACTTGAGCAGGTAATCGAGTATGTCCGCGATCTTCACTTTTCGCCGGATGACATCGACTATCTCCGTTCCCTCCATATTTTCAACGATGATTTCCTGGAGTATTTAAGAGGCTTCCATTTCACCGGAGATATCTATGCGATCCCGGAAGGAACCGTCGTATTCCCAAGAGAACCGCTCTTAAAAGTTGTCGCTCCGATCATGGAGGCACAGCTTGTAGAGACCGCGATTCTGAACATGATCAACCATCAGAGCCTGATCGCGACGAAAGCATCCCGCGTTGTTTACGCGGCAAAGGGCGACGGCATCATGGAGTTTGGACTCCGCCGTGCACAGGGACCGGATGCCGGTATCTACGGCGCGCGTGCTGCCATGATCGGCGGCTGCATCGGAACCTCCAATGTCCTGACCGGACAGATGTTTGACGTTCCAGTCAAGGGAACCCACGCACACAGCTGGATCATGAGCTTCCCGGATGAGTACACCGCATTCAAAACGTATGCGAAAATGTATCCGGAAGCCTGCATTCTTCTCGTAGACACCTACGATGTTCTCGAATCCGGTGTTCCGAATGCGATCCGCGTCTTCAAAGAGATGAGAGCAGAGGGCTTACCGATGAAGGGCTACGGCATCCGCATCGACAGCGGTGACCTGGCTTACCTGTCGAAAAAAGCATATCAGATGCTCGAGGCAGAAGGTTTCGGCGATGCCATCATTTCCGCATCCAGTGACCTCGATGAGTACCTGATCGACAGCCTGAAAACCCAGGGTGCGAAGATCAATTCCTGGGGCGTCGGCACCAACCTGATCACATCCGGTGACTGGCCGGCATTCGGCGGCGTTTACAAGCTGGCAGCAGCAAAAGATAAAGATGACGCAGAATTCACACCGAAGATCAAGCTGTCCGAGAACTCCGAGAAAGTAACAAACCCGGGCAATAAGACGATTTATCGTATTTATGATAAAGAAACCGGAAAGATCCGTGCCGACCTGATCTGCCTCGCAGACGAGACCTTCGACGAGAGCAAAGATATGATCATCTTCGACCCGATCGAGACCTGGAAAAAGACGAAGATCAAAGGCGGAACCTACACCTTACGCGAGCTCCTCGTTCCGATTTTCCAGAAGGGCGCATGCGTCTACACTTCTCCATCCGTCATGGAGATCCGCGACATCTGCACCAGAGAGAAAGATACCCTCTGGGAGGAGTCCAAACGTCTGGTCAATCCGCATGAGGTTTACGTGGATCTGTCCGACAAGCTGTACCACATCAAGAGCGACCTGCTCGAGGAGATGAGCATGAAGGCTCTCGACGAGCAGTAAGAAAGGAAGTCAAATGTTAAATATAGGAAGAAAGCAAAAGCTGGTAGTAGTAAAGAAAGTAGAATTCGGTATTTATCTTGGGGAGACCCGGGAAGCAGGCGAGAAGGAACGTGTTCTTCTGCCGATCAAACAGGTGCCGGAAGGAACAAAAGAGGGAGATGAGCTGGAAGTATTTCTGTACCGCGATTCCAGCGACCGTCTGATTGCGACAACCAGAGAGCCGAAGCTGGTGCTTGGAGAGCTGGCTGTCTTAAACGTAGCTGCTACCGGAAAGATCGGAGCATTTCTGGACTGGGGTCTGGAAAAAGATCTGTTTCTTCCGTTTAAACAGCAGACCCGCCGCCTTCATCCGGGCGATGAAGTGCTGGTTTCCCTCTACATCGACAAGAGCGACCGTCTCTGTGCAACGATGAAGGTTTACCATTTCCTGAAAACCAATTCTCCGTATGTCGTAGGCGATACTGTGAAGGGAAGAATCTATGAGATCAGCGGAAACTTCGGTGTGTTCGTCGCTGTTGACGACCGCTACTCCGGTCTGATTCCAAAGAGAGAAGCTCAGGCAGACTATCACGTCGGCCAGGAACTTGAGTGCCGCGTTACCGAAGTCAAAGAGGACGGAAAACTTTCCCTGTCCGCACGCGGAAAAGCGTACGAGCAGATCGCAATCGATGCAGAGAGCGTTCTTTCTGTGATCGAGGAATTTGCAGGTGTCCTTCCATTTGATGACAAAGCATCACCGGAAGTGATTCAGAGAGAATTCGGCCTCAGCAAAGCAGCATTTAAGCGCGCGGTCGGCCATCTGATGAAAGAAAAACAGGTTGTCATCCGCGACGGTAAAATCTGGACGGCAGAAAAAGCAAAATAAGAAAAAATCGGGCACTGGACAGGAAGCACATCCTCTCCGGTGTCCGTTTTTTGTGTCAGACAGCAGATAAAATTTTGAAATTTTTTCTGCGCCCGGTTTGCGGTTGCGCGAAGAGAGGATTGCGCTTATAATATGATCTATATGACAAAAAATGACACAGGATCTGATGGAGAGCGATGAAGAAAAAGAAAAGTAAGAAAAAAACATCTTTTATTTCCAAAACCGCAATGACGGTTTTGACGATCATTCTGATTATTCTGTTTTTCTGCATTATGTCGATGGTCGAGAAAATACAGGGAACGGCCCGCGTTGTCAACTATGCCGGTCTGGTGCGCGGAAAAACGCAGCGGATTATCAAGCTGGAGGATGCGGGAGAACCGCAGGATACGATGATTGCAGACATCAACGCTTATATCGACGGTCTGCAGAACGGAAGCAGCGAGCTGGATCTGGTGCGCCTGGATGACCGGGATTTTCAGGATAAGATGACTGAGCTGGCATCGTATTTTGAAGAGCTGAAGGCAGAGATTCTTCTGGTGCGTGAAAAAGGATATGAGAATACCGCGATTATCGAAAAGAGTGAGACCTTTTTCAAAATCTGTGACGAGGCGACGGGCCTTGCGGAAGCGTATTCGCAGAGAATGGCGTCTTCGCTGAAGAAGCTGGAGCAGGTGGTAGTAGGAGATATCATCGGTCTGGTGTTTGTCATCGGCATGGAGCTGATCAAGGCCGTCCGCTATGCGGCGATGAACCGTATTCTGCAGAAGAAAGTCTATCTCGATGAGGCGACGGGCCTGCCAAATAAAAATAAATGCGAAGAGATTCTGGAGGGAAGCGACGGAGGAGAAGAAATTTCCGGCGTGTATGCGGTCTGCGTGTTTGACCTCAACAATCTGCGCACGATCAACAACAGTCTGGGTCACGACAAGGGAGACGAATATATCCGTTCCTTTGCCGTTCAGCTTCGAAAAGCAGTCCCGGAGGAGTATTTCGTCGGAAGAAACGGCGGAGATGAGTTTCTTGCCATTCTGCGCGGACTGAACCGCGAAGAAGTGGAAGCGTGCATGAATCACATCCGCACGCAGACGGCAGAATATTCCCGCCAGCACCCGGAGATGCCGATCAGCTACGCCGGAGGCTATGCACTGTCCACGGAATTTGAAGACTGTGATATCCGGGAACTGTTCCGCCATGCGGACCAGAACATGTATATCGACAAAAACCGCGCGAAGATGGAAGAAGCCGCCGCAGAGCGGAAGATCAGCCTGGAAGCGCTGGACGTCGTAAAGAAAAAGGGATACCATTTTTCCAACTGTATTTACTGCAATGCAAGACAGGACCAGTACCGGATTCTGCGTGCCGTTTCGGGCTTTTTCCTTGCCGAGGACGGCAGCTATACCGGTGCGGCCGAGCATATTGTGCAGGGCATCACGGATGAGGAAAAGAGAAAGGAAATGCGTAGAATGCTGGATCTTACCCATCTGAAGGAGTGCTATCAGAAGGGAGAAGAGAGCGTAGAAATTCTGTACGAGTATCAGGAGGGCAGCGAAGGGGAAGCGCTCTGCCGGGGAAAAGTCACCATTCTGTTCTACGACGCGGCCGAGGACGGCGGACTGCACCATTTTCTGATGGGCTTTGAGCGGTTCCGCTCCAATGAGGAAGCTGCTCGGAATGAAAAAGAACAGCTCGACCAATACTATGAACAGATGAAACAGTCGATCATTGAAAACAGCCACTACGCCGAGGCACTTCTCGAGACGGCCGAGGCCGTGTTCGCCGTTGATCTGACGAATGATTCGCTGGAGCAGATTTTTTACCACAGCGGGCAGAAGAAATTTGACCTCAATATAGATCTGCCGTGTTCCTACGAGAAATACTGCGGGGAATGCAGTGCGTTTGTCGCGGAGGAGACATTGGAATCATACCGCATTGTGGATTCCTCGAAGAAACTGCTGCAGCGCTTTGAAAACGGAGATAAGCAGGTAGTCGTGGAGTATCAGGAAGCAGATGAGTCCGGCAGAAGAATATGGTTGCAGAAGACGGTTCTTATGTCACAGGATACCGTCTACGACCGAAAGACAAAGCGGGAGAGCGTTGTGGTACACGGCATGATCCTTTTCCGTGATACGTCAGAGTTCCACAGCCGGGAAGAGAGGGAGAAGATACAGCTTCAGGATGCCTTTAGAGCTGCAGACAGTGCAAGTCGTGCAAAAACAGAATTTATGAACCGCATGAGCCACGATGTGCGCACGCCGATCAATGGCATTATGGGCATGCTGGATATCATCCGCAAAAACCGGCAGGATGAGGCAAAAGTGGACGACTGCCTCGATAAAATCAATCTTTCCGCAAGCCATCTGCTGGCACTCGTCAACGATGTGCTCGATATGAATAAGCTGGAGTCCGGAAAAGAGACGATCGAGAGCGTTTCTTTTGAACTGACGCATCTGATGGATGATGTAGCATCCCTTGTCAATGCGCAGATTGCGGAGATGGGCATTACCCACCGTACGCACCGCGGTGAGCTGACGCACACGAGACTGATCGGCAGTCCGCTGCGCCTGCGGCAGATTATGCTGAATCTCTTCAGCAATGCAATCAAGTACAACAAGCCAGGCGGAATGATCGATACGTATGCGGGCGAAGTCTCCTGCGACGGAACCCGGGTCGTCTACGAGTTCCGCATCATGGACAGCGGTATCGGAATGAGCAGCGAATTTATCGAAAAAGAGCTGTTCCATCCGTTCACACAGGAGAAGTCCGGTGCGAGAACGCAGTACAAGGGAACGGGCCTTGGCATGTCGATCGTCAAAGAACTGATCGAAAAAATGCAGGGCACGATCGAGGTAACGAGCCAGCAGGGCGTCGGAACGACGTATGTATTCCGGCTTCCGTTTTACATTGACTGCGAGGGACAGCGGATTCAGGAAGTAAAGACACGGATCGCAGGAAAAGAGCTTGTCCGCTTCCACGTTCTGCTTGTCGAGGATAATGAGATCAACATGGAAATCGCCGAGTTTTACCTGACCGATCACGGTGCGACGGTGGAAGAGGCATGGAACGGCCGCGAGGCGGTCGAAAAGTATGCGGCGAATCCGCAGAAATTTGATGTGATTTTAATGGATCTGATGATGCCTGTGATGGGCGGCCTTGAGGCAGCGCAGCAGATCCGCGCCATGGAGCTTCCGGAAGCAAAACAAGTCCCGATCATCCCGATGACGGCGCAGTCCTCCGAAGAGAGTAAAGAGGGATGCCGCGCAGCGGGCATGAACAGCCATCTGACCAAGCCGATCGAGCCGGACAGCCTGGTGCAGACGATCTTGGAGACAGCGGAACATGCCTTTGGAAAATAGAGGAGAAAACGATGAGTTTTACGCATTTACATGTACATACCGAATACAGCCTTCTGGACGGATCGAACAAGATCAAAGAGTACGTTGCCAGAGTCAAGGAGCTTGGCATGAACAGCGCCGCGATCACCGATCACGGCGTCATGTTCGGCTGTATCGATTTTTATAAAGAAGCCCGCGCGCAGGGCATCAAGCCGATCCTCGGCTGTGAGGTTTACGTGGCGCCGGGTTCCCGTTTCGACCGCGAAACCAGCCGCGGAGAGGACCGGTACTACCATCTGGTTCTGCTGGCGGAAAATAATACGGGCTATTCCAATCTGATGAAGATTGTTTCGGCGGGCTTTATCGATGGATTTTACTATAAGCCGCGTGTCGACATGGAGATTCTGGAAAAGTATCACGAGGGCATTATCGCGCTTTCCGCCTGCCTTGCAGGTGAGGTGGCGCGTGCGATGGTGCGGAACCAGTACGAGATGGGAAAAGAGGCCGCACTGCGGTATGAGAAGATTTTCGGAAAAGGCAATTTCTTCCTGGAACTGCAGGATCACGGCATCCCGGAGCAGCGGATGGTCAATCAGCAGCTGATGCGCCTCTCGGCAGAAACCGGCATTGAGCTGGTGGCGACGAATGATATTCACTACACGTACGCAGAAGATGCGGATTCCCACGATATTCTTCTGTGCCTGCAGACCGGAAAGAAGATCACGGATGAGGACCGCATGCGCTACGAGGGAGGCCAGTATTTCGTGAAATCCGAGGCGGAGATGGCATCGCTCTTCCCGTATGCACCGCAGGCAATCGAAAATACACAGAAAATTGCAGACCGGTGTAATGTGGAGATTGAATTTGGTGTCACAAAACTTCCGAAATTCGATGTGCCGGAAGGATACACTTCCTGGGAATACTTAAATAAGCTCTGCTACGACGGCCTCGAGGAACGGTATCACCCGGCGACGGATGAACTGAAAGCGCGGCTGAAATACGAGCTTGATACGATCAAAACGATGGGTTACGTCGATTACTTCCTGATCGTGTGGGATTTCATCAAATTTGCGCGCGACCACGACATCATGGTCGGACCGGGACGAGGATCGGCGGCCGGAAGTATTGTTTCCTACACCCTTGGCATCACACAGCTGGACCCGATGCGGTACCAGCTCCTGTTCGAGCGTTTCCTGAACCCGGAACGAGTTACCATGCCTGATATCGACGTGGATTTCTGTTTCGAACGCCGCCCGGAGGTCATCGACTATGTAACGAGAAAATACGGCAAGGACCGCGTTGTACAGATCGTCACATTCGGTACACTGGCGGCGCGCGGTGTCATCCGCGATGTCGGCCGTGTGCTGGATATGCCGTATGCACAGGTGGATTCGATCGCGAAGATGATTCCGAATGAGTTGAATATCACGATCGACAAGGCACTGCAGATGAACCACGAGCTGCGGGAGCTGTACCAGGGAGATGAAGAAGTTGCCCATCTGATTGATATGTCACGGAGACTGGAGGGGCTGCCGCGTCATACATCCATGCATGCTGCAGGCGTTGTCATCGGTTCGCGGCCGCTGGTCGAATTTGTGCCGCTCTCAAGAGGAAGCGACGGAACGATTGTCACGCAGTTTACCATGACGACACTCGAGGAGCTGGGACTTCTGAAAATGGACTTCTTAGGGCTTCGGACCCTCACCGTAATCCAGAATGCAACGAAACTTGCGGAGCGGTACAGCGGGAAAAAGATGGATCTGCTTCAGATTGATTACAATGATCCGAACGTGCTCGGCATGATCGGCGCATCGAAAACGGTCGGTGTGTTCCAGCTCGAGAGTGCGGGAATGAAAAACTTCATGAAGGAGTTAAAACCGCAGAGCCTCGAGGATATCATCGCCGGAATTTCCCTGTACCGGCCGGGCCCGATGGATTTTATTCCGCAGTACATCAAAGGAAAAAACAACCCGGAATCCGTTACGTACGATACACCGCTTCTAAAGCCGATTCTGGAGCCGACGTACGGCTGTATTGTCTACCAGGAGCAGGTTATGCAGATTGTACAGGCACTGGCAGGCTACTCGCTGGGGCGTGCCGATCTGGTGCGCCGTGCGATGTCGAAGAAAAAGGCATCCGTCATGGAAAAGGAGCGCCAGAATTTCGTTTATGGAAACGAGGCCGAGGGCGTGCCGGGCTGTATCAAAAACGGCATTGATGAGAAGACAGCGAACAAGATCTACGACGAGATGATCGACTTCGCAAAATATGCTTTCAACAAGTCCCATGCGGCGGCGTATGCATTTGTATCGTACCAGACGGCATGGCTGAAATACTATTACCCGGTCGAATTTATGGCGGCTCTTATGACCTCCTGCATCGATAACCCGGGAAAGGTCGCAGAGTATATCTTAAGTTCCCGCCAGATGGGTATTTCCATTCTGCCGCCGGATATCAACCGAAGCGAAGGAAAATTTACTGTGGACGGCAAGGCAATCCGCTACGGCATGGCGGCGGTCAAAGGCATTGGAAAGCCGGTTATGGGGGCCATCGTAGAGGAGCGGAGTGCAAACGGACCGTTCCGCTCGCTGAAGGATTTTGCAGAGCGCCTGAGTGGAAAAGAAGTCAATAAGCGGACTGTCGAGAACTTTATCAAGGCGGGTGCATTTGACTGTTTCGGTGTGACGAGAAAACAGCTTATGTTTGTTTACACGAATGTACTTGATGATGTGGCGCGCGAGAAAAAGGACTCCCTAAGCGGCCAGATGAGCCTGTTTGACTTTGTGGATGAAGCGACAAAACAGTCGTATGAAACGGTGTATCCGGATGTCGGAGAGTATGAAAAAAGTGATCTTCTGGCACTCGAAAAAGAGGTACTCGGCATCTATGTCAGCGGTCATCCGCTCGAGGAGCAGGAGGAGTGCTGGCGGAAGAATATTTCCGCGGTAACGACAGACTTTCAGCCGGACGAGGAAACGGGATTTCCGGCAGTGAAAGACGGTGAAAAAGAGATTGTCGGCGGTATTATTACGGATAAAAAAATCAAATATACAAAGAATAACAAGACAATGGCATTCCTCACACTCGAAGACCTTGTCGGCAGCATGGAAATCGTTGTATTCCCGCGCGATTACGAGAAAAATGCACCGATGATGCAGACCGATGCGCGTGTCTTCATCCAGGGCCGTGTTTCCGCGGAGGACGACAAGCCGAGCAAGCTGATTTGCGAGAAAATTTTCCCGTTTGCCGGCATTCCCAAAGAGCTCTGGGTCCAGTTCCCGGATAAGGAAACGTATGAGCGTGAAGTCGCGGATCTGTACCAGATGCTGCGCGAATCTGACGGCAAAGATCAGGTCGTTCTCTACATCAAATCAATCAGAGCAATGAAAAAACTGCCGCCGAGCCGCAATGTGCAGGCAGATGCCCATCTGGTGGCGTCGCTTCAGGCAAAATTCGGTACCGGAAACGTGAAAGTTGTAGAAAAGAGTATTGAAAAAAGGGCCTAAATGCTTTAAAATAAAACTGTGTGTGATTAATAAATAAAACTACTCATTTATTAATGTGTGTGATGAGATGGAGGAATTCATATGGCAACGACTAACAAGGTAAAGACAATCGGAGTGCTTACCAGCGGCGGTGACGCACCTGGTATGAACGCTGCAATTCGTGCAGCAGTAAGAAGAGGATTGCAGAAGGGTGTTCAGATGAAAGGTATCCTCAAAGGATACGACGGACTGATGAACGAAGAGATCATTGATATGACCGCCCGTGATGTATCCGATACCATCGAGCGCGGAGGTACCATCCTTTATACAGCCCGCTGCGCAGAGATGCGTACACCGGAAGGCCAGAAACGTGCCGCAGATGTCTGCAGAAAACACGGCATCGACGGACTGGTTGTTATCGGCGGAGACGGTTCCTTTGCAGGAGCTCAGAAGCTGGCAGCACTTGGAATTAATACAGTAGGTGTACCGGGAACCATCGACCTGGATATCGCCTGCACAGAATATACCATCGGTTTTGATACCGCGGTAAACACTGCAATGGAAGCCATTGATAAAGTAAGAGATACTTCCACTTCCCATGAGAGATGCTCGATCATCGAGGTTATGGGACGTAATGCCGGATATATCGCTCTGTGGTGCGGTATCGCAAATGGCGCAGAGGATATTCTTCTTCCGGAGAAATACGATTACGATGAGCAGAAGATCATCAATAACATCATCGAGAACCGTAGAAAAGGCAAAAAACATCATATCATCGTAAATGCTGAGGGCATCGGCCATTCCACCAGCATGGCGCGCAGAATCGAAGCTGCAACCGGCATCGAGACCCGTGCAACGATCCTTGGACATATGCAGCGTGGAGGAAGCCCGACATGTAAAGACCGTGTATATGCGTCCATCATGGGTGCTTACGCAGTGGACCTTCTTCTGGAAGGCAAAACAGACCGCGTTGTTGCATACAAGAACGGTGAGTATGTAGATTACGATATCGATGAGGCACTGTCCATGACAAAGACTCTGCCGGAATATCAGTGGGAGATCGCAAGAGCTCTTTCTTATAACTATACGAAATAAAAAAGTATCACGAAACAGACTGTTTTTAGCAAGCAGTCTGTTTCATTGGTATAATAGCGGGAATAAAAATGTTTCCGCGGACGGAATAGAGAGACAAAATAAAAAAACAGGAGGAACTTAACAATGGTTACCTGGAACAATCTTGATAAACTGGCTTCTTTTGAGGAGCTGAAAAAAGTGGAGCGTGTCAATCTTGCCGAGGTGATGTCCGGCGAAAACGGAGCAGAGCGCGTAAAATCTTACAGCGTTCCGATGGCAGAAGGACTTGCGTATAACTACGCAGCAAAACAGGTGAATGAGGATGTCCTTGCCGCACTCGTAAAACTGGCAGAAGAGGCACAGCTTTCTGAAAAATTTGAGGAGCTTTACAACGGTGCTGTCATCAACACCGGAGAGAACCGTCTCGTGCTTCATCAGCTGACCCGCGGCCAGCTCGGAAACACCGTTACGGCAGACGGCGTAGACAAACGTGCTTTCTACGTAGAGCAGCAGAACCGCATCGCAGAGTTTGCGAACAAAGTACATGCAGGTGAGATCACCAACGCAGCAGGTGAAAAATTTACCACCGTTGTGCAGATCGGTATCGGCGGAAGCGACCTTGGCCCGCGCGCGATGTATCTGGCTCTGGAAAACTGGGCAAAGAAAAACGGCTGCTTCAAAATGGAAGCAAAATTCATCAGCAACGTTGACCCGGATGACGCAGCAGCTGTTCTGAATTCGATCGACGTAGCACATTCCATTTTTGTTCTGGTATCCAAATCCGGAACCACACTGGAGACTCTGACCAACGAGTCCTTCGTAAAAGACGCTCTGAAAAATGCAGGCCTGGATGCATCCAAGCATATGATCGCCGTTACCAGTGAGACTTCTCCGCTGGCAAAGAGCGACAACTATCTGGCAGCATTCTTCATGGATGACTACATCGGAGGCCGTTATTCTTCCACATCCGCAGTCGGCGGCGCTGTTCTGTCCCTGGCTTTCGGACCGGAAGTATTCGCAGCATTCCTCGAGGGCGCTGCAGCAGAAGATAAACTTTCTGCAAACAAAGACGTATTACAGAACCCGGAGATGCTCGATGCGCTGATCGGTGTTTACGAGAGAAACGTTCTTGGCTATCCAAGCACTGCAGTTCTTCCGTACTCCCAGGCACTGAACCGTTTCCCGGCTCACTTACAGCAGGTAGATATGGAGTCCAACGGTAAATCGGTCAACCGCTTCGGCGAGCCGGTCAATTACCCGACCGGTCCGGTTCTCTTCGGCGAGCCAGGTACCAACGGACAGCATTCCTTCTATCAGCTGCTGCATCAGGGAACTGATATCGTTCCGCTGCAGTTTGTAGGCTTCCGCAATAACCAGATGGAGACCGATGTCGACATCCAGGGCAGCACCAGCCAGCAGAAACTCTGTGCAAACGTAGCAGCTCAGATCGTTGCATTTGCCTGCGGTAAAGCAGATGAGAATAAAAACAAAAACTTCGAAGGCGGCCGTCCGTCCAGCATCATCATCGGAGATCAGGTAAATCCGAAGACGCTGGGAGCACTGCTTGCACACTTCGAGAATAAGATCATGTTCCAGGGATTCCTGTGGAACGTAAACAGCTTCGACCAGGAGGGCGTACAGCTTGGTAAAGTCCTTGCAAAACGCGTTCTGGCTCACGAGACAGACGGAGCACTGAAAGTATTCAGCGATCTGCTCAATATCTAAAAGCGTTATTTTCTGATCAGAAAAGGCGTCCTGTGAAAAAAATCTCCCGGAAAAACTCCGGGAGATTTCAGACTGTAGACAAAGCCCTGCTTAGGGGCGGTGACGTAAGAAAACATTTATGTGAGAGAATCGGCGTAGTTTAGGCTACGCCGGTTTTCTTTTCTTTTTGGGCTGCTTGGGATTGCTCCCTTGCGTCCTCAAAATCAAATGCACCAATGAAGTTATAGACGATCTCGATTTCTCTGACCTTGATGCGCGGCTCATTCTCGTCCGGCGTATAAACCTCGGAGATATAAATTTTCTCCACAAACTCCCGGAGAACAGAGGCATCAAGCTGCTGCATATCAGTGTACTTCCTGACCGCTGCAATAAACTGTCTGACATTGACTTTCTGCTTTTACTGTTCCTTGACTTCTTGCCGAAGATATTCGACAAGGTTTGTAAGGTTAGTCTGTTCCAATTCATAGTTACGGGACAGTATATCAGCATGGCGGCTCCCTCCGTGGGCCGCCGATCCTGCGCTGGGCAAAGAGAAGCGGCGGCCTTGATTTCTCAAAGCCGCCGCTGGTTTTATGGGCGTGTCAAAAGGGCTGTTGTACGACGGCTTTTTTTCTTTGCCGTCGCCCGGCAGTTGAAACAATACTGTTTATTTGATTTCCAATGAAATGGTTAGTGTATCATTTTCAATTTTAGCGAACACATTGCCGCCGAGCTTGTCAGTTAATAGTTTTACCACAGCAAGCCCCACTCCTGTACCACTATTATGCCTTGATTTGTCCCCGGTATAAAATCTTTCAAATAGTCGGTTTGGGTCTATTTCCACCTTACTATCAATGGGATTTTCAATGATAAAAATAGCACTCTTTTCTTTGCCTTGCTTCAGGTCAATTTTAATCGAGCCAGAGGAATATCGAATAGCATTTATAATAAGATTTTGAAAAATACGTTCTACCATACCATAGTCCGAATGGAGATAAACGGAATGATCTGGCAGACCAATTACAGGAGATATGCCTTTTGCTTCCAATGCTGGGGCGTTCTCTGTGATAAGATTTATCAGCAAATTTGTTAAGTTGAAATCTTCACGCACAGGAGTTACTTCTTTTGCGTCTATTACAGAAACATCGTAAAAGGTTTGTATCAGCGCTTTCATTCTTTCTGCTTTATTATAAATGGTTTCTATACGCTGTGTTTGACCTGCTGATAAATTCTCCTTTTTTAATAATTGTAAATGGCCAAGTATTACCGTCAGAGGGGTACGCAAGTCATGTGAAATATTAGCAATGGACTCTTTCAAATACATTTCGTGCCGTAATGTGCTTGCAATGGACTGTCTTTGCTTTTCATTATACTGGTTTAATACTGCGGCCAGTTGTTCTATATCTTTATCAACAAGAGAGATGTCCAGCATCTTTTCCGATTTTCCAGTTGTAAGATCGGTCATTTGTTTCGATAGGTTACGGATTTGTCTTTTGATTTGCACATATTTGAAAAGCACTACTATCAAGACTGCGATAACTAAAATTAACAACAGCTTTATTCCAGACACCTCCCTCCTTGTTATTTGAGTTCACATTTGCGAAAGCTAATCCATGAAAAGGTTATCAAAGCAACTATCCAAACAACGCCAACTAAAATGGCCCATGGCAAAAAATAGGTCACAGAAAAAACCGCTTCCCGTATCTGATAGGTTGCCAAAAATGCAACAGGAAGATCAAACATCATTCCATACCCAAGATAAAGGCTAAGAACAAAAGTGACTAAAGCGGTAACAGCTATTGCTCTTGCAGAGCTTCTTAACCAAAAAACAATCCAGATTGCAATAAGAAAAGTCGCACTGTTCAAAAGCAGAGAATATAAAATCGCCTTACTGACCTGATAACAAAGGTTGCCTGCTTCGGTAATACCAAAGCGGACACTTTCTCTTATACAACCAGCCACAGGATAAACAAGAGCCATGATATTAAATGTAATTAAGTATGAGATTACTTTAGCAAAGAAAATGGTTTTTCTCGAATGTCCTGCATTGACCTCAAGATCAATCGTCCGACTGGAAAATTCCTGTCCTAAAATCAGAGCTAAAATACTGGATATAATAATCAGGAGAAAGGTTGAATCGTAAACCATTCCATTAAAAATATCTGCGAGGGATGTAGCAGCCCCACCCATAGGCCCCATAGCTTCCGGGACATAAGTATCTGCGGTAAAAAAACCAATCAAAAATATCCCTATTAAACCGCACCAATAAAAGATATTATGTGATAATTGATATTTTTCCATTTTCAGTAAGTTGTTCATTCCCACACCTCCTTGTTATTTCAAATCCGAGCGTCGGAACCACAGATAAGTACCTAAGCATAATGCCAGTACCCATAAAAAATCTGAAAACATGAATTGCCCGCCGGATATGTTGGATTGTTGCAATGCCATAAGCCGAAGCTGGCCCATAGGCAATATTTGTGAGATAAGCTGCACTTGATCTCCATTCATCAAAAAGACCATTAAGAAAAAGAGTACCATCGGCACAGCCATACTCTTTCCTATATCACGGAAAATGAAGGCAAAGAAAAAAGGTAATAGGCACATTGCAAATTGCGAAGCAATCACCATTACAACTATGCCGATGCTTGCCAATGCTCCTTTAGTGACAAACGTACCAATTATGCTATGTAACAACAGTGGAAAAGACAGGATAACCATGCAGGCGATTTGATGAACTACCAGCTTCGCAAATAGTATCTTTCCGCGTCGATGTCCGGCATTGATATATGATTGTAATGTTCTTCTGCCAAAATCATTTCCAACAAACAGGGCAGAAAAGATGATTGTGAGGAAATATAGGATTGGCATATTGTATATCGAAGCAAAGAAAAGGTTGGATGTTTCCCCAACGCTATCCAGTAACAACACACTACTTAAAAGGAGATTAAACAATCCTATCCCCCAAAAATACCAGCTATGGAACAGCTTATAAAATTCAGCTTTTAGGAGATTTGACATTTCCTGTCCCTCCTATTTTGCTTAAAAAGTAATCTTCTAATGTATCACCGGCCACAGAAAGACCTGTAACGAGAATATGTGCATCTGACAAAGCAGCAGCCACTTTTTCCATATCATCGAGATAATCATATAGGCGAATTATGCCATCTGGCATCAGCTTAAAACTATCTGTGTGTAGCGTTTCTTCCAAAACGATCAGAGCTTTTTGTGGATCAGTTGCCTTTATTGCGATATGCCGTTTGCAACGATCATTTAGTTCTCGATCTGATATTTCTTCGATAATTTTGCCTTTGTCTATTAAAATAAACTCTGATGCTGTCTGATACAGTTCCTCTAAGATATGGCTGGATACCAATATCGTCATTCCGTATTCCTTATTCAAGGACTTTAGCAAATTACGAATTTCCACAATTCCAGCAGGATCAAGCCCATTGATCGGTTCATCCAAAATAAGAAATTCTGGTGTATTTAATAGTGCGATTGCAATACCCAATCGCTGTCGCATCCCCAGCGAAAAATTACGGACAGCTTTTTTCCCGGTATCTTTCAGACCTACCATGTCTAAAGTTTTTTGGATAACTGCTTTGTCAGGGATACCACGTTGGATACGCTGTATCTCCATATTTTGATAAGCGGTCATTGTCGGAAAAAGCGCAGGTGTTTCGATCATGCAACCGATCCGCTTTCTCTGTTCCTGCAATTCCTTTTCGACGGTTTTCCCCCACAACGATAAGGTGCCGCTTGTCGGAAACGCTAATCCTGTAACCAATCTCAAAAAGGTGGTCTTTCCTGCTCCATTTTGGCCTATGAAGCCATAAATTTTCCCTTTTTCAATTTTCAAATCAATATGATCTAAGGCAACTGTGTGCCGGTATTCTTTTGTTAAGTCATGTGCTTCCAAAATAACAGAACTCATGTTGTCATCCTCCTTTACATTTTAGTGTAAGGGGAAATCATAAAGAATTTCTTAATTTCTATTTGGAAACCATAAAAAAAGCATAAAGCCAAGAGCTTACCCCTCGGCTTTATGCAAACGGTATCCAATGCCCCACACAGTATCTATAAACTCTTTATCCGGGCAAATGGCTTTCATCTTGTTTCGCAAGTTGCTAATATGGACATTCAAGGTGTTGTCCTCGCTGATATACTCTGTATTCCAAACACTTTGAAACAAATTCGCCTTTGAGAAGATCTTGTCCGGGTATTTCATAAGCAATTCCAGTATAGCAAATTCTTTCGCAGTTAAAGGTAACTCCGCCCCTTGTAGCATAGCTCTGTTGCCGTCTAAATCTAAAACCAAATCATTGCACTTCAAAGATGACGGCGTGCTGTTTTGAAATTGAATCCGGCGTAAGTTGCTTTCAATTCTGGCGAGAACTTCTTCCATATCGAAAGGTTTTGTAATGTAATCATCCGCACCAAGCCGCAACAAATCAATCTTGTTCTGTGTTGTTTCCTTTGCTGAAATTACTATGACAGGAACCGTTGAGAATTTACGAATATCCGCAAGTATAGTATCACCACTCCGATAAGGCAGCATTATATCAAGCAGAATAAGATCAATCTGATGTTCTTGTATGCAGTCTAACACATGAAGCCCATCATACTGACAAAGCACCTCATATCCATTTCCCTGTAAAAAATCAGCCAGCAATTTGCTGATCTCTAAATCATCCTCAACAATCAAAATTTTCATGTTGTTCTATGTTCACCTGTCTTATGTCAGCATTGTACTACACTTTTTATCTCTAATAGATTTAATTATATTTCCTTTCAGGAGAGAATACAAGGCATAAAATATGAATTATTAGATGTTAGAAGAACACATTTCTATTGCTGGGTACACTGGAAATATGAAACCAAAAGCCAGCAAAAGCCCCTCCTGTCTACGCATTTAGGGGGCAAAAAGCCCACGGAAATCAAGGCTTTTCGGCGGTGGTCGATGGGGTGGCAGAATGATTTATCAAATACCCGTCGGAACGGGCTTTGAAATGCGTAGGAAAATCTTTCCGGCGCTGGTTTTCCCGCCGGTTCTGTGGTATGCTGGAATAAGACAAAAAACGACAGGAGTTGACACGATGGCCGAACAGGAAATGTTACTGGACACAGCTACCATCAGGGCCGCCGTCGCCGGTGAGCTATGGGCTAAACAAAAAGTGATCGAACACTACACCCCCATGATCGACGAGTTGGCCGTTGACGAAGATATGAAGCAGCACCTTATTCTGAAACTGTTGGAAGAACTGCCTAACTTCCCAATGGGGCAGGCATAAGAAAAAGAGCGCCGGACGCAGAGGCTTTGACACCTCCGCGCCCGGCGTTTTGGATAATTGCCGATTATGTCATAGCAAACTCGATGTGAGAGCTGTCCAGCTTCATAAACTTGGATTTCACCAGCTCTGCCGGGTAATCGTCCCCGGCAATACGGATGGTCTTGCGGACGCTGCACACGGTTTCCACCAGCAAGTCCACGATCTCGTCCAGCGTTTCCCGGTCAATGCCCTTGGCGTGCTGGCAAAGGTGTTCGTACTCGATGTTGTCCATGATGATCTCACGATAAATCTCTATGGCGCTCTGTGATTTCGCTCCCGTTCCTTTCCGTTCCGGCGGCTGTGCCGCTTCGTCCTCCGAGGGGAAGGGTCGGGAAAGGATAGGAATGGAATCGGTAATTGATACATCCGTAGTTGTTTTTTCTTTACTTGATATATCTTTATTTAATTGCATTGGATTTTCCAATGTCGGGTTTCCCGGTGTCGGATTATCCGATGTTGGATTTTCCAACACCGAGTTTTCCAATCCCGGTGCCGCCTCGTCCGGCTGCTCTGGCCGGGGCTGGGGCTGTTCAAAGGCCCGGTCGCTGCCGGAAGTGAAGTACATAGGCCGTCGCCTTCTTTCTGCGTTTGGGCAAAAAGAAAAGCCGCAGACTTTTTCAAAATCTGCGGCTTAGCCGGGGAACAGAAAAGGGCGCTGTCATGCTTGACAACACCCTGTTTCTGTCTGATTATTCAGTTGTTTTGACCTGCCCCGTTTTCCGCTGCCCTAAAAAACATTGATTTTACTGGTTTTTTTCATGTTTTCTTATGGCAACGCTCTTTTTTGCAGGGTTTTTTCATTTTCAGATTATCCCAGCTTCGCCGGGAGAGACGAGGAAACCGTGGTCTGGTGCTTTTGACGGAATTGCCGCGGGGTGATCTGGTACCGCTTTTTAAAGGTGCGGATCAGATGACTGCAGTCCGCAAAGCCGGTCTCGGCTGCAATATAGTTCAGGTCATAGTCGGTAAAAAGAAGCAGGTTTTCAACCTTGTTCAGGCGGATAAACTCGATATACTGCTTACAGCTCTGCCCGTAATGCTTCAGAAAAAGTTTGGCAAAATAGGAGTAGCTCATGTTGTATTTATGTGCCAGTGCCTCGATATTGATGTTTTCCTGGGAATGGCGGTCGAGATAGACGAGGATATCCTGCATACTCTGTTCCTCACTCTCGGAAATCGATTCGGGATTGAAACAGATTCCCTGGCAGTGCCAGATACGCAGAAGCCGGAGAAACAGTGTGGAAAAGAGAGAATAGATATAGGCATCATAACCGTATTTCTTTTCAAGAGCCTCCCTCTCAAGGGTTACAAAAAAATCATGGAGATTCAGCTCTGAGAGATCTTCCTGCGTAAACAAAAGCGAAGGATAGGTCATTGTGGCGATTTTATGGAAAGCAAAGCTCAGGTTCGGAAGGTAGCTTCCGGTGAGCTGGATGCGGTTCAGGTTGAATTTGATACAGAAATAGCGGAATGGCCGATCCTGGTCTGCGGCAAGTGCGTGGACCGTCTGTGGAGGAAACAGGATGAAAGAGCCCGGTTTTATGTGGTAGACGGAATCGTTGCAGCTCACGAGAAGAGAACCTTCCTGCAGATAAAGAACCTCCGTAAAATAGTGCCAGTGGGATTTGACCGGCATGGAAAAACTGTCGGAGCAGCAGGAAAAGGCTTCAATCGGCGAGTGCAGGATGTCACTGTATTCAAAAAGATTCTTCAACGGAAAAGTCCCCCTTCAGGTAAAAAATATTCAGTATTTTTCTGGGAATATCAGTTTCGGAAAAATAGAAACATTCTATTTTTGTACAGTCGCATTATATCATATCCAAATGAAAATTGATACAATGGCGAAAGCATTTGAAAGAAAATTAATGCTGAATTTGGTAACTCAATTTCCTAAGATAAGGGGGGATATGAAAACATGAAAAGCAACACGAAACAATTCCCGAAAAACAAAATTGCGTGGCTGTGGGAAAACATGGAGGGAAAACGGGCGCTGTACTTTGTCGGTATTCTCGGAACCGTTTTGTACAATATTCTGCAGCTTACGATTCCCTATTTTTCGGGAAAAATTGTGGATCTGTTTTTAACTGGGGAGAACGCGGCGACAAATCTTCAGGTACACCGTGACCTGCTTTACCGCTTGCTGTTTGCGATGGTCGGCTTTACGTTCCTGCGTGTTATCGTTGTTTATGGCAGCTGTATGATCTATGAGACGGTGTCGCAGAGTGTTCTGTACCGGGTGCGGAATTATCTGTACGACAAGCTTCAGCGTCAGGATATGACGTTTTACAGTACCTATCGGACAGGAGATCTGATGACACGGCAGACAGGAGACCTGGATGCGGTGCGTCACATGGTTGCATGGGTTGTACGAATGGTGGTTGAGTCATTTTCTCTGTTTGCTGCAGCGGCCGTTTTCTTCCTGTATACGAACTGGAAGCTGGCACTGTGCGTTCTTGTGATTTCACCGTTTGTATTCTGGATTATCTATCTGTTCCGGAACCGCGTTGCCCCGATGCATGCGGCGCTGCGTGAAAAACTGGCACAGATGAATACATGCGCACAGGAGAATATTTCCGGAAACCGCGTTGTCAAAGCGTTTGCAAGAGAAGATTACGAAATCGAGAAATTCGACCGTGCCAATACCGACTATGCGGAGACGAATAAGGCAACCGGAATGGTATGGCTGAAATTTTTCCCGATTGTCGAGAGTATTGCGAACCTGATGCCGGTTGTCCTGCTCGCAGTCGGCGGTGTTTTTATGATCAGAGGACAGCTTACTATGGGAGACTATGTGGCATTTTCAGGCCTCATCTGGGCAATCGCCAATCCGATGCGTCAGATGGGAAATATCATGAACGAATTTCAGCGGTTCTCAGCAGCGTCGAAAAAGGTCATGGAGCTGTATTACTCCGAACCGAAAATCAGGGACGAAGAAAATGCCGTTTCCCATCCGGAGCGGTTTGAAGGCAAAATCGAGTTTGATAACGTTTCCTTCCAATACGAGGATGGTGATTTGCCGGTTCTGCACAATATTTCCTTCACGGCCCATCCGAACGAGACGGTTGCGATCATGGGCGAGACCGGCTGCGGCAAGACATCGCTGATCAATCTGATCCCGCGGTTTTATGAGCCGACAGAAGGACAGATCCGGATTGACGGAATTCCTGTAGAACAGCTGAAGCTGTATGATCTCCGAAAACAGATCGGACTTGCCACGCAGGATGTTCTGCTGTATTCTGACACGATCGAGGGAAACATTGCCTACGGCGATGATTCGATCAAGATGAACGAGGTTGTCAAGTTTGCAAGGTATTCCGCTGCGGCAGATTTCATTTCAAAGATGCCGGAGGGCTACGATACCCTGGTTGGAGAGCGCGGTGTTGGTCTTTCCGGAGGCCAGAAGCAGAGAATTTCTCTGGCAAGAGCACTGGCGATCCGTCCATCGGTTCTGATTCTTGACGATACAACATCGGCGGTTGATATGGAAACAGAGAAACAGATTCAGCAGTCCTTACGGGAGCTTGATTTTCCATGTACCAAGATTGTGATTGCACAGCGAATTTCGACAACGAAAACAGCGGACAAGATTATTGTTCTGCAAAATGGCTATATTGAAGAAATGGGAACACATGAGGAACTGATGGAGAAGAAGGGTTACTATTATGAACTGGTGAAGCTGCAGACCGGTGTGGATGAACTGTAGGAGGGGAAGCAATGGCAAAAAATACATACAAGCAGGATGAAGTGCTCGAAGAGCCGTTTGACATCAAGCATCTGCTCAGAGCTTCATCCTATATCAAAAAATATGCAAAACGGATGGTTTTTGCGATCCTTTTGAGTGGCATCGGCGGTGCGTCCGGCTATGTGGCGCCGATGATTATCCAGCGGGCGCTGGACCTTGCAATTCCGGAGAAAAACGAGAGGCTTTTATTTTCTCTTGTGGGAATGCTGGTCGGCATCTATCTGGTGAGCGTGATCTTCACAACAATCCGAAGCCGCATTATGGTGGATGTCAGTCAGAGTATCATCTATGATATCCGAAAAGATTTGTTTGCACATCTGCAGGAGCTGCCGTTCCAGTATTACGATGACCGCCCGCACGGCAAGATCCTGATTCGGGTTGTCAATTACGTCAACTCGGTGTCGGATATGCTGTCAAATGGTCTGATCAACATCGTTCTGGAGAGCTTCAACCTTCTGTTTATCGTGATTTTCATGTTTCTGGTTGATGTGCAGATGGCATTTGTCGTGCTCTGCGGCGTGCCGGTGCTGTGCGTTTTCATGGTCTGGATCAAGAATAAACAGAGACGTGCATGGCAGGCAGTTTCGAACAAGAACTCAAACCTGAATGCCTATCTGCAGGAGAATATTGTCGGAGCCCGCATTACGCAGATCTTTGCACGAGAGGATGAGAATGCGGAGATTTTCAAAGATCTTTCCAAGGATTGCCGCAGAACATGGAATACAGCAGTTCGCTATTCCAACCTGGTATGGCCGGGTATCGATTCAATTTCCGTCTGCGTGCGTGCTGCCATTTTTCTGTCCGGTCTGATCCTTTTCGGGCAGGGAAATAAGTCGGTTGGTACGATTGTAGCGATTTCGAGCTATGCATCGTATTTCTGGCAGCCGATCATGAACCTTGGAAACATCTTCAATAACTTTATCAACAACATTGCGTATCTGGAACGTATCTTTGAGACGATGGATGAGCCGGTGACGGTAAAGGATGCAAAAGATGCCGTTGAAATGCCAAAAATCCGCGGTGAGGTGACCTTCGATCACGTAAATTTCTCGTACGATGCGTCAAAACAGATCTTAAACGATGTTTCGTTTACGGTAAAACCGGGTGAGAGTGTGGCGCTTGTCGGACCGACCGGAGCCGGAAAGAGTACGATTGTCAATCTGATTTCACGGTTTTACAATGTCAATGGCGGTCGCGTCCTGATCGATGGACAGGATATCTCGCAGGTGACCATTCATTCCCTGCGTGAGCAGATGGGTATTATGATGCAGGACAGCTTTATTTTCTCGGGAGATATTGAGGATAATATCCGTTACGGAAAGCTTGACGCAACGCATGAGGAGATTGTGAAGGCGAGCAGAACTGTCTGTGCGGACGAGTTTATCAGCAAAATGCCGGATCGCTATCAGACGGAGGTAAGGGAGCGTGGTTCCATGCTGAGCCAGGGACAAAAGCAGCTCATTTCGTTTGCGCGTACCCTGCTTTCCGATCCGGCCATTCTGATTCTCGATGAGGCGACCTCAAGCATTGACGTACAGACCGAAAAAGCACTGCAGACGGGACTCAATGCCATGCTGAAGGGCAGAACCTCATTTATCATTGCGCATCGTCTGTCTACGATCCGCAACTGCGATAAGATTATGTATATCGATAACGGCGGTATTATGGAGAGCGGAACACATGATGAGCTGATGGCAAAGAAAGGCCATTATTATAAACTGTATACAGCACAGCTTGATGAAGTACAGAAAGCGGGCTGATCAAAAAAGATCATAAAAAAGATTATAAAAAAGGCTTCTGCCAGCGGATAAAAATCCGTGGCAGAAGCCTTTTGCCGTTTCTTGTTCGTGTCGCTTTTTGCGCGTGTCGCCGAAGCGACCCGCCGCAGGCGGAAAATTCGGCAAAGCAGGAGTTCTTCTTATTTTCCGGAGAAGTATTTCTCTTTGATGATCTCAACCGGCATATCCTCGCCAGTCCACAGTTTGAAGGAAGCAGCTCCCTGGTATAACAGCATGTACATACCGTTTCCGGTCTTGCATCCAGCCTCTTTTGCCTCACGCAGCAGGCGGGTTTCCTGCGGATTGTAGATCACATCGAAAACGAAGAGGTCTTTGTGGAACATCGTTGTGTCGGTGATGATGGTGTTCTCGGTTTTTGGAGCCATTCCGACGGAAGTTCCATTGACAAGAATGGCGCTGTCTGCGATGGATGCGCGAAGGACTTCCGGATCGGAGAAGTCGTGCAGGGTAACCTTGCAGGAAGTACGCTCATTGAGTTTTGCAACGATTTCCTCGGCTCTTCCGAAGAAATTGTCTCTGACGTTGAATACATTGATCTCAGCCACGCCGTCGAGGGCTGCCTGTACCAGGATTGCAGTAGCAGCGCCGCCGGCACCGAGCAGAGTCATCTTTTTGCCGATGATGTCTACGCCGTTTTCTGCAACTGCTCTCATGAAGCCGACGCCGTCGGTGGTGTAAGCGGTGAGAACGCCGTTGTCGTTGACGATGGTATTACATGCGCCGGAGATCTCCGAAGCAGGAGAAACCTTGTCTGCCAATTTGCACATGATATTTTTGCCAGGCATGGTGATGTTCCAGCCTCTTGCACCCATGGTGCGGAGTCCTTCGACTGCCTGCGGCATTTTGTCTTCCGGTACATCAAAGGCAAGGTAGCTATAATCAAGGCCGAGCTGGTCGCATGCTTCGTTGTGCATTTCCGGAGAAACACTGTGTGCAACCGGGCTTCCGAGTAAACATAATAATCCGGTGTGTCCTGTGATGTGTTTTGACATAGTTTGAAATCCTCTCTCTCCTCGTATTTCCGCATGATGATAAATCGTGCTGTAGCACTTTAAACTGCTACTATATGAAGTGAATTATACTCCAGATGCCGAAAGAAAGCAAGAAAAAAAGAGGAAATGACGCAAAGTTCATTTCCTCTTTTCGTGTTGGTTTTTGATTAAGGTTTAAGATGGAAAAGATTCGCCCGGAAATCAGATTCCAAGTTTCTCTTTCATGTAGTCAACCGGAGTATCTTTTCCGGTGTACAGCTTGATTGCGATGAGTGCCTGGAACAGCATCATGCCCATGCCGTTGAATACTTTCTCACATCCTGCTTCTTTTGCCTGTTTCATCATAACGGTTTCGCGCGGAGCGTAAACGGTATCCGTTACGATGAGATCTTTTTTAAAGAAGGAAGGATCAGGAATGTTGGAAAGGTCTTCGAGTGGATGCATTCCTACGCCGGTAGCATCGCAGAACAGGTCAGCTGCGTACATTTTTTCTTTCAGGAGGTCTTTGTCTGCCAGATCGTTCATGGTAGCCTTGCAGTTGGTGTTCTTATTGATCAGATCAACAATTTCCTCTCCACGGCTGTAGAATTTGTCTTTGATGTTGAAGATTTCAATTTCTGCAACTCCATCCAGAGCACCGCGCACTGCAATTGCAGTAGCAGCACCGCCGGTTCCGATCAGGACCATCTTCATTCCCTTGAAATCGATGCCCTCTTCGGTCAGTGCCTGCCAGTATCCCATACCATCGGTGTTGTAGCCTTTCAGTTTTCCGGTTACCTGACCGTTTTCGTCGCGGAGGTTGACTACGGTATTGATAGCGCCGCATAACTTAGCTGCTTCATCTACTTCGTCCAGATATTTGTGGACAACAGTTTTGTTTGGCATGGAAATATTGGAACCGAGCATTTTCAGCGCGCGGATACTCTGCACAGCATCTTTTAAAGAATCGTTATCAACTTCGAAAGCAAGCTGAATGACGTCATCTCCGTTTTTGTCGTATGCAAGGTTGTGGGTTGTCGGAGACTGGGTGTGACGGATCGGGTAAGCCATTAATCCAACTAATTCGGTATGTCCTGTAATATTTGGCATGATATTTTCCTCTTTTCTGTTTTTTTATATTGTGTAAGAAAGTGATTCAGTGATTACTCAAGCGGCTCCAGATGCAGGTAGCCCTGGGACTCCAGTACATTCAGGATCGCGCGGCCTTCCATGGTACCTTCCATGATGCGGCGTGCGCGGACGGAATCGCCGATGGTATAAATATGAGTATGGGTATCGGCGAATGCTTCCTGAAGCTCCGGCAGAACCGGGTTGTTGGAGCGCATTCCAAGGCAGTTGAATCCATAATCGAAGGTGAGATCCTGGATGGTTCCGTCTGGAAGCTTTACAGTGAATGCGTTTTCTTTTACTTCCTGAAGAGCAGTGTTGACATATTCTTTTACACCGTATTTGTCGTGTGTCTCACGCATGGAGCATTTGGTGATCGGGTCTGCAAGCATACCGATCTGCGGCAGCATATCGATGATGGTACACTCGGCGCCTCTCGGTGCAAAGTATTCAATAACGTCAAGTCCTACGGAACCGCCGCCGACTACAACGACTTTCTTGCCCTGACAGGCTTCTTCCGGATATTTTCCGGCGTTTACATTGTTGATCATACCAAAGATGGTATTTACGTTTCCGGCATCGATGTTCTCTTTCAGGCCTTTGATCGGCGGAACAAGCGGAACGGAACCGGTGGAGTTTACAATGATGTCCGGTTTGAACTGTTTGATCTTATCCACCGTAGCTTCGGTGTTGAGGAAAATATACAGGTTTTTCAGTCTGGCGGCTCTTGCCTCAAGGTATTTCGGGAAGTCTTTCATACGGGTCTTGCTTGGAAGATCGGAGATGAAAGTGGAAAGACCGCCGATGTGATCGTTTTTCTCAAGTACGAAAACGTTGCATCCGACTTCTGCTGCGGTGCAGGCTGCTTCCATACCGGCAGTACCGGCGCCGACAACAACAACGTTACAGTTTTTGTTCACTTTCAGTGATTTGTAAACATCGCCTTCCGGAACAGCCGGGTTTACGGTACAGCGGATCGGGCGGTTGACACCGATACGATTTCCGGCACATCCGACGTTACAGGAGATGCATTTCCGAAGGATATCTTCCTCGCCGTTTTCCACCTTCTTTACCCAGTTCGGCTCAGCGATCAGGCCGCGTCCCATACCGACGATATCTACATCGCCGCTTTCGAGAACTTTTTCAACGACCTTCGGGTCGCGGTAGTTACCGGCATTGATCACAGGCTTTTTGAATTTATCTTTTACGGCTCTTGCCATGTAGGAACGCCATCCGTCCGGCAGAAAGTTGGAATCGATCTGATACTGCAGGGATGGGTTGAGGCCGCAGGATACGTCGTACATATCTACGAATTCATCCAGGTACTCCAGGTATTCCAGGGTATCTTCCAGGGTGTTTCCGCCCGGAACACGCTCCTCGGCAGAGATACGAACGATGATCGGGAACCACGGTCCGACGTTTTTGCGTACTTCTTCGAGAACCATACGCGGGAAGCGCAGACGGTTTTCTACGGAACCACCGAATTCATCGGTTCTTTTATTGTAATACGGGGAGATAAACTGGCTCATCAGGTAGGAGTGGCCGCAGTGGATTTCAATGGCATCAAAGCCGATGGCCTGCACACGTTTTGCAGCTTCGCCGTATTTTTTCACGGTTGTCATGATTTCTTCTTTTGTCATCGGGCGAGGGGTTTCTCCGCCGGCTTTTGTCGGGATGTTGGAAGAAGAAACGGTTTCCATACCGGTTCTTGCGGAAGATGCGGAAGCTCCGGCGTGGTTGATCTGGATCGCTACGGTAGCACCGTTTTTATGAAGGTTTTCGACTAACTGATAGTAGCGCGGCATAAAGCTGTCGTGGTCGATACGGATCTGGCTGGTTCCGTTGGAACCGACCGGGTACTCGATGTTGGCGTTCTCCAGAATAATAAGACCAACGCCGCCTTTTGCGCGGAGAGAGTAGTAGTTCATATGACGGTTACTCATTTCACCGCTTGTCTCACCGTAGTTGGTTCCCATCGGGGTCATTGCAATACGGTTTTTAATCGTTGTTCGTTTGATTGTAATTGGCTCAAAAATTTTGGGGTAAGCACTCTTCATGAAAATTTCTCCTTATTCATTACATGAGCGGTAATCCTCTGTTTGTGACAATTTCATCATAACGCTTTCGACTAAAAATTAACAATATCTTTCAGATAAACTTTCGATACGTTTTCGCTATCATTTCCGGTTTCTTCGATAATGTCAGCGTGCTGTTTCATATATTCGGTAAACCGTTCGACAGCCGGAAGCCGGTAGCGGTTCTTCATCCAGAACATAAAGGTCTGATGATAAATCTCGAGACCGTTCAGCGTATGGATACGGATGCCGTCTGCCTGTTCCAGAATATCGGTTCGCGGCATAAGCGCGATACCGAAATTTTCGCGCACCAGTGCCACAATCGAATATTCATCCGGGCATTCCATGATAATATTCGGATGAAGCTGATATTTTCGGTAGAGATGACCGGTATAAGCTCCCATCCAGGAGGCGCGGTCGTAGCCGATCACCGGATAACGGGTAAGCTTTACAAGCGGAACCTCCGGTTCATCGGCAATCGGATGCTGTTCCGGGGATACGATGACAAGCGGCTGCTGGATCAACGGAAAAAACTCCATGTCATCGCGCTTTAAAAAGCCGCCAAACCCAAGATCGAGTTCACCGGATTTCATCTTCTGTGCAATGGCAGGGGTATGGTTCTGCCAGAAACTAAAGGCAACGTTTTTATTTTCTTCTTTGTCCAGAAAGGTGCGGACATTGTGCGGAATATAATGTCCGGCAAGTGGAAAAATATAACCGATATTGATTTTGCCGCCACCGGAGGCGAGCTCTTTCATTTTACCTGCCGCAATGTCACAGTCGCCCGCGATCCGGTCTGCATGCTCCAGAAAAAGGCGGCCGGCATTGGTAAGGACAACACCGCGCCCTTTCTTTTCAAACAGCGTGATTCCAAGCTCGCTTTCAAGGGCGGCCATCGAACGGCTCAGGGATGGCTGGGAAATATAAAGTTCCTCTGCTGCCTGGTGATAATTTTCCAGCCGGGCAACCTTTCGGAAATAGAGAATCTGATTCAGTGTCATGTGGATTTTCCTCCTGAAAAAATGGTTCCGTAAGAAAGTCTTTGCTTCCTCTTATTATGATAACTCAAGTATACCACATCAATGCATTCAATGCATTGGTTTTTTCCTTTAAAAGCATTAGACCGTACACGTTTTCACTGTTAAAATAAAGGCAAATGTTATTTTTTTAACATTCACGAAACTGGTAATCTGTTGTTTGTGACAAAACAAAAGGATGAACCGAACAGAGGAAAAAGACAATTTGACCTCAACATAATCTATTTAAAAAGGAGAGAAACCATGAACAAGAAATACCTGCCAAGTGCATTAATTCTGTACTTGAACTACTTTATCCACGGTGTTGGATGCTCCATCCTGGGCCAGGCAGTCATCAAAGAGGCTCTGGCAGCAGCTTGGGGAGTGGAAGCAATGGCAATTACCGCAATTTCCGCAGCACTCGGTCTTGGCCGTCTGATCGCACTGCCATTTGCAGGTCCTCTGTCCGACAAACTCGGACGCCGCATTTCCACTGCAATCGGAAGTGCTTCCTATGCAATTTACCTGATCGGCCTTGCTCTTGCATTTAATGCAGGAACACACGGCGGTTACACCATCGCTTACGTATGCGCCATCATCGGCGGTATCGCAAACTCCTTCCTGGATACCGGTATTTACCCGGCAGTATCCGAGATTATTTACAAAGCTCCTGGCGTTGCTACCATGGGAATCAAATTCTTCATCGCAATTGCTCAGATGCTGCTTCCATTTGTTCTTGGTGTAGCTGTTACTTCTACAGCAGCAGGCCTTACCTCCTACAATCCGTTATTCTACGGATGCGGAATCGCTTATATCGTACTTTTTGTACTGGTATTCCTGTTCCCGCTGCCAGACGCTGACCAGAAAGCATCCGGCAAAAAAGAGGGCCTGATCGACAGTCTGAAACATACACATTTCTCCTTCGAATCCATCGCCATGATCCTGATCGGATTCACCTGCACCGGTACCTTCCAGCTGTGGCTGAACTGTGCACAGAACTTTGCAAAAGAGAATGTAGGCTGGGCTGATCCGTCCATCATGCAGACCTATTATTCTGCAGGAACCATGCTGGCACTGATCGTAACAGCGTTCCTGACCAGAAAAATCAAAGATGTTCGTTTCATCGTTGTTTACCCGGCCATTTGCCTTGTAACTATGATTGCTGTCCTGATGGGACAGAGCAAACCGCTGATGATTGCCGGTGCTTTCATTATCGGATGGGCAGGCGCAGGCGGACTGCTTCAGATCGCAACTTCCGTTTGCAATATGCTGTTCCCGAAAATCAAAGGAACCGTAACCGCACTGGTTATGATTGCATCTTCTCTTTGCAACTACACCATCCTGACCGCAGCATCTAAAATGCAGCCGTCCGGCGTTATGACCATGAACATCGTTCTGACCGCAGTTGGTGTTGCGCTTGGACTGTTTGTAAACATTCGCTATAAAAAAATGGTTGAACTTGCACAGCAGGACAACTAAAATGAGGTTAAGGATTGCGGGAGTACGAAGTACCAGGGAATCCGGGCGTGAAAAAGAAAAGCCTGCAAAAGAAAAGTCAGGGTTAATATTGAAGAAAGAAGGAAAAACACATGAATACAGTAAAAGTTCGTGATATTGAAATCGGTGCCGGTGCACCGAAGATCATCGTTCCGATCGTAGGCGTTACCAAAAACGATATCATCGAAGAAGCAAAAACTTTCCATTCGATTCCGGTTGACGTTGTAGAATGGCGTGTAGACTGGTTCGAGGGTGTATTCGACTTTGCACAGGTAGAGGACGTGTTAAAAGACCTCCGCGAAGCACTCGGCAATATTCCGCTTCTGATGACATTCCGTACCTCCAAAGAGGGCGGTGAAAAAGCGATTGAGCCGACAGCCTATGCGGAGCTGAACATCAAAGCAGCACAGACCGGATATGTGGATCTGGTGGATGTTGAGATCTTTACCGGAGATGACATTGTAAAGAAGATCATCGACGGTGCACACGCAGCAGGCGTAAAGGTTGTTGCTTCCAACCATGATTTCTTCAAAACTCCTGCAAAAGCAGACATCATCTACAGACTGCGCAAAATGCAGGATATGAACGCAGATATTCCGAAGATCGCTGTTATGCCGCAGAATAAGAAAGACGTTCTGACCCTGCTTGCGGCAACAGAGGAAATGACCACCAATTATGCGGACAGACCGATCATCACCATGTCGATGGCAGGCACCGGCGTGATCAGCCGTCTTTGCGGTGAGGTGTTTGGCTCTTCCATGACCTTCGGCGCGGCAAAGAAAGCATCCGCACCGGGTCAGATGGGTGTGAATGATCTGAGCACCGTTCTGGATCTGCTTCACAAAGCCATGTAACCGTTTTTTCTTTAGGGGACACCGGTATTTTTAGCTTTGCTGTTGATGCCGATGTCCCTTTTGTATTATTGTTCTGTTATAAATTTAACGGAGGTATGCCTTTTATGAAGAGAGTATTTCACTGGCTGGATGAAAACTTGGAAGAATTTCTTCTTGTGATCGGTCTGATCGCCATGACGCTGATCATGGGAATTCAGGTTTTCTGCCGCTACGTCCTTGGCATGTCGCTGTCGTGGTCGGAAGAGCTGACCAGATATATTTTTATCTGGTGCGGTTTTTTAAGCGTCAGCTACTGCAGCAAAAAATGCCTTTCCATCAAGATCGAGCAGTTTGTTGCGATTTTCCCGCGGAGAGGAAAAGCCATCTTCAAAATTGTGAATCATACGTTTGAACTGATTTTTTTCATCTATATGATTCCGTTTGCTTTTTCTTATATGATGTCGTCAGTTAAAAGCGGCCAGCTTTCCCCGGCCTGCAAAATCCCGATGTATTTTATCCAGGCAGCACCGCTTGTCTCCTTTGTGCTGGTTGCATTCCGCGTTCTGCAACGGTGGATGATCGAGTTCCGTGTGGCACGCGGTGAGAATGTTTTCGACCCGGCGCATCCGGAGCGAAATACGCCGGAGTCCTTCATCGAGGCAAATGCCGGAGCAGATAACGCCACAGAAAATGCCCTGAACGCGGGTATCGACAACCGCATCCATACGATTAAAAATTCGAATGAGGAGGAACGCTAATGCCAGTCGTAGTATTATTTCTGATTTTTGTTGCATTGCTGGTCATCGCTGTTCCGGTATCGATTACCCTTGGAATCACATCTGTGCTTCCGTCGGTGTTTGACCCGTCTTTTACGGTAGGAGCCAAATATCTGATCCGTGCCATGTTCGGAGGACTCGATTCCTTCCCTCTGCTGGCAGTTCCGATGTTCGTCCTCTCCGGTATCATCATGGCTAAGGGAGGCATCTCCAAAAAACTGTTTGATGTCTTTGCCTATTTTCTCGGAAAATTCACCGCAGGTATGCCGTGCGCGGTTATCGTCACCTGCCTTTTTTACGGTGCGATTTCCGGTTCCGCTCCGGCGACCGTTGCTGCTGTCGGAAGCATGACAATCCCGATTCTGACTACCCTTGGTTATGATCTGACATTCTCCACAGCGATTGTGGCAGTTGCCGGCGGCCTTGGCGTTATCATTCCCCCGAGTATTCCGTTCATCATGTACGGTATGGCTTCCGGCGCTTCGGTCAGTGACCTGTTCCTTGCCGGAATTGTACCGGGTCTGATGATCGGTCTGCTGCTGATGGTTTATGCCGTTTATCACTGCAAACGGTATGGGGAGGACAAAGAGAAGATCCATGCAGAAGTCAAAGTGCTGCATGACAAAGGCCTGCTTCGCGTTTTAAAAGAGAGCTTTTTTGCACTGCTCAGTCCGGTGATCATCCTTGGCTGTATCTACAGCGGTGTTGCTTCCCCGACTGAGGCGGCTGTTATCTCCGTATTCTATGCACTGATCATCAGCCTTTTTGTGTACAGGAGTATCCGCATCCGCGACATCTGGTCCATTCTGGTTGAGGCGATTCGTACCTTCACCCCGATCCTGTTTATTCTGGCGGCATCGACGGCATTTTCCCGTGTGCTGACGCTGATGCAGGTACCGCAGACGGTCAGCGAGTTTATCCTGAACAACTTCCACAGCCCGGTTGCGATCCTTCTGATCATCAATGTATTCCTGCTGATTGTCGGAATGGTTATGGATACGACCCCGGCGATTCTGATTCTGACGCCGATCCTTCTGCCGATTGTACAGGCGATCGGCATGAATCCGATTCAGTTTGGTGTCATCATGGTTGTCAACCTTGCGATTGGTTTCGTAACACCGCCGATCGGCGTCAACCTGTTCGTGGCAAGCTCCCTGACCGAGGTTCCGGTCATGCAGATCGCAAAGAAGGCTATGCCGATGATCGGTTTCTTCCTTGTGGCACTGCTGCTGATTACGTTTATTCCGGTGATTTCGATTGGAATTTTATAGGGAGGAGCGAAGGACAATGAAAAAGATGACAAAAAAGAAAAAGCTTTTCCGAACAGTGACGGCACTTGCCGCTGTCATTGCGCTTGGCGCATCGCTTGCCGGCTGCGGCTCTTCCGATGGAGAGACGACACAGCGCTATTCCTGGCCGCTGGCAACGGCGAGCCCGGAGGACACGGTAACGCAGATCTTCGCTGAGAAGTTTGCGGAAGAGATTTCAGAGCTGAGCGATGGAAGGATGAAAATTCAGGTTTACGCAAACTCAACGCTTGGCGGCGACCGCGATCTGCTGGAAACGTGTGCTGACGGCGATATTCCGTTTGTCGTACAGAATACGGCACCGCAGGTTTCCTTTATGGGGGATCTTGCCGTGTTTGATCTGCCGTGTGTGTTTGATTCTCTCGATGAATGCCGTGAGAAGATTGATAATCCGGAGTTTTACGAGCTGATCAGCAATGTTTACACAGAAGGCGGCTATCACCTGCTCGGTATGGCAGATCAGGGATTTCGTGTCATGAGTACGAATAAGCCGGTTTACAGCTTTTCGGATTTCAAGGGCCAGAAGATCCGTACCATGGAGAACAGCTACCATCTGGCATTCTGGAAAGCCATCGGTGCCAACCCGACGCCGATGAGCTTCAGTGAGGTTTACATCGGCCTGCAGCAGCACACGATTGATGCGCAGGAGAACCCGTATGAGGTCATCGTTTCGAATAACCTGTATGAGCAGCAGGATTACGTAGTGGAGACGAACCATCTGCCGCATCTGATTTCCCTGATTGTCAACGACGATTTCTTCAAAGCTCTGCCGGAGGACGAGCAGGAGATCATGACAGAGGCCGCAAAGATTGCGACCGAGTACGCAAGAGAGCAGTCCGATGCCCGTATCGCCGACAAGATCGCGACAATCGAGGAGAGCGGAACGAAGATTCTGACACTCGATGACCAGACAAGAGCGGAGATCCGAGAGGCATCGAAGAGCGTGTATGAGTCGATCGAGGAGAATATTGATCCGGTGATTTACAATGCTTATATGGATGGGATTGAGTAAGAAAAAGAAAGATGAAATTCCCGACAGCAAGGCACAAAAAACGGCGCTTTGCCGCCGGGAATTTTTGCGTCCGCCAAGTGGTGGGATTCGCAAAGATTGCCTTGCACAGTCGAAACGGCAAGACTATAATGGGGCTCAGAAGGTTTAAAAAATTAGGATCAGAGGAGGTACAGAAATGATTTTTGAACACATGGACCGGATTGTATTTGCAGGAGATTCTGTAACGGATATGGAGAGTGCACAGCCGGTGGGGGAAGGTTTATTTGAAAATGTCGGAAAGAGCTACGTTCGAATTGTCGAGAACATGCTCGCAGCATTCTACCCGGAGATATATATCCGCGTGACAAACTCCGGTATCAGCGGAAACACAAGCCGCGACCTGCTGCAGCGCTTCGACCGCGATGTTGTATCCTTAAAACCGGACTGGGTATCTATCTGCATCGGCATCAACGACGTCTGGAGACAGTTCGACAGCCCGGCTATCCCGGACGAGCAGGTATCCCCGGAGGAGTACCGTTCCAACGTCGAGAAGATGATTCTTTCCGTAAAAGACAACGTAAAAGGTATTTTCCTTATGACCCCATACTACATGGAGCCAAATGGAGAGGACTGGATGAGAAAACGCATGGACACCTACGGCGCGATCTGCAGCGAGCTGGCTGAGAAATACGGCTGCCGCTTTATCGACCTGCAGGCCGTCTTCAACGATTACTTCCAGTACCGCCATTCCTCCTACATCGCCTGGGATCGAATCCATCCGAACCAGATCGGCGCTACAGTGATCGCACGGGCATTTCTGGAAAAATGCGGATTCGACTATAATCACAGACCGGAGCATGCTTGAAAAACCATTTCCGCAATCTGAAAGCGCCACTTTGCGGTATGGCTTGCCCTCATAAGGCAAACAAAAAGCGGGAATCGTTATTGGGGTCCTCGCTTTTTCTTTGTCCTGTTCTGTCTGAAAACAGCGGATAGAGTCGAAAAACAGAGAAAAATCGAGGCAAAATTTTGCTTAAATTACCAAAAATAATTGCTGTTTTGGGGTGGTTATGGTATATTATGACTATACATACATTTATGTGGCGCGACATGGGGATATAAGAGTGAGACATAAAAGAAAGGTAACTATTCAGAACCCCATCTCGATTCCGCTTGCGCTGCATCTCGATGTTGCTTCTCGCCATATGAAATTCCGGAAAATCGTTCATTCATACAAGCATGATTCACGATTTTCTTCCATTTCGCATGGCTCTGAATAGTTACAAATAAAGAATAGAACAGGAGAGAAAAAGACATGTATCTGGAAGAGTATAAAAGATGGCTGGCAGCGGATCTGGAAGACGCAGACCTGAACCCGGAGCTGGCACGGATTGAAGGAAACGATGAGGAGATCAAGGATCGTTTTGCAGTATCTCTGAAATTCGGAACCGCAGGACTTCGTGGAGTGCTTGGCGCAGGAACAAACCGTATGAATATCTATGTAGTACGTCAGGCAACACAGGGTCTTGCAAACTGGGTAAAAACACAGGGCGGAAACCAGACGGTAGCCATCAGCTATGACAGCCGTATTAAGAGCGATGTATTCGCAAAAACAGCAGCAGGTGTTCTCGCAGCAAACGGAATCAAAGTCAGAATCTACGACGCACTGATGCCGGTACCGGCACTTTCCTTTGCAACTCGTTACTACAACTGCAACGCAGGTATCATGGTAACCGCATCCCACAACCCGGCAAAATACAACGGCTACAAAGCCTACGGTCCGGACGGATGCCAGATGACCGACGATGCTGCTGCAATTGTATATGCAGAAATTCAGAAGACCGATATCCTGACCGGCGTAAAATATATGCCGTTCGCAGAGGGCGTGGAAGAAGGACTGATCCGTTTTGTCGGAGAAGACTGTAAGAATGCCCTGTATGAAGCAATCGAATCCCGTCAGGTTCGTCCGGGTCTGTGTAAAACCGCAGGACTGAAGCTCGTTTACAGCCCACTGAACGGATCTGGTCTTGTACCGGTTACACGCGTATTAAAAGACATCGGCATCACTGATATCACCATCGTCCCGGAGCAGGAGTATCCGAACGGATACTTCACCACCTGCAGCTATCCGAACCCGGAAATCTTTGCAGCACTGGAAAAGGGCCTGGATCTTGCAAAAGAAACCGGCGCAGATCTGATGCTGGCTACCGACCCGGATGCAGACCGTGTTGGTATTGCCATGAAATGCCCGGACGGAAGCTATGAACTGGTAACCGGAAATGAAGTCGGCGTTCTGCTTCTCGACTACATCTGCGCAGGCCGCATCGAGAAAGGCACCATGCCGGAGAAACCAGTTGCTGTAAAATCCATCGTGTCCACACCGCTGGCAGATGCAGTTGCAGAGCACTACGGCGTAGAGCTCCGCAGCGTTCTGACCGGATTCAAATGGATCGGCGATCAGATTGCAAACCTGGAGGCAGACGGCGAAGTAGACCGCTTCATCTTCGGATTCGAGGAGAGTTACGGATACCTGGCTGGCCCGTATGTAAGAGATAAAGACGCAGTCATCGGCTCCATGCTGATCTGCGAGATGGCAGCTTACTACAGAAGCATCGGAAGCTCTCTGAAACAGAGACTGGAAGAGATCTATGCCGAGTATGGCCGCTACCTGAACAAAGTAGACAGTTTCGAGTTCCCGGGACTTAGCGGAATGGACAAGATGGCCGGTATTATGGATGGCCTTCGAAAAGAGCCGCTGACCGAGATCGCAGGTTCCGCTGTTGTCAAAGTAACCGATTACGAGAAACCGGAAGAAACAGGACTCCCATCCGCAAACGTTCTGATCTACAAACTGGCAAACGGTGAAACCGTCATCGTCCGCCCGTCTGGAACAGAGCCGAAAATCAAAGTATACTACACAACACTTGGTAAGGATCTGGCAGAGGCAGAAGCAGAGAAAGAAAAACTCGCAGAGGCTTTGAAACCGATTCTGGCATAAAGAAAATAAAAGAATAGAAGGGCGTGGCTTTGGTCACGCCCTTTTTTGAACCGAAATTTCTTTTGAAAAGTGTAAGATTTTCTGCAAAATGGCGTGATGATAGATGAAAGGGGGATTTCCATATGGAGGATACTCATATTGTCCAAATGTACTGGGACAGGAACGAAACAGCGATCAGCGAGTCTGCGATGAAATATGGTACATACTGTACGTCCATTGCACAGAATATTCTGCAGAATCCGGCGGATGCAGAAGAATGTGTCAACGACACTTGGCTTCACGCGTGGAACGCTATGCCGCCGCACCGGCCGTCTCTGTTATCCACATTTCTTGGAAAAATAACGAGAAATCTTTCGTTTGATCTGTATCGAAAAATGCATCGCAAAAAACGCGGAGGAAGTCAGATGGATGCAGTATTGGACGAGCTGGAAGAATGTGTTTCGGGGAAAGATGATATTGAGCGGCAGTGGGAGATGAAAGAACTGATCGCGGAGATCAATCAGTTTCTGCAGAAGCTGCCGGAGGAGAAACGATGCATGTTTGTCCTGCGGTACTGGTATGTAGACAGTATCGGTGAAATCGCGGATCGTCTGGGAAGAAGTGAAAACTATGTTTCAGTTACGCTGAACCGGATCCGCGGGAAACTGCATACACACTTGACGGAAAGGGGGTTCGAAGTATGAAGAAAGAAGAATTGTTTGAAACGTTGGGCGACCTGGATCCTGCTATGGTGAAAAAGGCGCGGGACTATCAGCGTTCCCAAGGGGCTGCATGGAAAAAATGGACGGCCGCGGCAGCCTGCGCGGTGATCATCGGCGGAGCTGTGCTGGGGGTTACGACATGGAGAAACGGTCGGGAGGGTTCTGCAGTCCGTTATCCGTCGGGGGTAACGACGGTTCTGGCGGCTTATCCGGCATCTGTGGAGCGGACAATGGATGCACAGAAATTCATGGAAAGCGATGCACACTGGGACTGGTGGGATTCGTACCGGGAGCTGACAGCAAAATCAGCAGAACTGCAGTCGGGAATGGATGCGTATTATCAGGACCTGATGAAACAAATGCTGGTTTCAGAAGATGAAAATACCGTCTGCTCGCCGATCAATCTGTATATCGCGTTTGCGATGCTGGCGGAAACTTCGGATGGAAATACGCGGCAGCAGATTCTGGATATGCTTGGTGCGCAGGATATGGACACCTTACGGAAAAATGTTTCTTCACTCTGGGAAAGCAATTATGCAGACACGCCTGCGCTGAAAAGTGTGCTGGCAAATTCGCTGTGGCTGGATGGTGAGGAAACATACAATGACACAACGCTGCAGCGGCTGGCGGAACAGTATTATGCATCGACCTTCTGTGGGACTCCCGGATCGGAAGAGATGAATCAGGCCCTGCGGACCTGGACGGATGATAATACCGGAGGGCTTTTAAAAGAATACACCGAAAATATGGCGATTGCCCCGGAAACGGTATTTGAACTGGTATCAACCATCTATTATAAGGCGATGTGGAGGGAAAATTTCTGGGAAGTGAATACAGAGAAGGAAACCTTCCACGGAGCTGCGGGAGATACCACTGTGGACATGATGAAAAAAACGGAATGGATGGATGTCTATCAGGGCGAGCATTTCCGTGCAGTCAGCCTTAGCCTTCAGGACAGCGGCTCCATGTATTTCCTGCTTCCGGATGAAAATACCGATGTCAATGAACTGGTATCGGATCCGGATCTGATGAAGGTTATACGGCGGGATGAAAGCAGTGATAACTGGTATTCCCCTATGGTGAACCTGTCTGTTCCTAAATTTAAAGTATCGGAGAAAACAGACCTGATCGAAACGGTGCGCGCACTGGGTGTAACGGATGCACTGGATGCGGATCTGGCAGATTTCAGCCCATTAACAGGGGACAAAGAGAATTTATACCTGAGCAAAGCAGACCACGCCGCCATGCTTGAAATCGACGAAAACGGAGTAACCGGAGCAGCGTATACAGAACTCGGCGTTTCAGAAACCGCAGCAGAAATACCGGACGACGAAATCGACTTCGTACTGGATCGTCCATTCCTGTTTCTTGTCACGGGGCAGGACGGATCGATTCTGTTTTCGGGAGTTGTGAGAAATATTGCAGAGACATGAAAAAAAGGAGTCGGACTGTCCGGCTCCTGTGTCTGAGACACGTTACAGTATCTCTTCGGTGCTTATTTTTGCTCTGCGTTCCTTTGTCGGAGCAGAAAAACAGACAAAATCAGTACAGCAGGGAAAATGCAGCCGGCCAGCATACCTGCCTTCAGATCGTCGCCGGTGTTTTGTGTGACAAATCCAATAACAAATGGGCCAATGGAACCGCCCATATCTCCGGCCATGGCGAGAAGTGCGAACAGTGCAGTTCCGCCGAGTGGAATTTTAGAGGATGAAATACTGATGGTTCCCGGCCACATAATTCCTACGGAGAAACCACACACAACGCAGCCTGTAAGATTTAAAAGAGGATATGGTGCGAGAGCTGCAGCCAGATAACAGATCAGGCAAAGTGTACCGGATGCGATCATAAATTTTGTTAAGTCAATTTTTTCCCCGTATTTACCATAGAAGGTCCTGCTGATGCCCATCATCACAGCAAACAGGCACGGTCCTGCAATGTCTCCAATGCTTTTTGAGAGACCTAATGCAGACTCGGCATAAGCGGAAGCCCATTGCGCCATCGAAATCTCGCTTGCTCCGGCGCAGACCATAAGAACAAGGGAAATCCAGAAAATGGGAAGACGGCACAGCTGACGAATGGTAAGTCCTTCTTCGCTTCCGGTGAGTGATTCAATCGGGCAGGAAAGGAAATTAAACGTATTGTACAGTGGAAGTACAGCCCAGATACATGCGAGGATCGGCCAGCGTTCCATACCAAAAACTGCCAGAAAAGCAGTGGAGAGTAAGATGACGCCTACAGACCCCCAGCAGTAAAAGGAGTGAAGCAGACTCATAACGCTGTCCTTATTGTCAAACGGACAAGCTTCTACGATTGGGCTGACAAGAACCTCAATCAGTCCGCTTCCGGCGGCATAGATCATGGCACTGAGCAAAATTCCTGCATAGGCATTTGGCAGAATATTGGGCAGAAAGGCAAGTCCAATCAGACCGCAGGCGGAAAGAATTTCAGAAGCAACGACACACCTGCGATAACCGATTTTATCGACATATCTGGCACAGAACAAATCGACAAGAAGTTGTGTGAAAAAGAATATTGTCGAGATAAACGCAATTTTTCCAAGAGAAATATGGTAAGTTCTGTGAAAGGTAAGAAATAGTAAAGGTGCAAAATTTGCAGAAATTGCCTGCGTGATAAATCCAAAATAACAGGCAATTAAGGTTTTGTGGTAGTTCTTTTTCATAGTGATATACTCCGTTTTTAAAAATGGCAGAACTGCTGCGGCCGTAGTGTTCGTTTCGTTGCCGTTCACCGTGTTCCATGGAGCGACAACGATTCTTTTTGTATAATAACGTAAAATAGTGTCGCTTTCACTGGAATATATCGTCTGTTTATTGTATAATATCGCAAAATAGAGAGGGTCGTGCCTGAAAAACGGAGGCGGGGAAAGATGGAGTTTAATACATTTTATAACAAGATCCAAACGGATGAAACCATGATGGAAACGATACAGCATGGAAACAGTGAATATCCGTTTCAATTGTATTACGACGATCTTGCGTTGTTTGATTTTCATTGTGTAGAATGGCACTGGCATGTGGAGTTTGAGTTTGTTTTTGTACAGGAGGGAACAGCAACCTTCTGGGTTGGCGAAAAGCAGTTTTCACTGGGACAGGGAACGGGCATTTTTATTAACTCAAAGATTTTGCATCGCTATTTTTCTGAAGGCCATGCGATTGTGCCAAATTTCGTTCTGAAACCGACATTTCTTGCTCCGGCAGACAGCCTGATTTACAAAAAATACATTGCACCGATACAGGCGTGTAAGGTGGACTGCATTGTCTTTTGCAGGGAAATAAAATGGCAGGCAGAAGCACTGGAGCTCATGCAGAAAATTCTCAAAGCGCAGGAATCAGACAAAGACCGGGAACTGGTTACTTTATTTCTGACGCAGGAATTGTGGCACTTGCTTTATTTGCACATGGATTCGGAAGTGCTGCAGAAAAAAAGAGAAAATACGGCATCCTCACAGGGAAGAACACAGCTGATGATGCAATATATTCATCAAAATTTCCGACAGAATCTTACCTTGGAGGATATTGCCGGGCAGGCTATGGTGAGCAAGAGTACGGCATTGAATCTGTTCCGAAGATATCTTCACGATACGCCGGTGCATTATCTGGTGAAGTATCGTCTGCAGGAGGCTGCAAAGCTTCTGGCCACGACGGAGAAAAAGATAACTGTAATTTCCGGCGAGACGGGATTTGAAAATATGGATTATTTTTGCAAAACATTTAAGAAATATTATGGGAGGACACCGACGGAATATCGAAGAAAAAAACAAATGGATACGGATGACAGAGAAGGGATCGTTCAAGATGTAGTGTAAGAGAAAACGGAAAAATTACATTCTGAAAAAGGAGCGGAATCCGGTGTGGGTTCTGCTCCTTTTTGAATGGAAAATTATGGAACATACTTATTCGGCACAGCCAAAAACTCTTCTACATATTGCTCTAGTGCCGCAAGCAGCTCTTCAAGCGGAAAGACCTTCAGATCCTGCGCGGCTTCCGGCGGGACGGAGAGGAAGTGATGGAGGAGGTCAAGTACCTGTTGGACGTTCTCATACGGAATTTCTGTGATTCCAGGGTTCGTGACGTTAGGATTGAGATCGAGCGGGATGCAATAGCGGTTGACAAGATATGTATTCATTCGTGTATAGTCCCCGTAATAATACTCCTCCGTGAGATATCTGGAAAAAGGAATGGATGTCCGCGATTTTTTGATATAAACCGTTGCAATCTCATCTCTCATATCTGTAATTTCCCCATCCGCATTATAAAATTCCACAATCTGCGGAATGAAATCCTTAAAAAATTTCCGGTCAATATAAAGATGAAAATAATATCCCAGTGCGCTCGAATCTGGCAGAAGTGAACGGTATTTCGCTGTAAACCGTGTAAGATCCGGGAATACCATCATTTTTTCGCGGTAAAGCGGATCGCGGAAATGGGAGGATTCTTTCTGCTGCGTCGCATCCGGCAGAAGATTTCCGATTAGAAAATCATTTACCGATGAAATCGGATATGGAAAATCCGGGTGGGACGGGAGGTGCTTTAACAGCATTTGGGCTGCGGTGAGATGTAAAATAAAACCTGGCATGGGAATGAAGGTGTCCTTTCGTATTTGTTTCTAATCTAAACAAAATGGCAGCGTTTGTCAAATTCTATTTACTTGGCATGATAGGATGAAATCTCATGTGTACTTCTTAATTTGATCATTTTATATATAATGATGAAATTGAATTGACAATGATAAAATTAACGAATATACTGAAATCATGGCAGAAATACAACATATTGGGGAACGCAAATGAGACAGTTTACTTATCAGGAGAAATGGAAAAAATTACTCACGCCGGAAATTGTATCCTATCTGACGCAGATTCATGAATTTAAAGGGGAACAGACCTTATTCATTGAAGCAAAAGCAGATGCATTGAATCAGCTTGTCGAAATTGCGAAAATTCAGAGTACAGATGCATCGAACAAAATTGAGGGCATTTACACTTCGGATGAACGGTTAAGAGCCCTGGTGCGGGATACGACGAGACCGAAAACGCGCAGCGAGCGTGAAATTGCCGGCTATCGGGATGTGCTGAATACAATTCATGAGAGTCATGATTACATTCCACCCAAGCCGTCCATCTTTTTGCAGCTTCATCGGGATCTGTACAAATTTGAAGGATATGATATCGGCGGAAAATACAAAACAGTAGATAATGTGATAGAAGAAGAGGATACAATCGGAAATACATTTATTCGATTCCGCCCGGTTCCGGCGTGGGAGACACCGGCAGCAGTTGAATCATTATGTGAGGCCTTTGAACAGGCGCTGGGATCGGAACAGATAGATCCACTGCTGTTGATTCCCATGTTCATTCTCGATTTTCTGTGCATTCATCCTTTTAATGACGGAAATGGAAGAATGAGCCGTCTGCTTACCTTACTTTTATATTACCGGGCAGGCTATATTGTAGGAAAATATATCAGTATCGAGAAATTAATCGAAACGACAAAAAAAGAATACTATGAGTGCCTGCGGCAGAGCTCCGAACAATGGCATGAAAACGAAAATGATTATGAGCCATTTGTGAAATACATGCTCAGCATTATGATTGCGGCATACCGGGATTTTTCTTCCAGAGTGAATCTGCTGACAACATCTGGAATGTCAAAGCCGGATCGTGTAAAAGAAATCATTCGTACAACACCGGGGCAGATTACCAAAACGGAAATATTAAAAAAGTGTCCGGATATCAGCCAGGTAACGGTTCAGAGGGCACTTGCTGATTTGCTATCGTCTGGTGAAATTCTGAAAATCGGCGGCGGGCGATATACGAAATATACATGGAATAATAATTAACAAAAGGGAGAAGTTGAAGAGATGATTACTGGTGAATTAAAAAATAAAATTGATGCATTGTGGGATATTTTTGCGGCGGGAGGCCTTGTAAATCCGCTGGAAGTCATTGAGCAGATCACCTATCTGATGTTTATCCATGATCTGGACGACTCCGATAATATTCGTGCCAAAGAGAGCGCCATGCTTGGTCTGCCGTATCAGAGTATTTTTGTGGAAGAAGTAAAAATAGGAGAAAGAACAATTGACGGATCGCAGCTGAAATGGTCGGTCTTTCACGACTTTCCTGCTGATCGGATGTATTCTGTGATGCAGGAGTGGGTATTTCCGTTCATTAAGACATTGCATAGTGACAAAAACAGTGCGTATTCCAAATACATGGATGACGCAATCTTTAAACTGCCGACACCGCTGGTGCTGTCGAAGGTGGTAGACTCGCTGGACGAAATTTATAAAATGATGAGCGAAATTCAGGCAACGGATGTACGGGGAGATGTGTATGAATATCTTCTTTCGAAAATTGCTCAGTCTGGCCGCAACGGTCAGTTTAGAACACCACGCCACATTATTCGTATGATGGTGGAAATGATGGACCCATCCAGCAGTGAAATGATCTGCGATCCGGCCTGCGGAACTTCTGGCTTTCTGGTTGCAGCAGGAGAGTATTTAAAAGAAACAAAAAAAGAAGAAATCTTTTTTGACAAACAGAAAAAAGATCACTACATGAATCATATGTTCCATGGATACGATATGGATCGAACGATGCTTCGTATCGGCGCGATGAATATGATGACACATGGAATTGACAATCCATTCATCGAGTATAGAGACAGTTTATCTGATCAGAATGGCGACAAAGATAAATATACGCTTATTCTGGCAAACCCTCCATTTAAAGGGAGCCTTGACGCAGAGTCCGTATCCGGTGATTTGCTGAAAGTGTGTAAGACGAAAAAAACAGAACTGTTATTCCTGGTATTATTTTTGCGGATGCTGAAAATCGGCGGCCGCTGTGCCTGCATTGTACCAGATGGAGTTTTATTTGGATCATCCACGGCGCATAAGGCAATTCGAAAAGAAATCGTAGAAAACCAGAGACTGGAAGCAGTTGTTTCCATGCCATCCGGTGTATTTAAGCCTTACGCGGGAGTATCAACGGCGATCCTGATTTTCACCAAAACTGAACATGGCGGAACCGATCAGGTCTGGTTCTACGACATGACCGCCGATGGCCTGAGCCTGGACGACAAACGGTCACCAATTGCGGAAAATGATATTCCGGATATCATAGAGCGATTCAAACATCTCGATCAGGAAGCGGACAGAAAACGCACGGACAAATCTTTCCTGGTTCCGAAAAAAGAGATTGTAGAGAATGGGTATGATCTCAGCATTAACAAATACAAAGAAGTAGAATACATCCCGGTAGAGTATCCGCCAACATCGGAAATCATGGTAAATATCCGCGAGCTGGAGCGGGAGATTGGGAAAGAGATAGATGAGTTGGAGAAGTTGTTGAACTTATAGGGGAAAGAAGGATGCTGATGACGAGAAACGTAAAACGATTTTTAGAAATAAAAAAAGAAACGAGCAGCCCGCTTGAGTCATAAGACTGTACGGTGAAAACCCATTTCTTAATATTTATGCTATATAAAAATACGTTTGTTGTCAAGTGGTGAAAAGAAATAAAAACATTTCTGCTTCCGAAAAAGGAGAGCGTGGAGAATGAGTACGATCTCAGTATTAATAAATACAAAGAAGTAGAATACATCCCGGTGGAGTGTCCGCCGACATCGGAAATTATGGCAAATATTTGTCAGCTGGAGCAGGAGATTGGGAAAGAGATGGATGAGTTGGAGAAACCATTAAATTTATAAGGGAGTAAGAGATGGGAGTACAAGATCAGTTAATAGATAAAGCAAAAGAAGCTTTTGTGCTAGCAATTGAAATATACAATAAACCTTCGATTAAATATCGGATTGAAGGATTTAGCTTTTTTATCTGTAATGCGTGGGAACTAATGTTAAAAGCACATATGATAAACAAATTTGGAGAGAATTCTATTTATTTTTCAGATAAACCGAATAGAACAATATCATTGGAAGGATGTGTGAAAAAGGTTTTTACAAATGAAAAAGCTCCACTGAGAAAAAATCTCGAAAAGATTATTGAGCTTAGAAATACGAGTACACACTTTATTACAGAAGAATATGAAGCTGTTTATATTCCTTTGCTTCAGGCCTGTGTATTCAATTTTGTGGATAAGATGATGGAGTTTCATAAAGTAGATATGACACAAATTATACCGGAAAACTTTATTACATTATCTGTAAGACTGAAATCTTTGGATGAAACGGAGATCAGAGGAAAATATGAAAAACAGGTTGCAGAGAAGCTTTTTGCAGTGAATGACTCATTGCAGCCTTTGGTAGAAGAAAATAATAGTGCGTTTGCAATTAAAGTCGAGCACTATCATTATGCGACGAAAAAGAGGGAAGAAGCAACTGAACTGTATCATATTGAAAAAGAGGCGGCTCAAGGTGTACGGGTTATCAAAGAATTGAAAAACCCTAATGAAACACATAAATACAGTGCCAAGGCCTGTATACGGGAAATTAATAAGAAGTTGTCAAAAGATGAGATTGTGCTTTTATATAATGGGCAAGAAACAACATTTAACATGTATCATTTTAATCTTTTCACTTCATACTTTGGAATAAAAGAAAATGAGAGAATGTGTTTTACATATCAAGTTTCGACTCAACCACAGTATAGTTATTCACAACAGGCTATTGATTTTATCTATGAAGAAATAAAGAAATCGCCAGAAGCAATACTTAACGATTTAAAACAAAAATTGGCAAAAAAATAGTCAACCCAGGGAGCAAAGGATTCTAAGTGCTAATGCACCTACTCCCATTCGGGAACCCAGCTTTTATCCTTCACAAGTTGACTACTATTAATATAACACAATTATATTATATGTCAAGTTTTCGGTGAATATACATGAGGGAAGAGTTGTAAAAACTAAGAAAGGAAATGCAAATTCGGATTTGCAGGGATGAGGTAGATGGAACAAAAACGATTAGGCGATATCGCTACCTACATAAATGGATATGCATTCAAACCGGAAGATCGAGGCAGCACAGGTCTTCCGATCATTAGAATACAAGATCTTACAGGTAATGCTTATGATTTAGGCTTTTATGATGGAAAGTATCCTGAAAAAATTGAAATTAATGATGGAGATGTTTTAATTTCGTGGTCAGCTAGCTTGGGTGTATATATTTGGAATCGAGGAAAAGGTCTTTTAAATCAACATATTTTCAAAGTTGTATTTGATAAGTGTGAAGTGAATAAACAGTATTTCGTGTTTGCGGTTAAATACAAGCTGAAAGAAATGGAATTAAAAACCCATGGTGCTACAATGAAACATATTGTCAAAAAAGATTTTGATAATACAGTAATTCCATTTCCAACTGTTGAAAAACAAGCAGACATTGCATATATTCTTTCAAAGATAGAAAGTATTGTAGAATTTCGGAAACAAGAACTGCAGCAATTGGATGATTTGATCAAAGCCCGATTTGTCGAGATGTTTGGAGACATGTATTTGAATTCCAAAGGATGGCCAGAAGCAAAATTGGAGAGCATGGCAGATGTTGTTTCTGGTATCACGAAAGGAAGAAAAACAAAGGCTGAAGATTTGACTGAAGTTCCATACATGGCTGTATCCAATGTAAAAGATGGTTATATAGACTGGACAACGGTGAAAACAATAGAAGCAACACAACAGGAGATTGAGCAATATCGATTGCTTGCGGACGATGTACTTATGACTGAGGGTGGCGATCCAGATAAAGTGGGACGCGGTGCGATTATAAAAGAGCCGCTTGAGAACTGTATACACCAGAACCATATTTTCCGAGTGAGATTGGATGAATCTATGATACTTCCTGAATTTTTTGCAGAGTACCTTCAGCATCAACGATCAAAACGCTATTTTCTGGGATGTGCAAAACAGACAACGGGAATCGCAAGTATTAATATGACGCAGCTGCGAGCATTGCCGGTATTGATGCCGCCGTTATCCAAACAAGAGGAGTTTGTTTTATTTAAGGCACAAGTCAACAAATCAAAAGTTGCAGTACAAAAAGCATTGGATGAAACGCAGTTATTATTTGATTCGTTGATGCAAGAATATTTTGGATAAGATTACGAATGGTTGTAGGATGCTGGTACTTAAGAGAGGAGTACCAGCATGGATGAGAAAATTGTAACAGTATTAAATGAAATGTCGGAATATTTGTCTATTCCGCAGATGAAAAAGTTACAAGAGGTGATTCTGAAAACCTTTGCAGAAAATGAAGCAGTGAAAACAGATATCTCGAATGACGAATTTTTAAACATGTTCCTTGCTGCCAAAAGAATAGAAGGATGCTCGGAGCGTACAATAAGCTATTATCAGACAACAGTTCAGCATTTGCTGTCTAAAATTGAAACAAGTGTCCGTAAAGTGACAACGGAAGAGATACGTGAATACCTATCGGCATATCAACAATGGAATCATTGTTCGAATGTAACGATAGATAATGTTCGCCGCAACATTTCCAGCTTCTTTTCCTGGCTTGAAGAGGAAGACTATATTTTGAAGAGTCCTATGAGACGAATCCATAAAATCAGGACAAAGACGGTTGTTAAAAATATTATTTCAGATGAAGGAATCGAAAAACTCCGAGACAACTGCAAAGAAAAAAGAGATTTAGCAATTATTGATCTATTATATTCCACGGGCATACGCGTAGGCGAATTGGTAAATCTTAATATTGATGATATTGATTTTGAGGGGCGTGAATGCATCGTTTATGGAAAGGGTGACAAAGAACGTAGAGTTTATTTTGATGCCAAAGCTAAAGTTCACTTAAAAGAATACATAGATAATAGAACAGACAACAATTCAGCTCTATTTGTTACCTTAGATGCACCATATGATCGATTGAAAATTAGTGGAGTGGAGATAAGACTTCGGAAGCTTGGACGAAAACTAAATCTGGAGAGGATTCATCCACATAAATTCCGTCGATCAATGGCTACAAGAGCAATCGATAAAGGAATGCCGATTGAGCAAGTGCAGAAAATTCTTGGACATTCTCAGATAGATACAACTATGAAGTATGCAATGGTCAATCAAAACAATGTGAAAACAGCTCATCAGAAATATTTGTCCTGAGCAAATTCGGATTTGCAGGGATGATGTAGATGAAAGTAAAACTTGGAGATATATTTGAAATTGGATCTGGCGGAACTCCTTCAAAATCTCATCCAGAATATTATGGAGGAGATATACCTTGGGTAAAAACAGGAGATTTAAAGTCGGAATATCTTTATGAAGTGGAAGATTTTATTACTGAAGAAGGTTTGAAGAATTCTTCCGCAAAATTGTATGAGCCAGATACAGTTTTAATTGCAATGTATGGAGCAACAATTGGAGCAACGTCTATATTGAAAATGGATGCTTGCACAAATCAGGCATGTGCCGCATTTAAAAAGAATGATAAGGTTATTCCAGAATACTTATATTATTTTCTAAAGAGTCAAAAGGTAAAATTTGTTAAGGATGGTGTTGGTGGAGCACAGCCTAATATCTCGGCTGGATATTTAAAGAAAGTGGAAATGGAACTTCCATCATTAGATGAGCAAAGGGCTATTGTAGAGGTTTTAGATAAAACAACTAATATTATGGTCATGAGAAATCAGGAAATTGCATCATTAGATAACCTCATCAAAGCCCGATTTGTCGAGATGTTTGGGGATTGTAATAATATGATTTCGATGAGTGAAATTTGTTCGATTATTACAGATGGTACTCATCAACCACCTAAGTTTCAAGAAACAGGGATACCATTTATTTTTGTGTCAAACCTGGCAAATAATACAGTCACTTATAATGCAGAAAAGTTTATAAGTAAGGAAACATATAATGAGCTTTATAAAAGAACTCCGATTGAACCAGGAGATTTGTTGCTTTCTACGGTAGGCTCTTATGGACATCCTGCTGTTGTTGTTGAAGATACAAAGTTTTTGTTCCAGAGACATATTGCGTATCTGAAACCTAAGAAGGAGATTATAAATAGCTTTTACTTGCATAGTGCTTTATTATCGTCGGACTGTCAGAGACAGATAGAGGAGAAGGTTAAGGGAATTGCGCAGAAAACCTTGAACCTTTCTGAGATAAGAAAAATAATGATTCCTGTGCCAAACATAGAAGCACAAAATGTGTTTGTTGATTTTATATATCAAGTCGACAAATCAAAATTGAAGAAGCTGAGATAAGTGCTCACATATAAAGAAATAGTGTGCTAAAATACAAATAACAGAAAGATGGGAAACTATTTTAACCGAATCAAGCAAATAGCGAAGCAGATTGCGAATATCCGCTTTGACAAAAATTAAGGGGAGGTGCGCATGGTTACGAATTTTGATTATTTGAAAAAAGAACCTAAATTTTCCGCCTTTGCCGATGCTGCCGTGTCCGCAGAAAAAATCATTTTACTCGACCCGGAGGCCAGTATTTTGAACAGCCGGCGGGCGATGGAGTTTGCGGTGAAATGGATGTATTCTGTGGATAATGCGCTCGAGATGCCGTACCAGGACAACCTGCAGAGTCTGATGAACAGTGAGGATTATCGCCAGACAATCGGGCCGGACTTGTGGAAGCGGATGGATTATATTCGGCGGAGCGGAAATAATGCGGCACACAGCAGCAGAAAACTGGGACGGGATGAAGCGATGCTTTGCCTGGAAAATCTTTTTATTTATCTCGATTATATTGCATACTGCTATTCCGACCAGTATCAGCGGAGAGCCTTCGACAAAACATTGATCATAGCACGGATAGAGAAAGCGAAAAAGTCGAAAGAAGATGCGAAGGCAGCAAAAGAAGCTCTGGAGAAAGAACAGGAGAAAGCGGCACAGCAGGAGCTTGATCTGAAAAAACTGAGTGCAGAAAATGCTTCTCTGCGGGAAGAACTGTCCGCACGCCGTCAGGAACAGCAGCAGACGTATGTTCCCAAACCGCTGGAACTGTCCGAGTATCAGACGCGAAAACTTTATATCGATTCCATGCTGACAGAAGCAGGCTGGGTAGAAGGCAGAGACTGGCTCAATGAGGTGGAAATTCCGGGAATGCCGAATAAATCGGAGGTTGGTTTTGCTGATTATGTCCTTTATGATGATATGCACCGACCACTCGCGGTAATTGAAGCAAAGCGTACCTGCGTAGACGTTTCCAAGGGAAGACAGCAGGCAAAACTGTATGCGGATCTGCTGGAAAAAATATACAAAAGACGTCCCATTGTCTTTCTTACAAATGGATTTGACACGCGTATTATTGATGGCCAGTATCCGGAGCGAAAATGTTCTGTGATTTATTCGAAGAGAGATCTGGAAAAGTGGTTTAATTTGCGGTCTATGCGCACAAGTCTGAAGCATATTACCGTGGACAAAAATATTGCGGGACGCTATTACCAGGAAGCTGCGATCAAAGCAGTGTGTCGCAGCTTTGATGAAAAGAACCGCAGGAAAGCACTGCTTGTCATGGCGACCGGTTCTGGCAAGACGCGAACGGTGATTGCACTGTGCGATGTATTATTAAAGGCAGGCTGGGTAAAAAATGTTCTTTTCCTGGCAGACCGGAATTCACTTGTTACGCAGGCAAAACGAAGTTTTGTGAACCTGCTGCCAAATCTGTCCTGTACCAATTTGGTTGAAGAAAAGGATAACTACAATGCGCACTGTGTTTTCTCTACGTACCAGACAATGATCAATTGTATTGATACAGTTCATGACAGCGAGGGAAAACTGTTTACCTGCGGCCATTTTGATCTGGTGATCTGTGATGAGGCGCATAGATCAATTTACAATAAGTATCGGGATATTTTTAATTATTTCGATGCGCCGCTGGTAGGACTCACTGCAACGCCAAAAGATGAAATTGATAAAAATACGTATGAAGTCTTTGAACTGGAAAACGGCGTTCCGACGTATGGATATGATCTGGCGCAGGCGGTAAAAGACGGTTATCTTGTAGATTATGTTTCGGTGGAATCGCGATTGAAATTCATCGAACAGGGAATTGTGTATGATGAATTGTCGGAGGAAGACAAAGAAACGTATGAGGCAACATTCGAAGATGAGAACGGAAATCTGCCGGAGTCAATCAGTTCCTCCGCGTTAAATACCTGGATTTTTAATGAAGATACCATAAAACAGGTATTGCATATTCTGATGACGAATGGCATCAAGATTGATTATGGGCAGAAGCTTGGAAAAACAATTATTTTCGCGAAAAAGCACAAGCATGCCGAAGAAATACTCAGAGTTTTTCGAAAGGAATATCCACAGTATCCAGATGACTATGCAAAAGTGATTGATAATAAAATTGAGTATGCACAAAGCGCAATTGATGAATTTTCAGATGCGAAAAAAATGCCTCAAATTGCAATCTCTGTGGATATGCTGGATACCGGTATTGATGTGCCGGAGGTGCTGAATCTGGTGTTTTTCAAAAAGGTGATGAGTAAGGCGAAATTCTGGCAGATGATTGGACGTGGAACACGACTCTGCCCGGGCTTGCTGGATGGCGAGGATAAGCAGAAGTTTTATATTTTTGACTTTTGTGGAAACTTTGAGTTTTTCCGAATGAATAAAGGGAAAGCAACTGCAAATATGATTGCTTTGCAGGGAGCAATATTTAATTTGAAATTTGATATTGCCTACAAACTGCAGGATATTTCCTATCAGGTGGACAGACTGATTGCGTACCGTGATGCGCTGGTAAAACAGATGACAGAAAAGGTGCGGGAGCTGCCGAGAGATAATTTTGCGGTAAGGCAGCATCTGAAATATGTAGATTTGTACTCGGATGAAAAAAACTATAATGCTCTTACCTATGAAGATACGTTGCTTGTGCGTGAAGAAGTGGCACCGTTAATTCTTCCTGATAAAGATGAGGCAAGTGCAGTTCGTTTTGATGCATTGATGTATGGAATTGAACTGGCATATTTGATTGGAAAAAAATATACACGGGCCCGCAGTGATCTTATGAAAAGAGTAGCTGGTATTGCAAACGTTGCGAATGTTCCGGAAATTCAGGCACAGTCAGATCTGATTGGGCAAATTCTGCATACAGATTATATTGCGAATGCGGGAATCAATGAATTCGAAGAAATCCGGGAAAGATTACGGGATTTGATGAAATATATTCTAAAAACGAAATTGCTTTATAATACCAATTTTGATGATGACTTATTATCCATCGACTGGCGCGAGTCTGAACTGGAAAATGATGAGCTGAAAAATTATAAAGCAAAAGCGGAGTATTATATCCGGCAGCATCAGGACACGATTGCAATTGCGAAACTGAGAACAAATCAGCCGCTGACAGAAATGGATGTTGCCAGTCTGGAAAAAATTCTCTGGAATGAGATTGGTACGAAGCAGGATTATGAGCAGGAATTTGGAACGAAACCTTTGGGAGAATTTGTCCGGGAAATTGTCGGACTCGATATGAATGCAGCCAAAGAAGCGTTTTCAGAGTATCTGACGAATGCCGATTTTGACAGCAGACAGATTTATTTTGTGAATCAGATTATCGAATATATTGTTCATAATGGAATGATGAAAGACCTTTCCGTGCTTCAGGAAGCGCCGTTTACAGATCGGGGAAGTGTTGCGGAAGTCTTTACAGATCTGGCAGTCTGGATGGGCATTCGGAAAGTAATCAATCAGATTAACGAAAATGCGGTAGCGTAAATTCTAAAAAAAACATAAACATCGGCAAATTTCTTGACACGGAAATTTGCCGGTGTTATTATTTAACACACGTAAATAAATAACACTGTTAAGCATTTGCGGCAAAAGGAGGGGGAAAACATGAAAGATGCATTTGAAAAACTGTTTCGTGCGGTGCACCAGTTTAAAAAACTGAACGTATCAGACCTGATTCCGGGACTCAGCAGTTCCGAATTTTCCGTTATGGGTGCGATTTTGCAAATGGGAGAAAACGGAAAAATTACAAGCTCAGAGCTGGCGGCGAAGACCAAAACGCTTCCGCCGGCTGTGTCGCGGACACTGCGCGGACTGGAGGAAAAAGGATATGTAGAGCGGAGCGTTGACAAAAAAGACCGCAGGAATACATATATCAGTCTGACAGAGAAGGGCTGGAAAAAAGGGGAAGAGGTACGGGACAGAATGCAGGACTTTGGCTGCTCTGTGATGTCACAGTTAAAGGAAGAGGATATAGATCAGCTGGTTGCTTATCTGGATCGTATCTATGAGATCGCAGAAAAAGAAATTGACACCCGAAAACGACAGAATTAGTGTGCCGGCAAGCTGGTACACAAAAAAAGACAGAAAGGGGAAAAAATGAGTAAGATTTTCAAGAACATGATCCCGTACTGGAAATCGATTCTCGTGATTCTTGTGCTTCTGTTTGTCCAGGCGTGGTGCGACTTGTCGCTCCCGTCGTATACATCCGACATCATCGATGTGGGCATTCAGAACAGCGGCGTCGAGCACGTTACGCCGAAACGGATCACCGAGGAAGAATTTCAGACGGCCGAGTTTATCATGACGGATGATGAGGTGGATTTATGGGAAAGCCTCTATACGAAAAAGGACGGCTATTATGAACGGAACAAAGCTTCTGAAAAAGAACTTGATGAAACAGACGATACACTGACCGTTGCACTGCTGATGAATTACCAGATGGGTGCGATGGAGGAGGATACCTTTAAACAACTCATGGCACAGCAGACCGGTCAGGATGCGTCGGTGTTTGAAAACATGACGATTGAGCAGATCGGCGAGATGATGCATGTGGAGCTGAAGAGCTTCCAGCAGGAAAAAGAGGATGACGATGGAAACAAAGTCGAAGTCACCTGTGTGGATGTCCGTCCAATCTTTGCAGCGATGCTCGAGAGCGGACAGATGGATAAAGACACCGTGCTCTCGATGCGCGACAGCATGGAAAAAACGCTTGATACGATGGGAAGCTCCCTGGTAAAATCGATGGGCATTGCGTATGCAGTTTCCGCAGACAAAGCGGCGGGTCTCGATGTAGACCAGATTCAGAAAACGTACCTTCTGACCGCAGGCCTCAAGATGGTCGGCATGGCACTCCTGATGGGTGTGGTAACTGTTCTCGTCGGACTGTTTGCCTCCCGCGTCGGCGCCGGAATCGGCCGCGATCTGCGCGAAAAAGTATTCAAACGGGTTGTCGGATTCTCCAATGCGGAGATGGATCAGTTCTCCACCGCATCGCTGATTACCCGAAGCACGAACGATATCCAGCAGATCCAGATGGTCTCCGTCATGGTGCTGCGAATGGTTGCCTACGCTCCGATCCTTGGCATCGGCGGTGTGCTGAAAGTCATGAAAACGGGAGCCGGTATGGAATGGATCATTGTTCTTGCGATCATCGTCATTCTCGGCTACGTGATGCTGCTTGTCTCCCTTGCGATGCCGAAATTCAAGCTGATGCAGAAACTGGTCGACAACATCAACCTCGTATCGCGTGAAATCCTGACCGGACTCTCTGTCATCCGTGCGTTCGGAAGAGAGGACAAAGAGGAAGAGCGCTTCAACGGTGCGAATAAGGAACTGACCAAAACAACCCTGTTCACCAACCGCGTCATGACCTTTATGATGCCTGGTATGATGATGATTATGAACGTGCTGACTGTCGGAATCGTATGGGTCGGTGCACATAAAATCGATGCCGGCACGATGCAGGTCGGTGCAATGACTGCATTTATTACCTACGCCATGATGATCGTCATGTCTTTCCTGATGCTGACAATGATGTCAATCATGCTGCCGCGTGCCGCTGTTGCCGCCGGCCGTATCGATGAAGTCATTCAGACAGAATCCTCCATTCAGGATGTCAAAAATCCGGAGCAGCTGGAGGTTCATAACGGAGTTGTCCGCTTCGATCACGTCAACTTCCGTTATCCGGGCGCCGAGGAGGATGTGCTGCATGACATCGACTTCCTTGCCGAGCCTGGCAAGACGACGGCGATCATCGGAAGCACCGGCTGCGGTAAATCGACGCTGGTCAACCTGATCCCACGTCTCTATGATGTGACGGGCGGAAAGATTACGCTCGACGGAAAAGATATTCGAAACATTACGATGAAGGATCTGCGCGATGAGATCGGTTTCGTGCCGCAGAAAGGTGTGCTGTTCTCGGGAACGATCGCATCCAACCTGCGCTTCGGAAAAGACGATGCGACGGATGCGGAGATCGAAAAGGCAGCCGCAATTGCGCAGGCAACCGAGTTTATCGAGGCAAAAGATGACAAATACGAAACCGCGATTGCACAGGGCGGAACGAACGTATCCGGCGGACAGAAACAGCGTCTGGCGATTGCGCGTGCGATTGCAAAAGACCCGAAAATCTTTATTTTCGACGACAGTTTTTCTGCACTTGACCTGAAAACGGATGCGGCGCTTCGAAAAGCACTGGCGGAGAATGTCAAAGACAGCACCGTGATCATCGTGGCACAGCGGATCAGCACGATTCTCCATGCGGAGCAGATTCTGGTGCTCGATGACGGAAAGGTAGTCGGAAAAGGTACGCATGAGGAACTGCTGAGAAGCTGCGAGGTTTACCAGGAGATTGCGAAATCCCAGCTGTCAGAGAAAGAGCTTGGACTGAAGGAAAGTGAGGTGGCTGACCATGAGTAATGAAATGAACCAGCAGCCGCGCAAAAGAGGACCGATGGGACGGATGGGCCGCGGCATGCAGCCGGGCGAGAAGCCGAAAGATCTGAAAAAAACGATCAAACAGCTCGCTCAGTACATCGGAAAATATAAAATTGCGATTTTTATCGTTATGATCTGTGCCGCATGCTCAACGGTGTTCAACGTTGCCGGACCAAAGATTCTCGGAAAAGCTACGACCGCACTGTCCGAGGGACTGATGGAAAAGATCCGGGGCACAGGAAGCATTGATTTTGCAAGAATCGGAACGATTCTGCTGTTTGTACTTGGCCTGTATCTGATGAGCGCCCTGTTCAGCTTCATCCAGGGATGGATCATGACGGGCGTGACGCAGAAGGTGTGCTATCAGCTTCGAAAAGAGATTTCGGAGAAGATCAACCGTATGCCGATGAAATATTTTGAGAGCCGCACGTACGGTGAAGTGCTCTCACGCATCACAAATGATGTCGATACGCTTGGCCAGGGACTGAACCAGAGTATCACGACGATCATCACCTCGTTGGCAACGCTCATCGGTGTTCTGATCATGATGCTGAGTATCTCCCCATTGATGACGCTGATCGCGCTTGTGATCCTGCCGATTTCAATGGGACTCATCGGACTCGTGACAAAGAAATCACAGAAATTCTTCCGTGCCCAGCAGGAATATTTAGGCCACATCAACGGTCAGGTTGAGGAGGTTTACGGCGGCCATCTCGTCATCAAGGCATTTAACCGCGAGAAGGATACGATCGAAGAGTTTGAAAAAACCAACAATATTCTTTACGATTCCGCATGGAAATCCCAGTTTTTATCCGGTATGATGCAGCCGATTATGATGTTTGTCGGAAATTTAGGCTACGCCTGCGTGGCATTGACCGGCGGACTTCTGGCGATCAAAAACGTGATCACGATCGGTGATATCCAGGCATTTATCCAGTATGTGAAAAACTTTACCCAGCCGATTCAGCAGATTGCGCAGGTTATCAACATGGTACAGTCGATGTCGGCGGCATCCGAGCGTGTCTTTGAATTCCTGAACGAGGAAGAGGAAGACCAGATTGTCGAGAATCCGGCAGCAATCGAGACTGTGACAGGAGAAGTCACCTTCGACCACGTACATTTCGGCTACAACCCGGAGCAGATCATCATCAACGATTTCAGCGCCAAAGTAAAACCGGGCCAGAAAACCGCGATCGTCGGCCCGACCGGAGCCGGAAAGACGACGATGGTCAAACTGCTGATGCGCTTCTACGATGTCAACAGCGGAGCCATTCTGCTGAACGACCACAACATCAAAGACTTCAACCGCAGAGAGCTGCGCGATGCCTTCGGTATGGTCCTGCAGGATACGTGGCTGTTCAAGGGAACCATCATGGAAAACATCCGCTACGGCCGGCTCGATGCGACAGATGAAGAAGTCATCGCAGCAGCAAAAGCCGCAAGGGCCCACCACTTCATCCAGACCCTGCCGGGCGGCTATCAGATGGAACTGAATGAAGATGCCAGCAATGTGTCGCAGGGACAGAAACAGCTGCTGACGATTGCACGCGCAATCCTTGCTGACAACAAGATTCTGATCCTCGACGAGGCAACCTCATCCGTCGACACCAGAACCGAAATCGAGATCCAGAAGGCCATGGATAACCTGATGAAGGGCAGAACAAGCTTCGTCATCGCCCACCGGCTGTCCACGATTCGTGATGCGGATCTGATTCTCGTCATGAAAGACGGAGACATCATCGAGCAGGGCAACCATGAAGAACTGCTTGCGAAGAATGGGTTCTATGCTAACCTTTACAATTCGCAGTTCGAGGATATAGTTGCGTAACAGCCTTTGCGGGCGATATAAATTTATTGTAACAACACCTGAGTTGGCAAAACGGTTCAGGTGTTGTTTTTTTTCTCGAGGGAAAATCTCGTTACATTTTCCCGTCAGGCAAAAAAGCTCTCAGAGCAGAATGATCTGATGTTTGTCCCAGATCATGCATGTTATCCCAGGTTACTTGAGAGAAAAGAAAAAATTTGGTATGCTGTTGAGAAGTAGAATCTTCGATAAGAAGCACGGGGGAAAATAATGAATTTAATTTTATGTGATGATGATAAAGTGTTTTTAAATAAACTGGAAATCAGAATTCGAGGTTTATGTCAGAAACATAAGATTGCAGTGGAAATGGAGTGCTACGTATCTGCGAAGGAGATGCTGGAAGGAATCAAAAATCTTGATGAGATTTCTGTTTTTTTTATTGATATCGATATGCCGGAAGTGAATGGATTTGAGGTTGCATCGTATCTGAAAAAGTGGAACAGGGAATGTTGCATTGTGTTTGTATCGAATAAGGATGATCTGGTGTTTCAGTCATTGGTGTATCATCCATTCTTTTTTATCCGCAAGGCACATCTGGATGAGGAACTGGAGCCGCAGCTGCTGGAACTGCAGAAAAAGGCAGGAAAGAAAGTTCCCCAAATAGAACTGCAGACAGGGCGTCAGAGTGTAAAACTTGCATTGCGTGATATCTGGTTTGTGGAGAGCGAGAAGAACTATCTGCTTTTTTATCGGGAAAAAGATACGAGGGATGAGGCGATTCGCGTAAGGATGAAAATGTCAGAAGCGGAGAAAAAACTAGAAGCGCATAAATTTGTAAGGACCCATAAAGGATATTTGGTTAACATGAACTATGTATATCGGTTGCGCGAAAAAGAACTTCTGCTATTGAACGGGAAAAGCATTCCTGTCAGCAGAAATTATCTGAATCAGGTTCGAATGAAAATTATGGGAGTGGTGATGGAATGAGTGCAGCATTTTGGAAGGTCTTTGAACTTGCAATTTCTGTTTGGGAAAACATACTTTTGTTGGAATTCTGCATGGATTTTATGCAGCAGAAACCCAGAGGGAAAAAAGGTAAAGTTTTGTGGGGAATTGCAGTGCTATTTGGGCTAATCTTTCCTGCGTTGGAAAAGTATCCTGCGTTATATGACAGGTGGGAAATGTGGATCACATTGATTTGGCTTTTTGTCTATTTGATGGTGGGTACACAGGGAAGTGTTCTGAGAAAGGTTACTGCAGCGGTAGTTGCGAGAGCAGTATTGATGATGGTAAACACAGCGATCCTTTTCGGCGGCAGTTTTATCCTTCAAGAAAGTGTTGCATCGTTTATTCAAGATCAGGATACAGTAAGAATTGCGCTCGTGCTATTATCAAAAATTTCTTATTTTTTTGTTGGTAAATTACTAAATAGTCTTTTGTTTGAACGAGAGAATCTGATAAGCTGGCAATGGATTGTCATGGGATGCAACCTTGTTTTCTCAATTATTGCGGGAGATACTATGATTTTGGTAGTAAGAGATCTGCCAAGTGTGCAGATGCAGGAACAGAAATGGATTTTGCTGTGCGTATGCTGTATCTGGCTGATGTGCCTGATTATGTACTTTATAGTACAGCAAATGAGCAAGGATAATCAAACAAAGCTAGAATATGAACTGATGAAAGAAAAAGAGAAATATTCAAAGGAAAGTATGGAAATTATTAAGAGAAGTAATGAAGAATTACGAGAATTTAAACATGATTTGAAAAATTATCTTTTACCTCTGCAAGAGGCAATGGAGACCATGCCGCAGTCGGAAATGGTAAAGGTATGGGAAAAAATTAATCAGAAAATTGAAGATGTGCAGACACTGATTCAGACCGGAAACAGTTATGTGGATTCTATGATTAATACAAAAATTACTCTTGCGAGAAGTGAAAAAGTAGATGTGAAATGTACGATTCTGAGCAAAATGGAAGGAATTGATGATTTGGAGTTTTGCACTGTGTTTGGAAATCTCATGGATAATGCGATTGAAGCAGAGCGGAAAGTTACAGGGAAGAAAGAAATTATAATTTTTGTAGAGGAAAAAATGGGATATCTTCGGTTGGAGATTCAAAACAAAATTGAGAAATCTGTTTTAAATGAAAATTCAAGTTTAAATACGACGAAGAAAGATACAAGCAGTCACGGGATTGGGCATAAAAGTGTAAAACGGACGATGCAAAAGGTAGGTGGCGCGTTAAAGTATTATGAGACAGGAGATTTGTTTTGCGCAGAGGCAGTGTTTCCGATAAAATGATATCAGTGTCAAAAGACCTTTTGATACCTACCTCATAGAACGCAATAAAAAAGACTTTGTTTGTATGAAGGAAGCAAAAAGAATGCGGATTTCAAAGGACAAAGTCTTATTTTTTGCCATCTGTACCGATTATCCCAGATAGAGCATGATATCCCAGATCCGTTGACGATGGAGAAAATTTTCGTTATGCTTCGAGTACAGAAGAGAAAGAACGAAATTTTGAAAAGAGGGGATATATGGGAAAGAAAGTGTTGGGAGTTCTGACGATATTGCTGCTTCTTTCGGGTTGTCAGAATATGGGGAATGAGTCAGAAAATTTGCAGCAGGTAAAAAAACAGGAAAATGGAGAAGAACGGAATATTTCTATCAGCAATGATGAAACGGAAACAAATGTGACACATGAAAATGATCAGGAATTAAGCGATGGTGAGCATATTAGTTTTCAGCTTGGCAGTCAGGCAAAAATTGATGCGGTTGTTGACATGCCTGACAAAAAATGGAACGAGTTTGAAAAATGTGTGATAGAAGTGGATGGATTTCAAGGAGAAAGTGTGTTCAATAAAATACTTGGGAAAATCCCGGAAAGTGGATTGGAAACAAGAAAAGGAGACACAGGAGAGCCGGATGTTTGTTATTCGTATGAGGGAATACTTGGCGAACAATTAAAAAATCAAAATGGAACGGTGTCTGTCAGCAATATATTAGGAGTAGAAACGGAAGAAGGAAAAAAAGTTTATTATAATTTACCTGTTGAATATATTACATCAGCCTATGGTGAAGGGATTTTAGTCAGAGACAATGAGCAGGAAATTTCATTGGAAGACGAAGAAAAGCTGATAGAGGAAGGAAAAGAGTTTGTTAGATGGATTGGAGACTGGGAAAAAGTTGAATTGACCAGTAAATACAGTTTTTCGTATAAACAGATGGAAAAACAGCAGGAATTAATGGAACAGGCAATCGAGAATGGAGAATTGCTAAAGCCTCAGAAGATTCAGAAATATGAGTGGTCAAAAGCAGATGATTGCTTCCTGTTGTTTTTTCAGGGATATCTGAATGGGGTTCCTGTATTATGCAATGAAATTAACCGGCAGGATGATCTTTATATTCCGTCATCTAAAATACAGGCTGTTATAACGGAGGGCGGAATTCAATATCTTCAAGCAGTTAATCACTATGCTATTCGGGAAAAGGAACCGGTATCTCTTGCGGAAAAAGATATTATTTTGGAAACGCTGAGAAATAAGTATGATTTGGCAATTGCCGAGCCGATTACGCTGGATCAGATGAAACTGATTTATTACCCGATGACAACGGGAAGAAATGAAACAGGGCATTGGATGTGTGATATGATTCCTGCGTGGCAGTTTCGATTTATAGAAGATGAGATCGAACAGTATGTTTACATCAATGCACTGGATGGACGGGAAATTGCGGGGTGAGTTTGTCTGAGCTTTATGATTTACTCAAAGAATAAATTATTTTTGTGAAAGATGTGGCTCCGGGCTAAGCGGGGTCACATCTTTTATAGAGACGCAGAGAAGTTTCGAGGGATGGAATGTATCAACCAGTAAAACTATCTCGAAAATCAAAACAGAAAGAAGGTGATCTTTCATGAATTTTTTTCGAATGATAAAAATGGATTTTACAAGAATGCTTTTATCAGGAAAATTTTATTTTGCCATTGCAGGTGCGATGCTGGTTACTGTGTTGAACATCAGTCAGGAAGCAATGCAGAGCCGGTGGAATGTATCGGTATATTACCTGGTTGTCAGCAGCCATGGTGTGGGTGCATTTTTTGAAGTGTTTTCTGTGCTGGCTGTGCTGCCGTTTGCGCTGAGCTATTGGGAAGACAGCAGAAATGGCTATCTTAGATGCATTGAGACACGCATAGGGAGAACAGCGTATTGCTGGTCGCATCTGGTAGTGGCCTTTTTCGGCTCTGTGATCAGTATTTTTCTGGGAATGGCAGTTGTTTATGGCATTTTGGCATTAAAAATACCGTGGATAAAAAAAGAAGAGCTTGAAACATTAACAGGCGGTTTAAACTATGGAAATGGACTCGTCCTGCCGTTTTACCTTGCCGCAAGATTTGGAGTTGAGGCTGTCAAGTATGCATTTATGGCAGTTTTTGCGCTTATGATATCGGGAAAAATAAAAAATCTGTTCGTGCTGGTCAGCACACCGGCTCTTTTTTATTATGCAAGCCAGCTTGTAGCAGAAGCGCTGCAGCTGCCGGGCCAGATGAGATGGTACCAGCTCCATGGGGGAAGTATCCGGAATTTTAAGGATTTTTTTGTGATAGCTGGTTATTTCCTTATTCTGACAGGAATGGAAGGTGTAATTTTCGTGCGAGTGGTAAAGAGGAGGGCGCAGAATGGATAGAATACGGATGAGCCTTCGGGTATGTCAGATACGTTTGCGGAAAACATTCACAACACCACGATTTTATGTTGCGCTGTTGTGGATTGCGATCCTTTTTCATGTAATGACGGCGGGTATTCGAGGCTTCTGCGAGCAGACCGGAGTTGATGTGACTTTTTGGATGCTGCCGTTTATGACCAGATATAATGGAGACCAGATTATCATCGTTCTTGGGGCTCTGCTGCTTTTCTGTGATGCTCCGTTTCTGGAACCGAACAGCGGGTGGCAGATTCTGCGAGTCGGGCGGAAAAGCTGGTTTTGGGGAAACATGCTATACATTGTGGTTGTTTCCTTTTTTTACACCATATGCTTAAGTATGATTCCGGTACTGCTTGTGTTTCCGAATGTAGGGTGGGAAACCGGATGGGGGAAGGTGATCAGTACGCTGGCTCAGACGAATGCGGCATATACCTTTGACCAGGAACCGTTGGATTATCTGATCATTTCGCGATTTTCGCCGCAGGAGGCAATGGGGCTCACAATGCTTGCAATCTGGTGCCTGTCGGTTATGACAGGCGTTGTGAGTTATGCCGGAAATTTTCTGGTACACAGGGGATTTGGAATCGTCATCAACTGCGGCATCGCACTCACCGCGCTTCTGCTCAGCAAATTTTCCAACATCACAATCGGCTATTACTGCGCGCCGCCGCTTTGGATGAATATTGCAAGCTACAAGTGGCAGGGGTATGGAAACGGGCCGTCGATAGCATATGTTTACAGTGTCTTTGCGGCTGTCATCGGCGCATGTACGATCCTTTCGTATCTCGGAATACGGAAGAAGGATCTGAATTTTGTGGAGGAAATCTAGGGCGATGGAAGAGAAGATCAGAATAGAAAACGTAACGAAAAAATTCGGCAGCTATGCGGCGCTGGATGGGATCAGTCTGAATTTTGAGAAGGGGAAGATTCACGGAATCATCGGAAGAAACGGAAGCGGCAAGACGGTTCTGTTCAAATGCATCTGCGGATTTCTGCGGGTGGACGGCGGTGCGGTTTTGGTGAATGGAAAACAGATCGGAAAAGAAATCGAAGCGCCAGAGAGCATTGGCGCTATCATCGAAACACCGGGCTTCCTTCCGGGATACAGCGCAAGGCAGAATCTGCAGTTTCTTGCCGGCATCCGCGGGAAAATCGGAAAGAAAGAGATCGACGAAGCCATCCGAAAAGTCGGCCTGGACCCGGAAGCGAAAAAGCACGTCGGCAAATATTCCCTCGGTATGCGCCAGCGCCTCGGCATCGCACAGGCAATCATGGAAGATCCGTCCCTTCTGATCCTGGACGAGCCCATGAACGGCCTCGACAACCAGGGCGTGCAGGAGATGCGGCAGCTGTTTTTGAAACTGAAAGACGAAGGAAAAACCATTCTTCTTGCCAGCCACAACCGGGAAGACATTGCAGCCCTGTGCGACACGACAGTGGAGATTGACAGAGGAAAAATTGTGAAATAGAAATGGAATGCCTGAACGGAAGTGTTCAGGTATTTTTTGCTTTCGTGGTAGAATATTTAAGCAATCTGGAGTAAAATAAACAGCAGAAAAAAGAAAGTGAGAACAAAAAATGGCAGACAGACACACAACAGAAAAATTACTGGAGGGCGAGCGTCTTTCCGGAAAGGTGACATTATTTGCGAAAGTAACAATTTTACCGGGCGACGAGCTTCCGTATCATGAGCATCACGGAGAGACAGAAACGTACCACATCTTATCCGGCGGGGGAATGTATCAGGATAATGACAAGACCTATCCGGTACAGGCTGGCATGACGACGTTCTGCGAGGACAGCAGCGGACATGCGATTTCCTGCCTTGGGGAAGAGCCGCTGGTCTTTCTGGCGATGATTCAGAAAAAAGCAGAGTAACCGGAGCGGACGGCCATGAGCAGAAAGAAAAAGCCCAGGATGGAATACCGCTACTACGAAGCGCCGGAGAAATGTCCGGTGCTGGCGCTTCTGGGCGAAAAATGGGTACAGAACTACGGTTATCAGATTGATTACCTGCATTTTCATAATATGATGGAGATCGGCGTCTGCTATTACGGTGAGGGGACAATTGTCCTGGAAGATAAAGAAATTCCGTACGACGGGGGGGCATTTACGGTAGTACCAAAGAACTTTCCACATACGACAAACTCAAAGGAAAACAGTCTGTGCTCCTGGGCATGGCTGTTTATTGATGTGGAAGGCTTTATCACAAAACTGTATAAGGATAATTCGCGTATGGCACAGAAGCTGATTTCCCGCATCAACCAGAGGGCTCATTACTCGAAAAATGAGGACAGACCTGAGGTGGCGGAGCTGATCAAACTGATTATTAAATGCATGGATGAAAAAGAGGAATTTTATCTGGAAGAAGTAAAGGGGCTGACGCGGGCGCTTCTGATGCAGATTGCGAGATGGAATGAAAAAGATGAGACGCAGGAAAAGAATGCCATTCTGGATGATGCCAGCATTGCCCTGATTCTTCCTGCGCTCAATTATATCGGGGAAAATTTCCACGAGAGCATCCGGATTGAAGAACTTGCGGATGTGTGCCACATCAGTGAGACACATCTGCGCCGTATTTTTCAGGAATCCATGCGGATGCCGCCGGTGGAATATATCAACTGGGTTCGGATCCGGGCAGCGTGCAAAGAGCTGAGAAAGACAAATGCCTCCGTAAGTGACATTGCACTGCACTGCGGATTCACAACAATATCCACTTTTAATCGTAATTTTCGAAAGATTCTCGGCGTTTCGCCCCAGCAATGGCGGAGGGCACCGGAACATTACGAGCAGAATTTGTTGAAATTTGACATAAAAACACAGGAAGGATGGTGAAACAAAGTGAAAATATCTATAGATAGTTGAAAATGCATAGGATAGAGTCGAATATGCGCACAACAGACGAAAGAATGTTGTTATAATTTGTACATGTTGAGGGGATAAAAACCTAAAAAATGTACAAAACAACCAAAAGACTTTTAAGCGATATATGTGAAAAAGTCAGGTTGTAAAATAACATCTTAAGGAGGATGTGCAATATGAGAAGAAAAATTGTATCAATCGTAATGGCATCAGCAATGGTACTTGGACTGGCTGCATGCGGATCCAGCGGAGGAACTACAACAAGCTCCAGCAACGGCGGAAACGATGCATCAGCAGCAGATGACACCACTGCAAAATCAGAGAGCAGCGACGTAGTAGAAGGTGGTTCAGATGATGACAACACCTTAACCGTATGGACCTGGGACCCGAACTTCAACGTTTATGCGATCCAGAAAGCAGCTGAGATTTACGCACAGGATCACGAAGGCTTTAAAGTAGAAGTCAGCGAAGTACAGTCCGATGACATTGAAACCCGCCTGACCACAGCAGTTTCTGCAGGAGACTTAAGTACTCTGCCGGATATCTTCCTGATGCAGGACAACTCCTTCCAGAAATATGCAACCAACTACCCGGACATTTTCACAGATCTGACCGATTCCGGTATCGACTTTGGTGAATTCTCATCCGCAAAAGTTGCTTACTCTACACTGGATGGAAAGAACTACGGAATTCCGTTTGACAATGGCGCCGTGATCGAGTGCCTGCGTACCGATATGCTGGAAGAGGCAGGCTTTACCGTAGATGATTTCACAGACATTACCTGGAATGACTTTATGGAAAAAGCAAAAGTTGTCAAAGAGAAAACAGGTCAGCCAATCCTGACATCTCAGGCCGGATCTCCGGACCTTGTTATGGAAATGCTGCAGTCCTGCGGCGAGTCTCTGTTTAATGAGGATGGATCCGTAAATATCGTAGACAACAAAGCATTAAAACCAATCCTTGAGATCTACAGCCAGATGGTAAAAGACGGTACTCTGGTAGAAGTTACCGACTGGGATCAGTACATTGCATCCATCAACAACGGAACCACAGCAGGCGTTATCAACGGATGCTGGATCATGGCTTCCATCACAGCAAACGACGATCAGTCCGGTAAATGGGCGCTCACCAATATGCCAAAACTGGACGGCATCGACGGAGCAACCAACTACTCCAACAACGGTGGTTCTTCCTGGGCAATTTCTTCCAACTGCAAGAAAACCGATCTTGCCATTGACTTTATGAAATCTACCTTCGCAGGCAGCACAGCTCTTTACGATGACATCATCGCAAAAGGCGCTCTGGCAACCTGGGCACCGGCAGGAGAGTCCGAAGCATATGCACAGCCAGTTGCATTCTTCAGTGATGACCCGGTTTATGCAAAAATCGTTGATTTCGCAACCAAGACTCCATCCAACATCACTGGAGCATTCTACTACGATGCACGCGATGCTGTCGGAACCGCACTTTCCAATATCATCCAGACAGGAGCAGATATGGACAGCGAACTCCAGACTGCACAGGAAACCGTAGAGTTCAACATGGGTAACTAAGATTTCTCATATTGTAAAAAAGTAGGAGGATAAGAAACGGGTCTGCTTCTAGACAGACAGAAGCAGGCCCGTTCTGTATCTGCCCCGGGGTGGGCTTGAAAAATGATTTCTGCAGGAGAACATGCAATGTTGTCTGCAAAAAGATTTTTTCAAGCGTACCTCGCAGCGAAAAAAGAAAGGAAGATTCCATGAGCAGCCAGAAGAAAAAAGGAATGAACTTGGAAAGAAAACAGAATTTTACCGGATGGGTTTTTCTGCTTCCGGCAACGATTCTGATCGCATGGATGAGCTTTTATCCGATGATTCAGGCATTCATCCTGTCTTTACAGACAGGTATGGGCATCAACCTGAAATTCAACGGATTTGCAAACTATGCCCGTATTTTAAAAGACCCGACCTTTAAACAGACCTTAAGCAACACCTTCTTTTATCTGATTATTCAGGTGCCGATCATGCTGATCCTCGGCCTGATGTTTGCTTCCATGCTGAACAACAAAGATCTGCGTTTTAAGGGACTGTTCCGTACCTGCATTTTCCTGCCGTGCGCAACATCTCTCGTATCTTACGCGATGATCTTCCGTTCCCTGTTTGCAAATGACGGTTTTATCAACACCGTTCTCCGCGGCCTCGGCATGAACCCGATCATGTGGTTCTCCAATGCGTGGACAGCCCGTGCGGTTATCATCATCGCCCTGATCTGGAGATGGACCGGATACAACATGGTCTTCTATCTCTCCGGTATGCAGAACATTGAATATTCGATCTACGAAGCAGCCAAAATCGACGGCGCAAGCCCGCTGCAGACCTTCTTCAAGATCACCGTTCCGCTGTTAAAGCCGATGATCCTGCTGACCACGATTACCTCTACCAATGGTACGCTGCAGCTGTTCGATGAGTCCCTGAACCTGACAAACGGAGGTCCTGGAAAATCGACCATGACCATGTCTCATTACATTTACAACATGTCCTTTGTACAGAGTCCAAACTTCGGCTATGCGGCAGCAATGTCGATCCTGATCCTGATTATGGTTGCCATTCTGGCACTGATTCAGATGAAAGTAGGTGACGAGCGATAATGGGAAAAACAAAGAAATTCTTCATGTATCTGTCTCTTATACACATCTGACGCTGCCGACGAAGCTAGAAG